>Ga0163144_10018890_pt1 | contig 13910 bp, 10 predicted proteins | sample OliLak19BULKMAT1_FD_123175 | JGI IMG/M metagenome (GOLD analysis project Ga0163144, IMG submission 123175) | Freshwater microbial mat bacterial communities from Lake Vanda, McMurdo Dry Valleys, Antarctica - Oligotrophic Lake LV.19.BULKMAT1 | ecosystem: Environmental > Aquatic > Freshwater >... | reverse complement strand
TTCCAGATATTTGACCGATTTTGGCTGTAATCATACAACTGGTACTGATATTTTTTTGCCCAGGTGTTCCAGACCGTTGCCAAGCGGTGGCGTGGGTCGTGTTCCAGGTCATCGGTATACAGCAGATTAGAGTAGGTTGGTGGTTCTTCGGGACGATCTGCTTTGTTGTGACGGATCCACGGGCGATAAGGCACATGCTGTTCATTCGGTTCACCATAGAAGTCGATGGGTGAGATGCGGTTGAAGGCATACATAAAGAGGTCATTCGGGATGATTGCCTCATGGTTGTGCCATTGCACAATCACCTGCTGGTGAATCCAATGCCCGATGTATGCCACGTTGACGAGCAAGTGCTGAAAGCCAGACTTGGAAGGTGTGAGCATCCCTGTGATACGTGAACGCCGTCTCAGATGGTCGGTAGTTTTGAAGCCTGCCGGAACCATATCAGCAGTGATGTCAGGGAAGTAGGGTCCTTCTGCCTCGATCTGCTCCCATGTTTTGCTCAGGTTGCCCTCGTTGGCGTGAAAAAGCTCAAAATATGCCAGAACGATGTCTGCATACAAATCGAAGCGGTGATACTTGCGCCAGTCAGGATTACGGCTACCATCCGGCAAGGTCTCGCGCATATCCACCATGAAACCCGGTGTGATCTTGCGACCTGCCCACATACCCCGTTCTTTACGCCAATGACGACTCTTTACCAACCGTCCACGCACATGATACTCGATGAAATCGGCGGCGCGTTGGGCGTGGTCACGGAACATTTGCATATGATAGCGACCCTGAGTAGGGTGGGCGAAATCATACACAAAGCTGGGGGTCAACACTTGCACATTATTGCGTTTGCAAGCGTCGATAAAGATGTTGGTTTCGATCTGGGTGAGGTCGCGGAAGAAACGGTCTACATCCTGAGCAGCCACCAGCCCGATTTCGCCGTTCTCAATCTGGCGATAGAGCATAGACATACCCGGACGTTCACTGATCTTCTTTTGACCACTGATGCCAGCATCCATGTCGATCATGTTGATCTGTTCACGTTGCCAGCCTTGCGCCATCAGGTGTTCGACCATATCCACCGTCTGTAACGTTGTCGAGATATTCCCGATTTGACCTTCTGAGGATTGGCGGTAGTAAACCGATACAGGTTTACCCAGTGGGAGCGGTTGTGCTTTATACGGATCTATCGACGCGGTTTCAGGGCGTTTGAGTGTTCTAACCATGTTTGTATCCTCCTTTCCTGTGAATGAAAAACGCCTTCCCTCTGCGAGTTGCTACACAGAAGCAAGGCGTATGGTTTACAATACGTCTTAGCCCTGCGATGTGCGACAATCACTCGCTGGGTCAGGCAGGTCGTTGAGTTTCCGCTCTTCGACCTGTCGTTGATTATGTCCGTTTGACTTATTCTCAATATACTCGCTTTTGGGCAGTTGTGCAACGATCCTGAGCAGAGTTCGTGAGACATCTACCAGATTCGTGCCCTTATTCAGTTGTTTTTCTTGCAAGCTATCTGACTTCAAATGCATCCTCTGTATACTCTGGTTTTACCCGCAACCACAGCATATCAAACCCACACACCCCAAAGCCTGAAAAATTACAGGATTTGAATGTAAATTTTCATTTTGTCGATTTTGGTGGTGAAATGAGTTCAAATGCTGGTTGTCCATCGGGTTTTTCCGTTGATTTTCCGATGTAACCAGCATATCAAAGTGAGGACACTAAACCTCTGAAATATTCGAGTTTTCGCTTAGTAGTTTTACAGGAAATAAAAGCGAAATTTCTGTTTCAAGCTATTCTCCATTATTGTGACATATCATCTCGCAAAGCAGCATCAAGAATGAATACACGCACATCTAAAAGAGAATTTGACAGCGAAACCGCCCGATTGTTTAACACATCAGATAGATTATTCAATTCATTTCTAAATGCCAAGTTACGTCGATAATCTTTCTGATCCCACTGTTGACAATTAAACCACCCAACAAGATACAAACCACACGTAGCTCTATCATTGTTATGCAGGTATCGGTCAACGAGTTGAGTTTGGATTGCCGTTTTTAGTTCATCATGCCAATTACCTTTGGTTTCAATCAATACTACAAGCTGTTTTATCTCATTATCATGTGAACTTTGACTGATAGCACTTACGTAAAGATCCGGAATTTCCCCCGTTGCTGCGTCTTTGCCGCCTTCTTTTTGCCGAATTTCAACCTCTCGGTTCACGATGATTCCACGCGCTTTCAGATCCTGCTCAAGATGGCGCTTAACATAGTTTGAAAGCGCATTTTCATCCATTGGGCGACAGATTTTTTCACTGGAAACTATACTCCATAAATCAACAGCACTGGGCGTTTCACCCTGTAATCGTTTTTGAAGACGCTCCAAAGACTCAATAACTAAGTCGAGTAATTGACTATCAGTCTGTACAAACCGTTTCTCCTCACTGCTCACTAGGGTAAGCAAATCAGAAATCTGTGGCGGATGCCAAGAGTTCTTATAGAGATGCTCTGTCAAATACTTCCGTAAGCGTTTCAATTGATATAAATCAGGATACGTTTGAGCTATCCGCTCTATTTGTGTAAGTGCTTCAGGCGTGCCACACTCGGCAAGTTGGTTTAGAAGACTATTTCGCCAGTCTGTGACCGTATGTCTTGGTGATACCCAGCCATCTAATTCAGGATCCTCTTCATGTGGGTATTGGTTTACTATCCACAAATAGAGATTAGCGGTCTCTTCTTCCGATAACTGGGAGCCTATTTTTGCCACTCTTCTATCATCATAGATTCCTGACGTAGCCTCAATAATTTCCCTTCCAAAATCCACATCTGACCGAATAATGTCCCATATGGAGTACCACCAATCACCATGAGCAGGTGATGCGATTAGGTTCGCAGCGAGTCTTGCAGAGTCTATTCGACTGTTTGCGGTTTCTTTGAACTTTGCTTGGACTAATCTTGCTAAGTGTAGTTTTGAAACTGTGTCATCTGCTCGCAACGAGCACAATAAAGGTATTTGTTGTAGCAGGATGTGATGTCTGTCATAAAGCTTGCGAAAGTCACTTGCAGCTCTAGAACATGCCTCTGGTAAATGCTTATGTAGAAGGCAATTTAGAATAGCCGTATAGTGCTTCGGCTTGATCTGAGGGTTATCAAGATAGTCAAGTAGAATTCTAGCTATGTCATCATCGAAAAAGGCATCGAATCGTGAAAGGTAGTTTTCAGCGATCCCTATATCCAAATTGGGTTTATGCCAATGTTCTAGGAAACGTTCCAACCACGCTCTAAATCCGTGATTATCATTCTCATATACGGTTTTGAGAAACTCGTTATGTCGTCCGCGTTCTGATTGAGCAAAATAATGCGGAAAAGTTACAATTGCAGGAGCCCATTTTTGTAGCACCTCCGTTGGTATCTCAGCACCTACATCAAATAATAGGAACAGCATCCGGTATGCCGAGATTGCTGGACGCCAGAAGGAATATTGCCCTAACCACTTTTCGGTTTCTGGTGAGGTATTGATAACGAACTCAATGCCCGAAGAAAGTATTCGTTCTTTAGTGACTTGATCAATTTGCTCCCAATTAGGCATCTGGCGAACATCACCATACCAGTCAGTGAAGTTTCCATATTCATTGGTAGCTAGCCATCTGTTGGTTTGCCACCATTCTTTTATTTCACCTTGTTCACATTGGTCTAACACCTCTTCCAAACGTATAAGGGGAGGTGGGTTAATTCGCTGCTCTTGTCTGCGGTTTTCTATATCCTGATATTTGGCTTGATGCTCTTGCTCACGTTTATAAGCTTGCTGTAGTTCAATCGCATATTCGGAATCGAGTTCTACAAAAAACCACTTACCGAACGTTTCGCGTAGCGGTTCGCTATGTTCAATTGCAAGAACCATTTCAGTCATATGGTCTGTGTTCCAACGTCGAAATACCACTTCAATCAATTTCAAAAGTGTATCTCTTGGAACAGGACTATCCGCTGTTTCAAGAAGACTAAGAAGCCAACTTAGGTCTGTATCAAGTAGTAGCGGAATAGAGTAGTTCAGCACATGGTAACTGAAATCTGGGTTCATTACGAGATTAATGATCTCGATAAGTAATCGACGGCGTTTAGACTCATCTCGCAGTAAATCATCTACGATTGATTGATGATGATCTTCAAGTTTTCTACGATCAGTTCCAAACAATGGGTGATATTGGGCAATTTTGGCTAGAATTAGTTGACTAAGTGTCTCACAAACGAGGGGAGTATCAAAATTCATCCAGCTTTTATACACGATTTTGTCAATTATTTCTTGCATTGTCAGGTCAATATGATGATGTGCATCGGTGTATTGTCTTACGAATCTGGTAGCCCATTGCAACGCAAGAGGTAAGTCAGTTACGGAAATATCATCAATTATCTCAGGACGCAGAAATGCGCTATATGTTCCCGCCAAATTTTCCCTTTTTCGAGGTGTGAGTACCTCGAACAACTCTGTAGTTGTCAAGTGTTCAGGCCAAGTGGCGATCAAACCTGCGCCCTTAAGTTCATCATCAATATCTTGAACACCGCCCCAGATTAAGGGCTTGAGTGCCAACCTAGCACTTGAACTGCCAATCCTTGCCACGACATAAGTAGCATGATTTCGTAACCGATATTCCAGATTGGAGTTTAGAGCCAGATCAATCAGCTCATTGGCGGCATCAATTAATTCACAGGCATGGATTATACTAATCGCAACATAACGGGATGTATTGTTTCGGCTACTGTCGTGGGCAAAGTCTGTGAGTTGCCCAGAAAGATTAGGATGTATTAATCTTCGATAACGTATGTGGCTGTTGAACGGAATCTCGATAAGGATTTCTCGATGATACAGCTCAAGGAACATAGCAGTAAGTTTCTCTCTCGCCTCTGTATCTTCGACAATCAAGTCACTTTGAAACAGTGTTTCGGGGTCAAGATCAGCCACAAATTGTAACAAGCTTGGGTTCATCGTGGTAAGCCAAGCCGTGACCTCACGAAGCTGTGGGACAATTTTATTACCATCTGGATGAACAATGAGACTCTTTATCTGGGGTAACGTCATCTTGCCGTTCATATAGAATGCAGCCAGATACTCTGCATAACTTAGATGCGCCCACCCAAGACGGTTGGCACCCTTTGATGCGAAAAATCCTGTATGAAGTGTAGCTCTCGTAAGTCTTTCTTCTGCGGACAATCCGTGATGTAACTGACCAATTGCCAATGCTCCATCAGGCAACTCTCTTGTTGAAGATAATGTCCAAACAGTTAATTGTCGAGTGGTCAACATAATCGTTGCTAAACGTGCAGCCTCAGCAAAAAGCTCATCCGTAGTGAAGTTGTTTTGACGATCCTTTTCATCACGATATTGATTATGTTCCTCACAGAGGCGACGACACATACTATGGTACAGGGCATTTCTGTTCTTGGGTAATGTTCCGTTACCTGCTTGATACTGTTTTAGCAAATCAAATAATGTGATCGGTTTTAATGTCAATGTAGCAAGTGCTTGTTGTTCAATCTGCTCAAGGAATTGATAAGGATCAATTCCTTGTTGCTGAGCAGCACTAACAATCTCCGTTTGCCCGAGTGCATCCAGTTCCACCGTGAGTAAACTATTTTCTCCAAATAGATCTCTCAATTTAATAGATGTCTCTTCTGACCAATCTGCTGTTCGACATGCAATTCGTAGATGGAAACTGCCTAAACGTTCAGCAAAACTGGACAAAGCCGCTACTAATTCTCTTCCCAAACTCACAGGTGGACGCAACCCTTCATCAAATGCGTCAATGAATACAGTCAAGCGGGTCTGACCTGTTTGCCATGCCGCAAATTGAGGTTGATTGAAGAATTCCTTAAAGTTGTTCGGAGGGTATTCTTGAAATTTCCAGATATCTTGTGACTTTTCTGTACTCGCACGATGGAAATAGGAAGCTATTTCACTGGATTTGCCAATACCTGGTTCACCTAACAAAATAACAATTGGCACATTTGAAAGCTCTTCTAATGAAAAGCTATTTGTAGCTGTTTGATGGCTTGTAGAAAACCAACGTTGTGCCAGAGCTGATAGGTTAGTTGTCTGATCTTCTCTTGTACCTTGAAGTATCCATCGCCGATACCAGTTATATTTCATACACACCACATCCTTACTAGGCAGATTAATCTGAGTATAGCATAGAACAAATATGTCACTAAGCTCGCAAAAAAATAGAGGCTGACGATTGCTCACCAGCCTCAGAAATAAAAACGACTGACCTTATGCGGTACAGCCGTAAACCTGTGCGAGTTGTTTGTTTGCTCGCCTGCGATGATATTGTAATGTATTGACATTGTGTCCAAATGCCTTCGCCGCCTGCGTTGAACTCTTGCCTTCGATCAATCCCCGAATAGCGGCATATTTGATATGTTGCTCTGGATGCTGTTCAAGTAACTTCATCGCTGGTTCGACCTCACCTGAGTCGAATCTCTCTCGCCATGTCGGTTGTTCGCGTCGAAGTGTGCCTAACATGCCACGTAATTGATTACGGATGGCTGCTGCCCGCCAGCGAATGGCATCTTCACCTTTTCCCGGCACAACATATGCCAAATCTTTGCTGGTCACAGATGTCGTTGCCGCATATAATGCCAGCAATCCAGCCGAATCGTCCTTCACTTGCTCGTAAACCGTTAAGATGGCACGTTCGATGTCAATGCGAATATCAGTGAGCGTTGCCCATGTAGCCCAATGTTCACCAGCGATCTTGAAACGTTCGAGACCACCAATCCGCATCTCTTCGGGATGTTTAAAGTCATGCTTCGCCCAGAAGTCTTCCATGTACTCGTAACGGAGATTCTGCTTACGAATACTGGTTGATTTTGAACGATAGCAGACTTTAATGGCGGTAGCCAATCGGCTCCATGTGGCGAGATAATTGCGATCAGCCGCAAGTTGTTCCCAGATATACATCAAGCCATTTTGCAGACAGTCATCGAGGTCTTGGGGCCAGACACGATATTGCCGCAATAGCATCTTGGCGGCGAGTGGACGAATCTGTTCCGAGATTTGCTCGAAACTCATTTCGCCACCCCAACCAGTCGGATAGGTCGCAATACGGGGAAACGGACGGATAGCGGAACGGATACTGCTGGAAATGGTCGAATTGTGCATGAGATGACTCCCTCTTGCTATTGCTGGTAACGCCAGCGCGATGAGCACAACGCTCAATCACGCGGGACAGCGCAGAGGGGGGAACCAGTCAAATAAAAAAGCCGACCATCCGGTCAGCTTTACGATGTTTAACTATTGGGAGGCTTTTTAGACGGTGGTTCGGCAGTCCCGTCCATAGGATGGTACTGGCGTACCGCCGATGGTGTTTGACTGGGAGGAAACCCGCGCAGTAGAATCGTCCGCGCGGCGGTGTGCGAGAGAAGATATCTTCAAGCTGGTTAAGACGACAATTGAAAAGAGAGATGAATGAAAGAGCCGCGTATCCTGTTAGATAAACCGCTAGGGGAAGATTCAAAGCTTAGCTAATTCTTAAACCGAAACACATGCCCTCGTTCAAGATTTTACTGTGGCATATTTCAGCGTGAGATAAGCCATTTTTGTAGTTCAATAACGATAGTTGTGAAGTTATCATCTAATAGCACCATTTGGGCAGCTTCTTTCGAGACATCTGTGCCAGTGATCCCCATCGCTACGCCAATGTCAGCTTTACGCAAGGCGGAGTAATTCCAGTCGCCACTTGAACGGGTTCTCCATACTTTTTACACATCGTTTCGCTGAACTTTTCACAATCTTGTCTAGCATAATTGCTCCAACTATTTTTTGCAACAGAACCAGCATTAGTGCCCACCTTCTTTTTGCAGGCTGATAATGACATTGCCACGTTTGCGTCCTGTTTCAACATAAGTATGAGCTTCTGCTAGTTCCTCTAATGGGTAACAGCGGTCTATAACTGCCTTGATTTTGCCAGCTTCAACAAGCTCAAGAAGGGCTTCCATCATTGCTTTATTCTCGCTTGGTGTACCCACAAGAATCTGTTTATTCCATATTGACTGAAGCATTTCAGGCAAGCCACCTGCCACTGCTAGATAACGCCCATTCGCTTTAAGGGCATTTTTGCACTGGGCATAAGTCATTTTACCAACGACCGTATCCAGAATGAAATCGTATGCGGCAGTCTGCTGGCTAAAATCTTGTTTGCTATAATCAATAACCTTTTGTGCACCCAATGATTTCACAAATTCCACATTGCGTGTGCTACAAACCCCTGTCACCTCAGCGCCCAATGCCGCTGCAATCTGAACAGCATAGTTGCCCACACCACCAGAACCACCATTTATCAAAACTTGTTGCCCTGCCTGAACTTTGCCGAGTTGCTTCAAAAAGTAGAGGGCTGTCCCTGCACCAAAGGGAATCGCGGTAGCTTCTTCATAACTGAGATGTTTGGGTTTTAGCGCAAGTGAGCCTTCTGCCTTACGGCAAACATATTCAGCGTATGCCCCCAACTGTGATGAGCCAATCCCAAAGACGGCATCCCCAGCCTTAAACCGCGTCACATTGCTACCCACTGCGATAACGTCTCCTGCCACTTCCGTTCCCAGAATAGTTTTATTGGGTTTACTAATGCCCAAGGCCAAACGCGCCAGAGATTTAAGACCACTAGGCACAAATTTAAACCCGCGCAGATTAACGTCACCCGTTGTCACCGTTGTCGCACGCACTTTGATAAGCACTTCATCGGCTTTTGGATTTGGCACAGGAATGTCTTCCAGATGTAGCACACTTGGCGGTCCATATTCTCTATAAACCATTGCTTTCATTGTTTCTTGCATTTTTTTCTCCCTTATTTTCATCCTCATCAAGTTGATTCACTGAGATTAATTCTAGCCCCATGTCTCGGGTTTTCCGTAGAATTGCGTGAAGGGCTGCTTGGTCAGCAATCATTCCTGTCAAGATACTCCTACCGTCATCCATTCGGCTAATTGTCATCTGCTCAAAATTGAGCAACCACGCATCGCTTAGATGAGCATTAATGCAGATTTCATATCGTCGGGATTGATTCGTCATGTTTTATCTCATCACTACATCTCGCTGAAGATATATCGTTTTTTACTTAGACTGAGAATACAAATTAATGTGATGAGGAGTCATCGTCACATCTGATGATTTATGGTGATGATTTATGATTAGGGGTGCTTCTAATTAGAGCAAACCAAGTTCTTGAGCGCGTCTAATTGCAGAGCGGCGACCATTTACACTCAATTTGCTGTAAATATTGCGGCTGTGGGTTCGCATTGTACTGAGGGAAATCATCAAATGTGCCGCAATTTCAGGACCTGTTAGCTCGGTTGTTAGGAGACGCAAAACCTCGGCTTCACGGTCACTTAGTGATTCAACGAATAGCTCGTTTAGTCTTGCTTGCGGCTGTGCTTTATGGCGAGTAGACAATAGCTGAGTAATGTACTGTTGCATGATGCCTTGCTCAGACAATGTTTCGAGCAGAGTTTGTATTGTTTTGCCTTCATCAAGAAAGACTTGCTTATAGCCTTGTGGTTCTGCCAATATTAGAGCATCTTCCAAGTGTTGAAGCGCCCTAGCGGTATTTCCGTCCAACTCAAAGCATACTGCCTGCAATATAAATATCTCGATTAAACTGCCAGTACGATGATTATCTTCTGCGTCTTGTCGTAGATCTTCTAGGAGATGTTTTGCGGATTTTAGTATCTCCTGTGAATGTTTAGTGCGAAACTGTGCCAAGAGCAAACGGCTAAAAGTCAGGTATTCAAATTCTTTGATAAAGGAAACAGGGTCATCAAAACCTAGACCTCTTTCATCTGCCCATGCCTGCGCTTTTTGAAGTTGCCCTTGCCGTATCCAGACCAATGCTTTTAAAGTAGGAATTGAGCGAATTAATGGCAGTGGAGAACGAATATAATGCTTTTGAGCTTCATCCAGATGGGCAAGTGCGCTTGTAAAATCGCCTAGTGTAAGCTTAAGCCGCGCCCAAGAAACGTTGTAGCGATGTTTCCAATCAGGTAGCATGATATGCTTTTCATCAAGTTCTTCTGCGATGCGTAGATGCTCAATGGCTTTATCTAAATTCTGCCATTCTCGATAAATCTCAGCGATACCACGATGCAAATCTGCAATGCCACTATATTGACTGTTTTGCTTCTCATCCATCAGTTGCAAGGCATTAGTATATGCTTCATGGGCTGAATATAAATTTCCCATCGTCATCCCCATCTCTGCCAAGAGGGGAATGAGTTCAATTTCATTATTGCCAGCAGCATTTGCCTCTGCAATATACTCAGTTAGTTCTTGTTCTGCGATACTTAGCTCACCATTTGCCCAGTGGGCAAGTGAGGAAAAAACCGTTGCTTGGATACGATTAAGTATATCGTCTTCGGTCACTTGCTCTTGGGCTTGCCGCGCATAATATAAGGCGGTTTCAATATCACCAAGTGAAAGCGCAAGATTTGTTCTGGCACAGCTAACAGAGGCTGGCAACATTTTTAAAAGCTCTTGATTGCCCTGAAACTTATCGTGATTAGACGCTTGAAGCCAGTCTTCTGCATATTTCAGCCACACTTCAGCCGCTTTCATATTGTTTTGCATCATCAAGCAGCGCCCATAAGCATGAGATAGTAAGGGACGTTGGCGTATCATCTCTTGGGGGAGGCTAGATGCCCACTTATACCAAGTTGCGTATTGATAAGTCACATCCATCTGCATCCAAATACTTTCTAATATTGCCGCAGCACGCTCAAAATCTTTGGCAGCAAGGATATGAGTTATCGCTTCAGGTTGGAAACCATGAGCAAGAAACCAGTCAGATGCCCTAAGGTGCAACTTGGGAATCTCTTCTCGGTATTGATGTTGCAAGTGAATATGAAGGGCATCGGCAAAGAGATGGTGATAACGATACCATTGGCGCGACTCATCCAAAGCAATTAGAAACATGTTATTTCGTTCTAGCATTTCAAGGATGATACGGCTATTGTTCGCTTGGCATACAGCATCGCACACTGCGGCTGAAAAGCGTTCTAAAATGGATGTTTGTAGCAAAAAGAGGCGGATATCTTCTGCTTGACGTTGCAAGACCTCTTCAAGCAAATAATCTACGACAAAGCGGTGACTACCCGTAAAGTCATCAATAAAACGACTTGGCTCAGGTCTTCCTTGCAAAGATACTGCCGCAAGTTGTAAGCCTGCAATCCAGCCCTCTGTACGCTTATCTAGTTTTTCAATATCCATCCCACTAAGTTCAAAACCAAGTTGTGACTTGAAAAATTCTCTTGTTTCCTTGGGGCTAAAGCGCAGTTCATCTGCCCGAATTTCCACAATTTGCCGCCGTACTCGTAACTTAGCAAGGGATAGTGCCGGGTCCTGGCGTGTGGCAATCATTAGTCGCATTTGCTCAGGCATATACTCTATTAAATAGTCCAATGCCTTATCAATGCCTTCAGAATCAATAAGATGATAATCATCAAGTACAATCAAGAAAGGTTCAGGGACTTTCGCAATGTCATTGATGAGCGAAATTAATAAACTTTCGGGATTTGCTTGCCGTGATGACTGCAACGCCTCTAATGCGATGCTTCCTATTTCTGGATGAATCATTTGGATGGCAGCAATCAAATAGGAAAAGAAATGCACGAATTCGCTATCATTAGCATCCAGCGATAGCCAGACAGTAGCAAATTTGCACTCAGCAAGCCATGAACTCAAGATAGTCGTTTTGCCAAAGCCAGCAGGTGCAGAAACTAGGATTAGTTTTGCATCTAAGACTGCTTTATCTAATTGCTCTATCAAACGCTTACGTAAAACATCATCCGAGCGTCTTTGTGGTATGTGGAGTTTGCTAGATAAGATTGAAATTGCCATCGTATAAGGTTTCAAGCCTATAATTTTTCAATGAGAACACGCAGTCTTTGTGACAATAGCTTTCATCAATTATACGTTGTTCATGGATTTTGTGTCTCATTTCATCCGTATTCGATTCTAACAACTTGTTGTTCTGTAAGAAAATCATAAAAGACCCCTTATCGGAATACGCTACATTTTGACCAGTTGAGATTTATCCTGTCGATCCCTCTATATTCTGCTCGCATCATAAATCATCATATGTGACGATGACTCATCATCACATTCGTTTGTATCTTTATTCCAAGGATCGAAATGAAGATAACTAGAAAGAGCGAAAAACATGAAAGCACAAAAAGCATCACAAAACGTATTGGAAGACATCAGTGTCAAAATGGGTGAGGTAGCAACACCGGCAGTGACTACGGGGAACTGGGTTTCTACGACGCGAACCGTCGGTGTCGTAGCACTCGCCTACGCCGCTTCACTGCTCCTTCAGAACGTGGTGTTTGGGGTCGCTGGAGCGCCTGACTACAGCGACCCTCTTAGTGTAGTTCTTACATTCCACGCCGAGAACGCGGGTGCTATGGCTGTCGCCACAGGTCTGGAGACTGTGAACCTGCCCCTGCTCCTATTGTTTATCACGGCGCTATACGGGCTCGTGCAGCGCCGAGGGGGTGCAGGAGCGGACTGGTCGCGGCTTGCGGTGGCGGCCGGAGCGACGGTCTCGACTTTGTTTGCCATCATGATTGCCACACACATCACGACCGTAATCGCCGCGGATGGCTTGACCGAGCCTACTCCCACCTTTGCCCTGATCTGGCGACTCCATGCCGCGGTCTTTGCGCTCGCGCTGCCCGCGCTCGGGGCGACCTTCATCGGCGCGGCGTTGGCAACTCACGCTAGTGGTTTAACGCGGCCCTGGCAGCGGCTGCTAGGCGTGGCGGGTGGCGGCTTACTCATTTTTGCTGGGACCGGAAACCTCGCCATCGCGGATGGGTCGCCACTGGTGTATGTCGGAGTTCTGGGATTATTTATGTGGATAGTATGGCTCATTGTCACCGGCCTACGGCTCGTTCGTGGATAAGTGCTCATTGGAGCGAAAGAAAGAAAGTCGTAATGGGAGCTGGGTGGGGTAAGGGCAGTCGCATATGTTATACCTGTATATGCGATTTTAGCTGACCTGCTCCTCATCATAAATCATCACATCGAATCATCAGATGTGATGATGACTCATCATCACATTCGTTTATATCTTTAGTACAAGTATCAAAATGAAGATAACTAGAAAGAGTGAAAAATATGAATGCACAAAAAACACCACAAAACGTATTGGAAGACATAATGGTCAACATGAAGATTGCAGCACTGTGGACGAGTTTTATGTTTCTCTATGCCTATGTTGATCATTTCGGCTTATATATGCCGAATAAGCTAGAAGATATTCTGAACGGTAGAGTGTTTGAATTTGATATTACGCAAGGGTTTCTTTTGGTTGCGCTCGTCCTTGTGGCAATTCCGGTACTGATGATTTTCCTTTCTGTTGCCCTGCCGGCTAAAGTAAATCGTTGGACAAACATAATCGTGGCTACGCTACTGATTCCATATATGCTATTTAATTTGGTGGGAGAAGCCTGGCCTCACATGATCTTTGGCGCTGCGGTAGAAGTCATTCTTCTTTTGCTGATTATTCGTTATGCATGGCAATGGCCCCGCACTCAAACAAAAGCCTGATGTGAAATGAAATTGTAAAAAGTGGACAGGGGGAACTTCTCTCCCTTTTCACTATCTATTTTTGTCGAAAAACTTTGAAGACTTACACGACTTCGGAAGATGCTTGAAACGTAGAAATTGGAGCATTGAAATGAAAAAACTGAACAAAACACTGCAATTTGGAGAAGATATAGAAGGCTATAACATTCCTGTGCTAAATGAACGCGAAATACGCGCAACGGCAGGCATACTTTTCTTGATGATATTCACCTCAATCATGATCGTCATCTTTGAAGATAATTATCTGGTGCTGAAGTATGCCATAATGATATTCCTTTCAG
>Ga0163144_10018888_pt1 | contig 13912 bp, 11 predicted proteins | sample OliLak19BULKMAT1_FD_123175 | JGI IMG/M metagenome (GOLD analysis project Ga0163144, IMG submission 123175) | Freshwater microbial mat bacterial communities from Lake Vanda, McMurdo Dry Valleys, Antarctica - Oligotrophic Lake LV.19.BULKMAT1 | ecosystem: Environmental > Aquatic > Freshwater >... | reverse complement strand
TGATGAAAGAATTGCTGACTCACCTGGGACGTAGCGCCGGCGAGCTGCCGACCAGCGCAAAGTCCGCGGATTGGAAGATCGCCTTGGCCGTGGCGATGAAGGCGCGCACCATGGCCACCCATCGCTGGCTCGCGAACAACCTGCATCTGGGCAACATGTACGAGGTCAGCCGCAGGGCCTCGGCTTGGCGCCAACGGCCAGAGCCGAAACTGGTCAGAAAACTAAGACTTTCCCCAAACCCCAAAGCCTGACCCCTTTTGCTAACCTTGACCCCTTTTGCTAACCTGATGAGGTAAGACTCGATCTCGGCGATCCGCTTTCTCAAGAGGGGAAGCTCGACCGGCCCGCCCCCTTGGAAATCGAATTTCCTACCAGTCAGTCGAGCTTCTTCGAACTCAAGAGGCATGAATCGCGTCTTGCCGCCGGCCGATAGCCGAGCGTAGAAATTGCCACCCTTGTGACGTAGCAGTCCCTCGGGCCAGCTCTTGCGCCCCTCCCATGCCGCTTCTTTCACATCGTTTCTCGCGCTTTCGGGGCTCAGCGCCCGAAACTGTGAAATCGTCTGTGAACGGGAGCATCACCGGAATCGTAACTTGCTGATCCTCATCAAGTCCCCATAGCTCAAGTGGATAGAGCAGTCGTTTCCTAAACGACGGATCCGTGTTCGAGTCACGGTGGGGGCACCACTCCAGTCCTGGCATCGGAGACGATCCCGCCTCGCCGACAATCCCGCGGTTGAGGAGCTTGCGCTGGGAACCGGTGAGGCTAACCTGGATCTCTTAGCGCCTCGACCGCCTCTGCGCATGAACGTCGCCACGACCCGGCCTCTCTTCCTCATCACCCACGAATTCTACCCGAAGCGCGGGGGGATCGCGACCTTCGCCGAGGAAATGGCCAAAGCGTCGGTTGGACTGGGATTCGACGTCGAGGTCTGGGCGCAGTCCACCCCGCGGGCATTGGCCGAAAAACGTTGGCCGTTCAAGTTACGACGGCTGCCGCTGCCCGGCACCCATGACCTTCGCTGCCAGGTCAGGCTCGCCATTCAGTTGATCGCGGAACGCAGGCGACTGCGTTACGCCACCGTCTATCTTCCCGAACCCGGGCCGATGCTGGCGATGATGATGCTCCAAGGGATCAAGGGTTTCCGACCCAGACAATTGGTGCTCACTTTCCACGGTTCGGAGATCCTCAAGTTTCACCACAATCCCGTGACCCGTCGGATGACGTCGCGACTGATCCAGAACGCGACCCGCATCAGCACCCTGACGCACTACACCCACGATCTGCTGGTTCGCCATTTCCCGGAAGCAGGGCCCAAGGTTTTTCTCACCCCAGGCGCCCTTCGCTCGGATTTCGCCGTGGTCCACGATCTACCGGCCGAGGCGCCGAGGGACCGGCTGGTGGTGCTCACCGTGGGACGCCTTCATCCGCGCAAGGGCCAATTGATCACGCTCGAGGCCCTGCAATCGCTCGCACCCCGCTTTCGCCAGCGGATCGAATACTGGATCGTCGGCGGTGGAAGCAAATCGAACTACGAACAGGCCCTGCGGGAAAAGGCCGGCCAAGGCGATTTCCCCGTTCGCTTCTTTGGCGACCTGCCGGACGATGAATTGGACCGGATCTACGACCGGGCGGATATCTTCGCCATGACCAGCATCGATTACCGCCACAGTGTCGAGGGTTTCGGGCTGGTCTACCTTGAGGCCGCCGCCCACGGGCTTCCGGTCGTGGCCCACACCGTCGGGGGTGTCGCGGAGGCGGTGGTCGATGGCGTCACCGGGCTCTGCGTGCCACCCGATCACCCGGCCCAGTTGACCGCGGCGTTCGAGCGGCTGATCACCGACCCCGCCCTCCGGCGCCGGCTGGGAGACGCCGGCCTGGCCTGGTCCCATCGCAACTCGTGGAGTGAGTCCGCCCAGTTGCTCTTCAGTCCCCGAACGGCGTCCAGCGCATGATCCAATCGCGCACCGAAGTCACCGTCCGCTATGCCGAAACGGACATGATGGGGGTTGTCTATCACGGGAATTACCTGCCGTGGTTCGAAATCGGCCGCACCACCCTGCTCCGGCAGCAGGGCCTGCCCTACCGTCAACTGGAAGCCGACGGCTTTCGGCTGCCGGTGCTCGAAGTCACCGCGAAATACCTGAGGCCCGCGGTCTACGACGACACGGTCACGATCATCACGACGATGCGCGAACGCCCGTTGATGCGCATCCGGCTCGAGTACGAGGTGCGGCGCGGGGATGAGTTGCTCGCCACCGGCAGCACGCTGCACGCTTTCATCGACCGCGCCGGGCGCCCGGTCCGCCCGCCACCGGCCTTCGTCGAAAAAATGGCGGAACTGTTCGGGGCTCAGTCCTGACCCGCCGCCTCCGCGGCGTACTCCGCCAGCACCCGCGGATCCGTCTCGGCCACCCGGAGGGCGTCAAGATCCGCCCCGCCGCCCAGGCGAAACACCGCCCAGACCGCATGGGCGCGCACCATCGGCAGCGCGTGGGCCGCCAGCGCCCGCAGCGCCGGCAGCCAGACGGGATCCTTCGTATTTCCTGCTACGATACAGGCATTGCGCAGAAGCCCGCCGAGCTTGACCCGCTTGATCGGCGTGCCCCGGAAAGTCGCGGCGAATGTCTCCGGCGTCAGCACCAGCAGATCCGCCAGCGTGAGGCCCCTCAGCTCCGTCCGTGCGCTCAGCAGCATCCGACGTCCCTCCTCGGCGAATCGATTCCATGGACAGACTTCCAGGCAGACATCGCAGCCGTAAACGCGGTCACCGACGCCGGCTCGCAGCTCCCGAGGGATGATGCCTTTGTTTTCAATCGTCTGGTAGGAGACACAGCGGCGCGCATCCACCACACCGGGCGCGGAAAACGCCTGCGTGGGGCACGCGTCCAGGCACCGGGTGCACTTCCCGCAAAGCAGGCCCGCGTGGGCGCCCGCCCCGGTTTCGGTCCCCGTGACCAACCGGCGCCGGATCGGAGGATCAGGAACGAAGGGAATCCGCGTGAGGATGCTCGCGAGGAAAAGCCAGTTGCCGTGCGTCCGGGAGATCAGCATGGCGTTCTTGCCCGTGAATCCCATGCCGCTGCGCGCCGCCCAGCCCCGCTCGAGGACCGGTCCCGTATCCACATAGTACCGATAATCGGCCGGCCCGGCGCCGGTCATGGCCTCCAGGCAGCGTCCCGCCTCGACCAGGCCGGCGCGGATCGTGTCATGGTAGTCGTTGTAGAGGGAATAACGGGCCCACCGCGGGGGACGTTCAACGTCTCCGTCCCGGCCCGGTTCGCGGTCCGGAGGCGCGTCCTTGAGCCAGTAATTGACGCCCAGAAGGATGATCGAGCGCGCCCCGGAAAGAACCAGATCGGGGTTCTCCCGCTTGTCCCGGCTGCGCTCCATCCAGGCCATGTCCGCCTGGTTTCCGGCCTCCAGCCACGCGCCCAATCCCGCACCCACCTCGGGATCGGGCAGACCGGCAAACCGAACCTCGTCAAAACCCAGCGCGCGCAAACGCTCCCGCAACGCTTCCTGCGACGCCGGCGTCATCCGCGCCCGCCCGGTTTGTTGCCCGATGGCAGGGCCGGGCGGAACTGACGGATCCACTCCGCCGCCTCCCGGCGGTAGGTGCGCATCACGTGCGTGACGATGTCACCCAAGGGTCGTGCATCCGTGAGGATCATCGAGCCCGCCCGCCGGTAAATCGGTTCACGCGCCGCGTAGAGCGCACGCACGCGGGCGTCGAGATCTTCGACATTGAGCAGGGGTCGATGCCGCTGCCCTTGGGTGCGTTTGAGGATGGTTTCGATCGATGCATGCAGACAAATCACCACCCCTTTCTGGTGGAGCAGTTCGAGCATTCCCTCGGGCACAACCAACCCTCCCCCACAAGCGACGATCTGCCCGGAGGCTGGGTGTCCCGACTCGATGAAATTCCGCTCCAAGTGTCGGAACACCGGCTCGCCCTCCTGGGCAAAGATCTCAGTGACCAGCTTTCCAGCCACCCGCTCGATTTCGTGGTCGCTGTCGATCACCCTGAAGCCCATGCGCTGGCCGAGGGCCCGGCCAATGGTGGTTTTACCGGTGCCCATAAAGCCCACCAGATAGAGATTCGGTTGAAACGCGCTCATGACGACGCCCGGACCGATAGCGTCCGGCCGCGGACGTGCCAACGCCGAAAAATCCGCTTCCACGGCCGGCTCCGCTGAATGACACTCTCCAGTCATGTCCGTTTCCACCGCCTCGCGTCACGATTATCACTTCGCCAGCGACAACACCGCCGGAATTTGCCCGGAGGCGTGGTCAACCCTCGGTCAAGCCAACGAGGGGCGTGTGCCCAGCTACGGCAGCGACGATTGGACGCGACGCGCCTGCGACCTGATCCGGGGGGTCTTTGAAAAACCGGATGCCGAGGTCTTCTTCGTCTTCAATGGCACCGCCGCGAACTCGCTGGCCCTCGCTTCGCTCTGCCAGAGCTACCACAGCGTGATTTGTCATGACTATGCCCACATCGAGGTGGATGAGTGTGGCGCGCCGGAGTTTTTCTCCAATGGCACCAAGCTGCTGACTGCCACCGGCCCAAACGGCAAACTTACCCCCGAGGTCGTCGAACGGCTGATCCTCAAGCGCACCGACATCCATTTCCCCAAGGCGCGGGTCCTTTCGCTGACCCAATCGAACGAGTGGGCCACCGTTTACACCCGCGAGGAAATCGTCGCCCTGACCACGGTGGCCAAGCGCCACGGACTGGCCGTGCACATGGATGGAGCCCGTTTCGCCAATGCCGCGGCTGCCCTCGCGGCCCGGCCGGTTGCGGAGGGTCAATCCGGGGGACATTCCCCGGCGGATTTTACCTGGAGAGCCGGTGTCGATGTGCTCTGTTTCGGCGGGACCAAGAATGGCATGAACACCACGGAAGCGGTGGTCTTCTTCAATCCCGACCTCGCCAGCGAATTCGACTACCGCTGCAAACAGGCGGGACAACTCGCCTCCAAGATGCGTTTCCTCAGTGCCCAGTGGGTCGGCATGTTGGAAACGGGTGCCTGGCTCCGTCACGCCGCTCACGCCAACGCGATGACTCAGCGCCTGACGGAAGCGCTGCGTCGTCTGCCGGGGCTCAAGATCATGGCCGAACCCGAGGTCAATGCCGTCTTCGTCGAAATGCCCCCGGCAGTCGCCAAAGCCCTCTTCGACCGCGGTTGGCACTTTTATAACTTCATCGGTGCCCACGGTTACCGGCTGATGTGCTCGTGGGATACCCGTCCGGAGGATATCGAATCCTTCATCACCGACCTCCGCCAGGCGCTTTCGGCCTAACACCTGCTCACTCTCCTCCGTCTCATGAAGATCCACGTCTCCCACCTCACGCGCTACGAGTACGACCGCCCGGTGACCTTTTCACCGCACCTGCTGTACATGCGCCCGCGGGAGACCCCCCAGTTGCGAGTCAATAGCTTTGGATTCAACATCTCCCCGGACGCAAAGCTGAATTGGACGCGCGATTCGCACGACGTTCTGCTCGCCTGGGCTTACTTCTGGGACAACGCCTCGGCGATCAGCATCCGCTCCGAGTTCGACGTCGAAACCCTCGATCACAATCCGTTCGACTTCATCCTCCGACCCTACGCCTCGGCCTTCCCGTTCAACTACGAGCCGCTCGAGCGATTCAATCTCAGTCCCTACCTGGCTCCACCGTTCGACGAGACGCAGGCGATTCTTCGGGGCTGGCTCGACGAGCGCTTCACGGACCGGCCCAAAGAAACGCTGCCGTTCCTGAACGCGCTCAACTCCCTCGTGTTCTCCTCGCTCAACTACCGACGGCGGGAGGAGCACGGTATCCAGAGTTCACGACGCACAATCGCGCTGGGTTCAGGGGCATGCCGCGACTACGCGGTCCTGCTGGTCGAGCTGTGCCGCACGCTCGGCCTGGCCGCGCGCTTTGTCAGCGGCTATCTCTACGCGCCGCCGGACGACGACCACCGAAGCCTCGGGGCGATGCATGCCTGGTCAGAGGTCTATCTGCCGGGCGCTGGCTGGAAAGGACTCGACCCCACGCACGGCGTCTTCTGCAACGACGCCTTCATCCCGGTGGCACATGCAGCCGTCGCGGAAAGTGTCAACCCGATCCAAGGGACCTATTATTGCTCCAGCAAGGCCGTCGGCACGCTGCACACGGATGTGCGGGTCGAGAAACTACAGTGATCCCCTTTCCTCATGAAGCACGCCCCCTATGCCAGCGAACAGTGGAAAAAGGTCGGCGAGTGCGCCGGCGACGTTGAACGGGTGATGGCGCAGAGTGGTCTGCAGATCACGATGGGGGGAGAACCCACCTTCGTGCCGAAACGTCCGGAAGGGGCTGAGTGGCAGACCGCGGCGCTCGGTCCGACCAAACTCGGCCTTGCCCGCCGTTTCGCCCGGATCCTCGCAGACTCCACTTTTCCCGGATCCGTCATCCTCGAAACGTCGGGCAAGCACTTCCCCGGGGAGCCTCTCCCGCGTTGGACGCTCCTGCTGCAACGCCGCGCGGATGGCGTCGCACTCTGGAAGGATCCGACGCGGTTCAAATCGGACCTCAGGCCGGGTGAACACACCCTGCGCGATGCTCTCGCGGTCCTTCGATGGATCGTCAAAACGCTCGGACTCGACGGTGCGGGCGTGCTTCCCTGTGCCGAAACGGAGACCCCGGAAGCCGTCGTGGGTTATGTCGTGCCGCTCAACCATGATGGCAGCACGTGGGTAACGGATTCTTGGACACCCGCGTTGAAGAGTTCGACGGTTTCCCTGCTCTCCGGCGACTCGCTGCTTGGCCTTCGCCTGCCGTTGGGCAAGCTTGGGGAAGAGAACGTCCGCCGCGCCCTGACCGTCGAGGTCAAGGAGGGCAGCGTCACCGTCTTCATTCCGCCCCTCACCACCACGGCCTACCAATCGCTCGTGCCGGTGATCGAGGATGCACTTGCCGTCCAAGGACTGAAGGATGTGGTCCTCGCGGGTTACGCGCCCCCGATCGATCCGGCATTGCCCACCATCGGTTTTGCCTCCGACCCCGGAGTCATCGAGATCAACCTCGCGCCCTCGTCGACGTGGACGGAGTACGACGTCCAGTTGCAGCAGGTGTTTTCCGCCGCCGAGCGCGTCGGCCTCTGTGCACGCAAGCTGGGATTCAACGGCCGGGTGAGCGGTACCGGCGGCGGGGCGCACCTCGTTTTCGGCGGACCGCCCGGGCTGGACTCCCCGTTCTTCGTCCGTCCCGGCCTGTTGCCGTCAGTGATCCGCTATTTTCAGCACCACCCGGCCCTGAGCTACGCATTCACCGGACAGTACCTCGGACCCAGTTCGCAGGCGCCGCGGATTGATGAATCGACCTTCGAGGCCCTCTACGAACTCGAAATCGCGTGCGCCGGCGCGGAGCAGTTCGGTTCACCCTACAACTACGCGCTCTTCGATCTGCTCTTTCGCGATCTGTTGATGGATCGCTCAGGCAATACCCATCGGGCGGAAATCAGCGTCGACAAACTCTGGAATCCTTTCGCCGGCAACGGCCGCCTCGGCTTGGTGGAATTGAGGGCCTTTGAGTCGAATCCCTCCAGAGCGGCGCAATCGCTCACCGCGCTGTTCATCCGGGCGATCCTCGCGCGACTCGCGATCGATCCATTTCCCTCTCCGTTCATCCGCTGGCACGGAGAATTGCATGATCGCTTTTTTCTCCCGGCCTTCATCTGGAGCGACCTCGCAGCGATTGTCGCCGATCTGCGCGCCCACGGTATCGCCTTCGAACTCGATTGGCTTCGGCCGCTCTTCGAATTCCGTTTCCCGAAGCTGGGCGAGTTTGCCCTCGCGACCAAAGAACGAGAAGAGGGCGGAAAGAAAACCCCCGCGCAGGCGTTCGCGATTGAGTTTCGCCAGGCGCTCGAGGCCTGGCCGCTGCTGGGCGAATCACCGAACGCCGGCACGGTCTCACGTACCGTCGACGCCTCAATGGACCGGATCGAGGCGCGGATCAGCTCGCCGCTCGCGCTCGAGAAGGGCCTGCTGCTGGTCAACGGTTATCCCTGCGAGTTCTGGCCGATTCCGGAGGTTTCGTCTGGAAGTCCGGAAGGAGCGGCGGCCGCCGGGATCCGGTTTCGGGCCTTTTATCTCACGCCCGCCCTTCAACCGCACGTTCCGGTCCACGCACCGCTGCTGATGGAGTGGCTCGACCGAGAGACCCTGACCGTCGTCGCAGCGGCGCGATGGCACGTCTGGAATCCAAACAGTACTCCTTATACCGACCGGCCGAAAGACGAAACCGAGGCCGCCGCACGCCGCGCTGAACGGTGGGAGCCCTGGCCTCACACGGTGGGCCAAGCCCGCTACATCCCCCGGATCGATTTTCCACCCGAGGGCAGACATACGCTGGATCTCCGCCGCTATCCTGCCCAAGCCCGTTGACGGTTGACCGGCTGAAGCACAGGCTCAGACCGTAAACACGGCTCCCGACCCACTCCCCAGCGACCATCCAGGGCGACTGCGCAATTTCTCGATCGAGGTCCCTCGCTACGATCAATGGGTAGCAGAGGCGGGACCGCGGGGTCCCGTCGCGGCCCCGGCGAGGCCACCTACACCGGACCGGCTGGCAGTCGTGGGACTGCGGGTTTTCGGCCACGCATTTCACACACTCCGATCCATTGAAAACAGCGAAGAACCTCGATCGAAATCGCAACCGCTTCGGTTTTAACGGGATGTCACCATGCAGCCGCAAAAAAACCCCCGGACGCGATGCGCCGGAGGTTTGGCAAAAAGGGAACGATCCGCCTACTTGACCGCGGGAACTGCGGGAGCGCCTGGCGCGGGAGCAACGGCCGCCGGCGCCATGATCTCGATCAACTCGACATCGAAAATCAGGGTTGAGGCCGGAGGAATGCCCGGGCGACCCTCATCGCCGTAAGCCAGTTGCGGCGGGACGTAGAGTTTGATCTTGCCGCCCGGACTGAGCTTTTGCAGCCCCTCGGTCCAGCCTGGAATGACCTGATCGAGCGCGAACTCCGCGGGAGTTCCGCGCTGGACAGAACTGTCGAAGACCGTGCCGTCGATCAAGGTGCCGGTGTAGTGGACCTTGACGGTATCCGTTGGCTTCGGAGAAGCGCCTGCGCCGGCTTGCACGATCTCGTACGCGAGACCGCTGGGCAGCGTGACCACATTGGGCTTGGCCTTGATTTCCGCGAGGAACTTGGAGGAGGAAGCCAGACCTTCCTTCTTGAGCTCGTCCATGTACACCTGCTGTTTCGCCTGCATGAACTGATCCATATCGGGCCCGATCTCCTCGAGCTTGTAGGGAGCGTCCTTGCCGGCTGCCGCAGCCTGCAGACCCTTGATGATGAACGCGGTCTGGCCAGGGGAGAACTTCAACTCGGTGATGCCGATCCGCTTGCCCACAAACCAGCCAAACGTCTCGAGAAGTTGGGCTTCGGTGAACTTGGGAGCGGGCGCGGGCGCGGGAGAGGCAGCCGCGGCTGGCGGAACCGGAGCGCCAGGGGCGGGAAACGTGACGCCCTGCGCGTGCAGGGCAGCCGAAGCGAGAAGAGCCACGGCAGGCGTGGCGAGGAAACGGATCAATTTCATGCGTAGGTCTAGAATGAGTAATGAATCGGCGGGTTTTGTTGCCGAAAAGATAGGAACGTGCTCCATCGGCCCGTGGTTGGCAAACCATTATCCTCGCTTGAGTCGATCCGCCGCCCGCGGTTGATTGTCCGTTCCCGACCATGCAACCCGATCAATTCTGGACCAGCCAGGACGGCCAAATCCTTCTGGTAAAACCGAAGGACGAAACCACCGTCTCCCTCACACTCGCTTTCTGGCCGCGGAATCCCGCCGAGTTCGAATTTTGCAAGAACCACCTCTCCGAACTGCATTTCACCGAGCGCAGCACACTGGCGCGCATCGGAATTGAGATGCTGACCCAGGGCGCCCCGATCGTCGACGGGAACCGCCTGACGATCGAGGCCGATGCCTTCATCTTCGACCCAAGTTTCCCGAACGCTTCCTTTTGGCGGAAATTGCTGCGCCCAGGCATCCCCGTCGGACGCCTCTATTTTGCACCGCCCGCAGCCAAACTCACCACTGCGGAAATTTGGGACGCCGTCAAAACCAACAAGCTGAAGCTGCCCAACACGATCAGCATCGACCGGCTCGGGCGCGTATTCCTCACGCCGCACCAAGTGAGCTACACCCTGAACCCCAAACTTTTGCGAGGCAGCTTCGAACGGCTGGTCAGTGGCGAAGCCGGGCGCGCATTCCTCGACAAAGTTCAGATCCGACGCGACGCCTCACCGCTGGTGGTCCCACCCCGCTCTGGAATTCTCACCAGTTGTTCGATGTACCTGAAGGAGCATTTCGTCGTGCTCAACCAGGGCGAAGGCCACTTTGGCATTCACACCAGCGCCGTCCTGCTCGACCCGCTGAAGACCTTCGGAACCAACGTTATGCTGGAGATTTACAACACCGGTGATCAACCGGTGGTGAACCCATTGGTGTCGGTTGAAATCTTCCGTGCACCCCCGCCGACCGACCCGGAGATGAAGACCTTGGCCAAACGGCGCACCCGGTTGCTTTCGACGGTGAGCGAGCTTTATCAATGCCTCGACGAGAACCCTCCGAAAGCCTCGGTGGAAGCCCGCCCGAGAACACGCCTGACGGTGCGCGGGCAGAGCTCGACGATGGAGAACCTGAGCCTGTTCTTCAACGCCGGGAGCCCACCCAATCTGAAGACCAAGATCGGGGACGCGCGCATCGATACCTGTGGTTTCAACACCATGGTCCAAGCCCTGGACAATGCTCCGGCGGACGCCGATACGCTCCTGATCGACTATTTCCCCAACCTCTTCGAAAACATCGAATTATTGACGCGCATCCAGGAGCTCAAGCTGCGCCGGATCGTCTTTCGAAAGCCCTCGCGAACCCACGGCTTCTTCCTCTCCAGCAACGCGCATGGACGGCTCGATAACCTCTCCTCCATCGGCCTCGATCTTTACTGGTACAACGAGGCGATGGGCGACGTCTACGTTCACACGTACAAGAAGGATCAGGGTTTCTTCATCCGCGAGGAACTGGTGAAAAGGTTCCAGGGGGCGACAATCCTCGCGTTCTACGGAAGCGCCGTCGGACTGGATATGGAACAGACGCGACGGATCTCCACTCTGATCGCTACCCTGACCGGCTTTATCGGTCCCAACGTGGGCGTGCTGACGGGCGGGGGCGGCGGAGTGATGCGACTGGCCACGGACCAAGCCCGGGGGCAGGGTGCACTCACCGGGGCCTGTTTCCTCGAACTGGAGGCCCAGCCACCTGAACTCGGAGTCGATTTCTTCAATACGTTCCAGGAAAACAGCCGGCATTTTCGTCAGAAATGGTTTGAAGTCGCTGACTTCTGTATTTTTAACGTCGGCGGCGTCGGTACCCTGGAGGAAATCGGGATCGAGCTTTGCAACCTGAAGCTGGGGATCCGCCCGCGCGTTCCCTACGTCTTCTTCGACGCCAAATTCTTCGGCGATCTGCGCAAACAGTTGCGTGAGATGGTCCGGACCAAGCGAGCACCCGCCTGGATGTTGGATTTCATCCTCTTTTCCGACGATCCCGAAGAAGTGGTCTCGTTCTATCGCCGGAAACTTCAGGTCCTTTGACGCGGCTTGCGTCCCTGCACCTCTCACCCGTTTGCTGATCGTTTTTCCATGGGCTCCCTTCCCCGTTCGATTCTCGTTGTTGGTTCCGGTGGCCGTGAACACGCCTTGGTCCATGCCTTGAGGGCATCGCCCAGCCGCCCCCGCATCCTTGCAGCGCCGGGCAACGCCGGCATCGCCGAGGATGTGCCCTGTCTGCCTGTGGCCGCGGACAACATTCGCGGGCTCGTCGAACTGGCTCGCCGCGAATCCATCGAATTTGTCGTGGTCGGTCCGGAGGTTCCGCTTTCACTCGGGCTCGTCGATGCGTTGGCCGACGCCGGCATCACCGCCTATGGGCCCAAGGCCGATGGCGCACGCTTGGAGGCGTCCAAAATCTACACCAAGGAGATCCTCCAAAAGTACGGCATCCCCACCGCCGCATCCGCTTTCTTTGACGATGCCGACGCGGCCATCGCGTACATCCGCGCGCGCCCGACTCCGATCGTCGTCAAGGCCGACGGCCTCGCCGCGGGCAAAGGGGTGGTCGTGGCCCAAGCACACGCGGATGCCGAAACCGCTGTCCGCACCCTCCTCGCCATTCCCGCCGGACCGGATGCCGATGCGCGTCCCTCAAGGATCCTCGTCGAGGATTGCCTGGTCGGTGAGGAGACCTCGATTCTCGTCGTGGTCTCCGGGCGGGATTACGTCATCCTCCCTACCTCCCAGGATCACAAACGGATCGGAGACAACGACACCGGCCCCAACACCGGCGGCATGGGCACTTACTCGCCCGCGGACGTGGTGACCCCGGAGCTCTGGGATCGGATCGACCGGGAAATCGTGCGCCCGTCGGTCCATGGTATCGCCGACGAGGGGATCGACTTTCGAGGAACCCTGTTCATCGGGATCATGCTCACTGCTTCTGGGCCGCAGGTTCTCGAATACAATACCCGCTTCGGCGATCCTGAAACCCAAGTGGTGCTCCCCCGGGTGCGCAGCGATGTGCTCGCGCTCCTTTGGGCGGCCGCCGGAGGCGAACTCACCGGATTCTCCCTTTCGGTGACCCCTGACCATGCCGTCTGCGTCGTGATCGCCGCCCAGGGCTACCCCGACGCGTACCCCAAAGGCGACCCCATCCACCTCCCCGCGGTACCGGAAGGAGTCACGGTCTATCACGCAGGAACCGCCCGGGATTTGTCGGGACAACTCGTCACCGCCGGTGGCCGCGTGCTCGGAGTCACCGCGGTCGCCCCCACGCTACGGGCGGCCGCGGACGCCGCCTATGCCTTCTGCGACCGGATCGAGTGCCGGAGCAAATACCTGCGCCGCGACATCGGCGCCCGCCAGCTTCGCCGCGGCTGAGGCATACCCGTCCAATAAATCCGCGCCCATGATCCTTCCCTCCGTTTCGCTTTCCAGAGCATTTCATCGTCTCGCAATCGTCCTTACGTTCTGGACGGCGGTGGCGACGTTTGCCGAGACGCGGACGTTCGAGTTCGGAGACGGACTGGACTACGTTCGGGTTCGAAACCTGGACACCGAAACTCCGGTGGCCGCACGAGCGGCGATGATCGTGGACCTGCGCGGCTCGACCGGAACGAGTCCGCTTGCCGCCACGCGGCTCGCGGTTTTGCTGGATGTTCGTTCTCCCGGGGCCATCCGGCTGGTCCTGATTGATGGCGCAACCGCTTCAAATCTGGTCGGCCTGCTCAAATCGAGCCCAAACCGGCTGCTCACTCTCGGCGCTGCCGGGTCGGGTTTGGCGCTCGACATCACGGTTGCCACGACGGTCGAGACCGACCTCCATGCTCGTGAAGCCATCGACGCCGGAACACCCCTCCCCGACTTGCTTGATCCGAAACGGGAAAAACGTCGTTATGACGAGGCGGCGATGGTGCGGGACCACGCGAATGGGCTGCCCATTCCAGGAAGTCCGCCCGAAACCGACACGCCCAAAGCCGATGGCGACGCCGACACCGGTGGCAAGGCGGGTACCGGACCGGCGGCCCCCAAGGAAACGAAGGCAAAACCGCTGGTCGATCAGGTCCTGCAACGAGCGATCCACGTCCACCAAGCCCTTCGCGCGCTCAAGAAGCTGTAGGCGTTGAGCCGTGGGTCTTCTGTTTTGGGACAGCGAAGCGTAAAGAGCAGCGAGGCTGCGGCGTTGCAGAGGGGCGAACGGGCTCGGTGATGACCAAACCCGGAGAACAGCCGGCCATCAAATCGCCCGTGCGCCCCTCTGCAACGCCTGCGCCAAGGCAGGGTGCATGACCGAGCCCGGTACGCCG
>Ga0163144_10018887_pt1 | contig 13913 bp, 9 predicted proteins | sample OliLak19BULKMAT1_FD_123175 | JGI IMG/M metagenome (GOLD analysis project Ga0163144, IMG submission 123175) | Freshwater microbial mat bacterial communities from Lake Vanda, McMurdo Dry Valleys, Antarctica - Oligotrophic Lake LV.19.BULKMAT1 | ecosystem: Environmental > Aquatic > Freshwater > Lake... | reverse complement strand
GTGGGCCATCTCGTGCTTGAGCAGGCTCTCGAGGTCCGTGCGCGAACCGTCGGGCCCGTGGCGCGCGATGACGATGTCACCGGCCTCGGGCCTCGCGACGCCCGCGACCCAGTGCGGCATCCCGGTCGCTTCGGCGACCCGGCCCGCGTGATCGACGAACGTGATGCGCACGCTGTCGTCGACGTCGCGCGCGAGCGGCTGCTCGACCTCGGACCACCACTGCGGGATCACAGCGGCCAGCGCTTCGGCATCGTCGGCGAGGTCCGGCTCATAACGAAGGATCGCGCGGCCGATCGTGATCTGACTGGTCGCGCGCTCGACATCGAAGCCCTCGGCGCGCCCCGTCGCGGCCGCGGCCGGTGCCGACCACAGCGAGATGAGGATCGCCATCGCGACCCCGAGCCCGCGCAGCCACCGCACGGCAAAGCCGGCCGATCGACGCCATCGGTTCATGGCGACACCTTGACCACGACCTTCTCGTCGCGCAAGGCGTTCGCGACGAGCAGGCCGACGGCCACGCCGATCACCACGACCGCGACGCCGGCCACGATGCCCGCGCGCGCTTTCGGCGAGAGCCGGCCGATGCGCCGGCGCTGGGTCACACCCTTGCGCTGCAGATCGCCATGCTCGGTCCACAGCGTCGCCACGAGCCCGTCCTCGTCGATCGCCGCGAGCACGCGGATGCCGAGCGCGACGTCGAGAGTGCAATCGTACGGCAGGACCACGGCGTCTTCGCGACCGGGGACGTAACCGATCATCACCACCATGTCGTCTCTGCGATCTCGACAGATCGATCGCGCATCGCCGACCCCCGGTCGGAGGCGCCTCACCGTCGTCGGTGGATCGACGCTCACGCGCGTGCTGCGTTCGAGACGATCGAGCCACTGACGCTCGAGCTCGGTGCCCGGCGCCTCGGGGGTGAGCCCGACGGCGATCGAGATGCGTGCGTTGTTCGGCTTCGTCGCGATGCGCGGCGGCGGTGGGCTCGTCGGCTTGTCCGCGATCGGCGTCTCGGTCGGCGCTTCGCCGGACGGCGTCGACCACTCGGAGGAGCGCGTACCGTCGTAGGCGCGCGGCTCGGCGGCGCGTGCCGAGACGACGAGGGTCTGCGACGCGCACGCGATCACGGCTGCGATGGCGCGCCCGTGCGCACTCACGCCGGCCCCTTGCGGATCCGATCGAGCCACTGGCCGAGCGCCCACGTCTGCTTCGCACGGAAGCCGGTCGTGAACTGCACGCCGCACTCGGTCGCGAGCCCGATCCACCGTACCTCGGCCTCGGCCTCGAGCGGCTGCTCGAGCGTCGGCAGCTCGAGCGCGACGGTCCAGCGCTCGCCGACGCGCGGAACGGGCTCGACGACCACGCGCATCAGCATGCCGCCGAGGCTGAGGTTCACGGTCTCGCCGACGATCGTCGCGCCGTCGCGCTCGATGCGAACGGTCAACGTCGTGTTCACGCGCTCGGTCTTGCGGAGCTCCGGGCGATTCATCGGCGAGGCCGAGTGTGCCATGCCCGCGGCACGACCACGATGGCAAAGCCGCGCGGGCGTCACCGCGGCGCATCACTCGAGCGCGGGACCCGGATCGCCCCGCGCCGGGCGACGACGCCCCGCAAACCACACGCGATACGCCTTCATCTTGCGCACCTGCTCGGCGGGCGCGCGGCGCTTGCACGTCTTCGCCTCCGGCGAGCCCGGCGGTGCGCCCCACCGTGCCTCGGAGCAGTCGTTCGGGTTGTAGGCCGTCTCGAACGTCGCGCGGCGCTCGATGAGGTCGGCGAGCGTCACTTTGTGCTTGGATCCGTCGCTGCGCGTGTATTCGAACGCGCGCGCCGGATCGGCGAGTCGTATCTGCCGATCGGCGGCGAGCGCCGCGATCGTCTCGTCCATCGTCTTGTCCGATCGGCCGAACGCTTCGGGGTTGCGCCGCACCTTGTCGTCGAACCCGAGCACGACGTCGATCGCGATGAGCAGCCGCAGGTCACGGGCGGGCGTCGCGAAGTTCTCCCACGCGCCCGTCGTCTCGAAGATCGAGTGACCGCTCGGCATCGTGATCGTGCCGCCGCCACCATTGAAGTGGCCCTCGCCGTTGTCGACCGACGTGACGCGGACCTTCGCCGCCTCGAGCAGTGCATCGATCGCCTCGGCCTGCGCACGGATCGCATCGCGCTTGCCCGGCGTCACGAGCCCGTCCATGCGATCGTAGAACGCGGGCGCATCGAGCGAGCGCTGCTCGTCGGAGATGTCGCCGTAGCCGGCCCGCGACGCGAGCGTCGCATCGTCGAACGCGACGAGCGCGTTCACACCGTCGCGCTTCACGAGCGCCGCGGGTCGCGTCGCCTTGAATCCGCTGCCGCCGAGGCCCGGATCGGGATTCCACAGGAAGTTGCCCTCCCAGAACCGCTTGCGCGTGATGCTGCCGTCGGGCTGCCCGTCGATCGCGTACAGCACGCCCGGATCGTCGCCGACGGGATCCATGAGCTCGACGAGTACGAACACGTGCCCGTACGGATCCGCATAGATGGTGCCCGGTCGCAGGCCGCGTCGCGTCAGCGCGACCGGATAGAAGTCGGTGTCGTCGTCGCCGAACGCGGTGCGGCCGTTGCCGGTGTGCACGCCCCACGCGAGCGTGCGGCGGAAGAACTTCTGCACGACACCGAGCTCGCCGGGCTTGCTCGCATCCGCACCCGACTCCGGTGGGCCGACGACTCCGCGCAGCTTGCCGCAGCGTGGCGCCTTGCCCGGTGCACCGCGGGAGCAGCCGCGGAAGCCGAACGGCAGCCCACGCTTCCACGAGAAGTACGCGCGCAGGAAGTACGGCGTGTCCGCGCAATCGGGCCGCAGGTGGAGGCCGGACTTGGTGTCCGCGTCCTCGTTCCAGCCGAGGTGGCCATGCAGGAGGTTGCGCGCCGAATCGGTCGTGACCTCGTGCAGCGCTTTGCGGGCGAGCTCGTCGCCGCGCGGTGCGTGGAAGAGCGCGCGCACCCATGCGCTGAAGAGCGCCTCTTCGGCGCCGGTCCACTCGCGCGCGATCGGCCACACGCCGGCGGCCATCGCCGCGCGCACGCGCGATCGTCCGGATGACTCGACGCGCACGTCCTCGCACGCGAGGCCGGTGCCGTCGCGTCCGACGATCACCTCGATCTTGCCGGCCGGCGCCGATGCGATGCGGCCGACGACAGCCGCCGGTACCCCGGGCGCGTGCTCGACATCGATCTCGATCGGCTTGCCCGCGATCTCGACACGTAGCGCGAGCGGTCGCTCGTCGGCGAGCGTCGCCGCGATGATCACGACGGACGCGCCGAGGAGCGGCCGCTCGGGCGACACGAGGATCCCGACGTCGTTCCCGTTCGACTTCGGGCATGACCCCGCCTCGCTCGCGGTCGGCAGCGGTGCCGGTGCGGGCGCAGTGGCGACGGCATCGGCCCTTGCGTCGGCCGGCTTCGGCGTGCCATCGGCGGCGCCTGGCCGTGGAGCATCGGTCGGCTCCGCGACCGCTTGCCCGACGTCGCTGCGATCGCAGGCCCCGGCCAAAACCAGCGCCACAAACCCGAGTGAGCCGAAGCGCGAGCCGAATCGCGAACCACAGAGCAAGATCGAGCTGCGTGCCATCTCGCGTCTCCACGGTGATAGCGCGCGCGGGTGCCCAAAGCCAACAACCACCTCGCTCGCGGGCCCGAACGCGCCGTGATATCGGTGTTTCATGCGCGTGCTCATCGCCGACAAGCTGCCGCCGTCCGGCGTCCGGGCCATCGCGGCGCTCGGGGTCGAGTTGATCGACCGACCCGACCTCTGTTCCGACGCGTTGCCGGCCGCGCTCGGTGACTGCGGTGCCGAGGTGCTCGTCGTGCGATCGACGAAGGTCGGCGCCGACGTCTTCGCTGCCGCGCCGTGCCTGGGCCTCGTTGTGCGCGCCGGCGCGGGCGTGAACACGATCGACATCGCCGCCGCGAATCGCCACGGCGTGTTCGTCACCAACTGTCCCGGCAAGAACGCGATCGCGGTCGCCGAGCTGACGATGGGCCTGATCCTCGCCCTCGATCGACGGATCCCCGAGGCCGTCGCGCAGATGCGCCAAGGGCAGTGGAACAAGAAGCGGTTCGGCCAGGCCGAGGGCCTGCACGGTCGGCGGCTCGGGCTGGTCGGCTTCGGCCACATCGGTCGCGAGGTCGCTCGCCGAGCGCAGGCGTTCGGCATGTTCGTCGAAGTCTTCGATCCTGCACTCGATCCCGCGGTGGCGGCGGCACTCGATGTCGAGCGCTCCCCGGATCTGCACACGCTGATGCGGAGCTGCGACATCGTCAGCATCCATGCGCCGTATGGCAAGGCGACGCATCACCTGATCGGCGGCCGCGAGCTCGCTATGTTGCGCGACGGTGCGCTCGTCGTCCACACCGCACGGGGCGGCGTGGTCGACGACGGCGCGCTCGCAGAGGCGGTACGGACCGGCCGCATCCGCGCCGCGCTCGATGTGTTCGAGGACGAGCCGACCGCGAGCGAGGCGCCGTTCGTCTCCGCGGCGACCGAGCTGACGGGCCTCTACGCGACGCCGCACATCGGCGCGTCGACCGAGCAGGCCGAGCGCGCGACTGCGTCTGCAGCCGCCGCGATCATCGAGGAATACCTGCGCACGGGGAACGTGCCCACGGCGGTGAACCTGCAGCGCGGACGCGCGGCCCACTTCACGGTCGTCGTGCGACATCGCGATCGTGTCGGCGTGCTCGCGGCGATCCTCGGTGCTCTGCGCGAGGAGCAGCTGAACGTGCAGGAGATGCAGAACGTCGTGTTCGAGGGCCAGGAGACCGCGTGCGCGTCGATCAGTCTCGAGCGCCAACCGAGCGCCGCGCTGGTCGAGCGCTTGCGCGGTCACGCCGACGTCATCGCGGTCGATATGCGTGCGCTGCCGTGAACCGCCGTCCCACCATCGTCGTCGACAATGCCCTCGGTTGGGCGACCGAGGCCTTCGGTCCGCTCGGGCATGTCGTCGCGCTGCCGGGCACGGCGATCACGCGCGACGCGGTCGCCGACGCCGATGCGCTCGTGGTTCGCACCGTCACACGCGTCGACGCGGCGCTCATCGGAGGCACTCGCCTGCGCTTCGTCGGCACGGCGACCGCGGGCATCGATCATGTCGATACGGATGCGCTCGGTGCCGCGGGCATCCGCTTCGCGAGCGCGGCGGGGTGCAACGCGCACGCGGTCGTCGACTACGTGATCACGGCCCTGCACCTACTCGCGCTCGAGCGGGATCCGTCGCTGCTCGCGGGGCCGTGCGCCATCATCGGATACGGCCACGTCGGGCGCGCGCTCGCACAGCGGCTGCGCGCGCTCGGGACCGAGGTGCGCGTGTGCGATCCACCGCTCGCGCGCAGGGTGGCGGACGGCCGACTCGATCCGAATCACGCGTGGGACCGCCTCGCGATCGACGAACCATTCGTGCCGCTCGCCGACGCCATACAGGGCGCCCGCATCGTCACCGCCCACGTCCCGCTGCAGACCAGCGGTCCCGACTCGACGCGCCATCTGCTGGACCGCTTCGCGCTGGACCGGCTCGCGTCTTTCGCCGTCGTCGTGAACACCAGCCGCGGCACGGTCGTCGACGAGGCCGCGCTCGGGGCGTGGCTCGATCGCACCGGCGGTCGCGCGGTGCTCGATGTGTGGGCCGGCGAGCCGGAGATCGATCCGCACCTCGCACTCCACCCGCGCGTGCGACTCGCGACGCCGCACATCGCCGGCTACAGCTTGGAGGGCAAGGTTGCCGCCACGGCCATGATCGCGCGCGCGCTCGCGGAGCACCTCGGCGAGCCGACGCCGTGGACCGGCGCGACCGAGATCGGCGCGCTGCACGAGCTACACGTGCCAGCCGGCTTGAGCGCGCTCGCCCGCACGACCGCATGTCTGCGAGAGGTGAATCCAATCGAGCGCGACGACGCGGCCCTTCGCACCGTCGTGGCATCGAGCGCGCCGCGAGCCGTCGCGTTCGAGTCGTTGCGCCGCCACTACGTCTGGCGCCGCGCGCTCGCCCACTTCCGCATCGACACCGACGCGCCCGCTGAGCTGGTGTCTGCCGGCCTGTGCCCGCCGAAGGGCGACGCGATCGTGCTCATCGCCCACGGCAGCCCCGACCCCGACTGGCGTCGACCGCTCGACGTGCTCCTCGCTCGCGTGCGCGATCGCCATCCCCATCGTTCGGTGTCGCTCACATTCCTCGATCACCTCGCACCATCGCTCGACGACCTCGTGCCGGCGCTCGAACACGCGGGTCACGATGCGATGCGCGTGATCGCGGTGTTTCTCTCGCCGGGCGGCAGTCACATCAAGCGCGACATCCCTGCGCTCGTCGCCCGCGTTGCGCAGGCGAACCCCGGCGTGCAGCTCACGCTCGTGCCCGGTGCGATCGGTGCGGAGCCCGACGTCGTGGATGCGATCGCCGTCGCTGTCGCGCGGCTCGGCGCCGACTAGCCAGCTTCGGGCGCAGACTCGCCACCAAACGGCGGCAGCGCTTCCATCTCCAGCGTCGCGCCGACGTCGGTATCGTCGGTGTCCGCCGCGAACACCATCAAGTACGTGCCCGGATCGAGCACCACGTCCGCGACCTCGCCCGGCCGCAGCGTCGTCGCGTGAGGATCGACCCTCGAGTCCGGCGCCGCCCAGTTCGTGACAAGACCGCGGCTCGCGTTCGGATCGAACAGCGTGACCCAACCACCGTCGTCGCCCGTCACCCCGAACGTGGCCGTGCCGCCGCGATCCACCGAAATCCTCCGCACCTCGTAGAGACCGCCGTTCTCGATCCCGAGCGGCCCACGCGTGCCCTCCTCGTCGCACTCGAGATGCACCTCGTGGCCTTCGGCGAGTCCATCGATGCGCTCGACCTCCGCCGCTGCGAATCCGTGGAAGTAGCTCGGCGCCTCGTCGAAGTACTTCCCTTCGATCTCGTCGATCGTGCTGTCGAACACGTTCTCGATCGCCTTCGTGATCGCGCCCGTCGACCCACCTTTGGCGATCACCTCGGCGATGTCACGCATCGCGATCTCGCCGCGGCTGTCGTGCACGTAGCGCATGAAGTGTGCGGCCGCGGCGTAGTCGAGCTTGCCGTCGCGATACGCACTGCGCGACAGCTTCAGCCGACCCGCGAGGTCACCATCATCTGGATCCGGCTCATAATAGGCGTCGACGCCGGAGTAGATCTCGGCGATGCCCTCCTCGACGAAGTACGTTTGCGCCGTCGAGTCGAGCACCGCGTGCACGAGCTCGTGCGTGATGCTGGCGCCCGTCGAGAAGAGCACACGCGTTCCGGGAAAGAAGCAGCCGCCCCGACCCTTCCCGCAGTAGTCCTCGACATCGTCGAGCCAGTACACGAGGATCGGAGCGGCGTTCTTCGGCCGTCCGAGCGCTGCCTCGACGCCGCCGACGTGATCGTCGAGTGCCTTCAGCGTTCCGTCGCAGATCGGTTCGTCGAACGCCGTGCCGATCATCAAGCGATCGGTCTGATACTCGAGCAGTGGAAGGTCGCCGCATCCACATGCGGCAAGCAGGTGAAAGCCGGCGATCACCTTGGCCGTTGCACGGCCGTGGTCGCGATGCTCCCGCTGGTTCTCGCGCTCGGGGGTGCCGCGCCGCGTGCCGATGCGCCGAAGAATGCGATCGGCATCGTGCCTGCCGTCAATGCGCCTCGCTTCGGCATCGGGCTCGCGTACGACCGCGCCGTGCACAAGAACGTCAGCATCGGTGCTCGCTTCGAGTACGCAATCCCCACGGGCGGCTACGCCCACCTGCAGGGCCTGACCGAGACGCTCGCCGTGTCGGTGTGGGTACCGCGAGCACTGAAGGGCTTTTTCGGCGAGGCGAGCCTCGGTCTCGCGCACAGCGTGCTCGCCGTGCAGCCGAAGCTGCGGCGCACCTCGATCATCCCGGGCCTCGGCGCCGGCCTGCGCTGGCGCTTCGGCAAGACCTTCTTCATCGGCGCGTCGCTCGGCATGCGGTGGGGCAAGCTCGTCCGCGACGATCGCGGCATCTGCACCTACCGCAGCGCCTGCCCGGCGACCCGTGGCGGTCCGTGGGTCCGGGTCGCGAGCGAGGTCGGATTCGCGTTCTGACGCCCACATGCCCCGTGACGAACGAAAGTGCGCGCGAGCGCTTACACACTAGAAGGATCCAGCCAGTACGGCTCGGAAGCTGTCGGTGCCGAGCTCGTCGTCGAAGCCGTGCGCGTACTGCAGCGCGAGCGTCACCGGCTCGAGGTAGCCGAGCCGGAAGCTGAAGAACAACGCAGCGCCGGTGCTGAGCAGTAGGTCCTTCAGCGGAATCGGCCCGCTGAACGCCCGCCCCCAATCGACGAACGGGATCATGCCTACGCGCTGGAAGAACACGGGTAACGTGCTGATGCCGCGATCGATGTCCACGAGCGGGATTCGATACGCGGCGCTCACGACCGCGAAGTAGTCGCCTGCGATCACTTCCTTGCCCGTCGGATTGTTCGGGCCGGCGTAGCCGCGCAGCAGCGTGCAGCCGCCGGCGGTCGTGTCGGTGCGCGACAGCAGGTTGCGGAAGATGTCGGTGCCGTAGGTGTAGTCGCCGACGCAGAAGCCACCCCGCCTGCGGATACCGCCGGCCGAGGCACCGCCGCGCAGCGTCAGCACGAGCGACTGGTGTCCGCGCCACGGCATCGGGATCGACTCGCGATAGCTGAACGACGCCTGCAGATCGCCGTAGTCGCCGCCGAGGTGGCGATCGAGCACGGTCATCGACACCGATGCGGACCGGCCCCGCTCGGCACCGTACGCGAAGCGATTGCGACCATCGGACTCGTTCGAGTAGGAGATGCGCGTGCTGACCTGGGCGAAGTCACCGACCTCGGGGTCGCTCGCCGCCGGCGCGTTCGGATCGATGCCCGCATCGCCGGCGTCGAGGTTCTTGATGCGCTGGAACTGGTACGTGACCGACGCGCTCGCGGAGTGCCGTGCATGGCGGAGCACCGGCAAGCTCATGTCGACCGAGAGCCGCGTCGCACGCTCGCGATAGCCGCGGACCTCGTAGCTCGGCCCTTGCTGGGTCTCGCGATCGTTGATGTAGCGGACGTAGCCGTTGCGTCGCGAGTAGCCGCGCGAGAACACGAACGAGAACTCGGGGAAGAATCGGCGCAGCGTGTAGCCGACCGCGCCGGTGGCGACGCGTGCGTCGCTCAGGTAGTCGAAGCGCCCGGTGAGTGTGTGCAGGCCGACCGCATCCTGGATCCCGGTCTCGAACCCGAGCGCATTGCCGCCGGGCGTCGCCGCGAGATCGAGCGCGGTCGGCATGATCGTGCGCGGGTACATCGACTTGATCGGCTGGTAGCGCTTGCTCGTCCCCGCGAGCGGACGACCATTCGCCGAGGCGACCGCCGGTCGCGAGTCCTCGGCGGGCGCGAGCGACGATGTCGCGGGCGCGACCTCGAGCCACTGCTCCGGGTCGTAGTCCATCACCCACAGGTCGTGGCCGAACGCGGAGTAGCCGATGTACGCGATCTGCGTCCCGTCGTGGCTGACCATCGGTTCGAACGCCGCGCCGAGCACGTTGCTGACCTGCCGCATCTCGCCGGTGGCGACCTCGAGCGCGTAGACGTTGAACACGCCGTCGCGATCGCTCGAGAAGATCACATGACGCCCATCGGGCGACCAGCTCGGCGACAGATCCATGTGACGGTCGGCAGTCAGACGCCGAGTCGTGCCGGTCTCGCGATCGTAGAGATAGATGTCGCGGTAGCCGCCCTCGCGCCACGCCGAGAACGCGACCTGCTTACCGTCCGGCGAGAAGCGCGGCGTGTAGACCTGCCCGATGCGCGAGACCGGCGCGACCTCGGTGATGTCGCCGGTCGCGACGTCGAGGAACGCGAGCCGGCTCTGCGCCTGGTCGTTGCGGCGGAACGCGATCGTGCGCCCGTCCGGCGACGCGTTCGGCTCGGTCGCACGCTTGCCGAACGTGAGCTGCTCGGCGTCCTTCGGATCGCCGCCGTTGTAGCGATACAGATCGTTCCAGCGATAGCGGTTGTCGTAGGTCGCGACCTGATCGAACACGATGTCGCCGCTGCTCCCGAGGAACGTCGCCTCCGCCGTGTCCTCGATGTCGACCACGTGCTCGACGTCGACGTCGACGCCCGCGCGACCGATGCCCCGGCCGTCGCGAATGCGGCCGCCGTCACGGGCGATGCGCTTGAGGCCTTCCTCGCGATGGCCGTCGGCCTTGTAGAAGTAGACCCACGCGTCGTCCGGCGCCCACATCGGATAGCGCGCGCTCTCCCCGGAGTACGTGAGGCGCCGGCCCTGGCGCAGGCCCCGGCCACGAATGCGTCGTGCCTGCGCCTCGAAGCGCTCGACTGTGTCGGTCTTGAACTCCTTCCACAACACGCCGAAGTCGACGCCGAGCACCTTTTTCACCGCGCGATTGATCCCGAACGGAACGATCTGGCTCGCGTAGATGTGGCTGAGCTCGCGGAGCTTGTCGTGCCCGTAGTGCGCACCGATGTAGTGCATGAAGTGCACGCCATAGAGGTACACGCTGCTCCCGTGCGGGTAGATGCGCGCGCCGCTCGAGATCTGATCGATCGTCTGGAACTGGTGATCGAGCACCGCCATCCGCATGTACGCGTCGAACTGCGCCGAGCGACGCCGACCATGGCTCGACAGGTTCGACTCCTCCGCCGTCGCGACACCCTCGACGATCCACCGCGGCTGCAGGATGTTCGGCGACGTCACCTTACCGAGCACGCCGAAGCCGAGCAGCGCGTTCGCGAGGCGCGAGACGCCGTGGACCGTGTCGAGATGCACGACGTGCACGAGCTCGTGGGTGATGAGGACGTCGAGCCAGTCGTCATAGTTCTCGAGCACCGATCCGGCCTCGGGCGCGGTCGCGTACGCGAAGATCTGCGGATACGGCACGACTGTCGCGCGACCGTTCGCAGTGTCCTGGCTGTCGACGAGCGTGACGTGCGTCTTGAGGAAGACCTTGTGGCCCCAGCCCATCGAGAGCTCGCCGTACGCCTTCTCCGCGATCATCGCGACGCGCTCGGCGGCTTCTTCCTCGCCGGCGAAGTAGTGCACGTAAAAGTGCTCGGTCTCGATCGTGCGCCAGCGCAGATCCGGATTGCCGGCGTGGACGACGAGGCAGCACCACATCACCGCGAGGCCGACGAGGGTCGCAAACATGCGACGTGCCGCGGCAGTGCGAGATGTCGTCATGCGCCCTCGACGGCCAGCGCGGCCGCGACGACGTCGGGTCGATCTTCGGCCGCCGCTTGGCCACAGCCGTCGAGGGCGAGCGTCTGCGCCGAAGGCAGCACCTCGGCCCACCGCTCGCGATCCAGCGGGCCGACCGGATCGCGCTCGCCCCACACGAGCAACGTCCGCACGCCGCTTGTCGCGAACGCATCGCCGATCGCAGGCGCGCGGTGGAGCTGCAGCAGCATGTCGCGCGCCGCAGCCATGCCGCCGTCTCGTCCGAGCCGATCCCAGTAGACGTCGACGGTGAGACTGTCGAGCGTCCGTGGATCCGCGAGCGAGCGTCCGAGCGTGCGCTCGAGATCCGCGCGCCGATACGCGCGGGCGAACGCGCGATGGCCGATGCCTGGCAGGCTCGCGAGCCGCAGCTCGTGGACGTACTGCGCGTCGCCGCGCGGGAGACCGATTCCGAAGAGCCGCACAACGCGCGTAGGATGTATCGTCGCGAGCGCCATCGCGACCAGACCGCCGAAGCCCGCCCCGACGAGATCATAGCGATCGACACCGAGGCTCTCGAGCGCGCGGCCGACGATCTCGGCGAGCCACTCGACACGATGGTGCTGCGCACGCTCGGGGTCGGGCCTGTCACTCTCGCCGCAGCCGGGAAGATCGATCACCACACAGCGCCGCGCCTGCGGCATGTGCTCGAGCAACACCGAGAAGGCGTGTGCGCACCGCAGCACGTCGTGCAGCATGACGACCGTCGGACCGTCCTGGGGCCCGACGTCGGTCACGAAGACCCGAACGTCATCCACTTCCACGAGCCGCGAACGATCGGGCGTCGGCCACACGGTTCGGTTCATCCGCCGTCCTCACGGCCGCGACGCGGGCGGTTCTCCGCCGCGAACCGTTGACCGCCGCCGTGCAGCAGGTGCTCGGGGAAGCGCGACTCCATGATCTCGAGCACGCGACGCTCGGCGTCGTCGGCGTCGTCGGCGTCGAGCACCTCGCGCGCAAGCGACTCCATGTCCGACAACGTCGAGCCCCGGATGATGTTCTTGATCACCGGGATCGCCGACGGATGCATGCTCAGCTCGCGCACGCCGAGGCCGACGAGCACCCACGTGTAGCGCGGATCCGCGGCCATCTCGCCGCACAGGCTCACGCTGACGCCGGCCGCCTTGCCCGCAGCGCTGACGCGATGGATGAGCCGCAGGATCGCCGGGTGCAGCGGTCGATAGAGATAGCCGACGTCGTCGTTGGTGCGATCGATTGCGAGCGTGTACTGGATGAGATCGTTCGTGCCGATGCTCATGAAGTCGACGTACTTCGCGAGTGCATCCGCGACCATCGCCGCGGACGGCATCTCGACCATGATGCCCAGCGGCACGTCCGACGCGTGCGCGATGCCCTCGTCCGCGAGCTGGGCCTTCGCCTCGGCGATCACCTCGAGTCCCGCTCGCAGCTCCGACACGCCGCTGACGAGCGGCAGCATGATCCGCAGCGGTCCGTGCACCGCCGCGCGGAGCAGCCCGCGAACCTGGGTAATGAACATCTCGCGCTCGCGCAGCGCGAGTCGCAGCGCACGCAGTCCCATCGCAGGGTTGTGCTCGCGCGCATCGTAGCGGATGAGCCGTGTCGGCTTGTCGGAACCGAGATCGAAGGTGCGGAACACGACCGGATGCGGTGCGAAGCGGTGCAGCACGTGCTTCGCCTGCCGGTAGTGCTCGTCCTCCGTCGGCGCCGTGTCGCGATCCATGTACGCGTACTCGGTGCGGTACAGGCCGACACCCTCGGCGCCGTGGAACTTCGCGGAAGCGACCTCGGCATCGAGCGCGACGTTCGCTCGCAGCACGATGTGCGTGCCGTCGCGTGCGATGCCGGGCAAGCCGTGCTCGCGCTGCACGCGATCCTCGAACACGTCGTAGCGCGCGCGGACATTCTGCCACTGCTCGAGCTCCGCCGCCTCGGGCCGGATGACGACCACGCCCTCGATCGCATCGACGACGACCATGTCGTCGGACTGCACGTAGGCAAGGATGTTCTCGACGCCGACGAGCGCGGGGATCTCGAGCGACCGCGCCATGATCGCCGTATGCGAGGTCTGACCGCCGCCGCCGGTGACGATGCCGACCACCTGCGCGCGTGCGAGCTCGGCGGTGTCCGCGGGACTCAGATCGTGGGCGATCACCACCGATCCAGGTGGCGGCAGGATCTCGCCGCCGTCTTCACCGCTGATCTGCAGGAGCACGCGCTCCGCGAGAAACGCGATGTCGCTGCCGCGCTCGCGGAAGTAGCCGTCGTCCGCGCGCTCGAGCGTCTCGCGGATCTCCGTCGCGACCCGGTCGACCGCCCACTCCGCGCTGATCTGCTCGCCGCGGATCAGCTCTTCGACGCGCGTGGTCAGATCGGGATCACGCAGCATCATCTGCTGCGCCTCGAGGATCTGCCGGTGCTCGCCGTGCGGCAGACGATTCTTGATCGCCTCGAGATGGTCATGCGTGCGCGAGAGCCCCTCGACGAACCGCTCGACCTCGGTCTCGACCTCGTCGGCGACGATCTCGCGGCGCGGCACGTGGAACCGCCGCGGATCGATGACGTAGGCGCGGCCGATGCCGATACCGGGGCTCGCCGCCGTGCCACCGAGCGCGCGCCGGCCCGCGACGGAGATCATACCGACGTCGGTCGTGCGTCGGACCCGACCGCCCTCGTGTCCCGAGTCG
>Ga0163144_10018886_pt1 | contig 13914 bp, 11 predicted proteins | sample OliLak19BULKMAT1_FD_123175 | JGI IMG/M metagenome (GOLD analysis project Ga0163144, IMG submission 123175) | Freshwater microbial mat bacterial communities from Lake Vanda, McMurdo Dry Valleys, Antarctica - Oligotrophic Lake LV.19.BULKMAT1 | ecosystem: Environmental > Aquatic > Freshwater >... | reverse complement strand
TGGTTCGGCTATGCGCCAATCACGACCATGGCCTACAACCCGGGCCTCAACATCGACTTCTGGGTGCTCGGACTCCAGATACTCGGGATCAGTTCGCTCGCCGCCGGCTTCAACTTCATCACCACCATCATCAACATGCGCGCACCAGGGATGCACCTGATGCGCATGCCGATGTTCACGTGGATGAGCTTCGTGGTGCAGTTCCTGGTGGTGCTCGCGTTCCCGGTGATCACCGTGGCGCTGGTGTTCCTGCAGTTCGACCGATTCTTCGGCACCAACTTCTACACCCTCACGGCCGGCGCTGACCCGCTGCTCTGGCAGCACCTGTTCTGGATCTTCGGACATCCCGAGGTCTACATCCTCATCCTGCCGGCGTTCGGCCTGGTGAGCGAAGTGCTCCCGACCTTCAGCCGCAAGCCGCTCTTCGGCTATGCCGTCATGGTCTACTCCGGCATCCTGATCGGCTTCCTCGGATTCGGCGTCTGGGCGCACCACATGTTCAGCGTCGGCATGGGTCCGATTGCAGACACCGTGTTCAGCCTCACCACGCTGCTGATCGCGATTCCGACCGGTGTCAAGATCTTCAACTGGATGAGTACGATGTGGGGCGGCAAGCTCCAGTTCACGGCATCGATGTGCTTTGCCGTCGGCCTGGTGGCCATGTTCACCATCGGCGGTCTCTCCGGCGTGACGCATGCGTCGCCGCCGACGGACCTCCAGCAGACCGACACCTACTACGTCGTGGCGCACTTCCACTACGTGCTGTTCGGCGGCTCGATCATGGGTATCTTCGCCGGCATCTATCACTACTTCCCCAAGATGTTCGGGAAGATGATGAACGAGACGCTCGGCAAGTGGCACTTCTGGATCAACATGATCGGCATGAACCTGACCTTCGGCCCGATGCACCTCTCCGGACTGCTCGGCATGCCACGCCGCATCTATACGTACGATGCGAACCAGGGATGGGATCTGTTCAACATGATGAGTACCGTCGGTACCGGGATCATCATCGTTGCGACGCTGATCTTCCTCTACAACTTCTTCACGTCCCTCAGGAGCGGGCCGCGCGCCGGACGTGATCCGTGGGGCGCGTCCACCCTCGAGTGGTCCATTCCGTCACCGCCGCCCGAGTACAACTTCGCGGTGCTGCCGAATGTCACCAGCCGCTATCCGCTGTGGGACGTGACCGATGGCCACGATCTCTCGCGCGAACATCACGAAGGGCATGAAAATCGCGACGACAAGGTGCCGACCGCCCGCGAACTCGGCATCCCCATGCCGTCGAACACCTTCAAGCCGGTGATGGCGGCCCTTGGCCTCTGCATCATGCTTGGCGGCATGACGCTCAAGCATGTGAACTTCTACGCCTTCTTCATCGTCGTCAGCGGCGGTGCTGCCACACTCGTGATCAGCCTGTACGCCTGGTTGACCACGCCGCTCGAGGAGTCGCACTGAGATGAGCGCTACCGCACTCGAACCCACCACCACCGGCCACGCCGAGCACGGTCATCACCATACCTCGACGGGACTCGACAACCGCAAGATTGCCATCTGGGCCTTCATCGGCTCGGAGTGCATGCTGTTTGTCAGCCTCATCTCGACCTACCTGATCTACAAGGGCAAGTCGCGCGTCGGGCCGTATCCGCACGAAGCCTGGACCGACCCCGCGACTGGCGAGACCTTCAAGGCCATTCTCAACATCCCGGTCACCAGCTTCTCGACGTTCGTGCTGCTGATGTCGTCCCTGGCGATGGTGCTGGCGCACAACGCGGTGGTGAATCGCCATGTGAAGCGCACCACCTTCTTCTCGCGGCTCGAAGGCAACTCGTTCTTCTGGCTGGTCTCCACGGCGTTGCTTGGCATCGTCTTCCTGATGTGTCAGGCGTACGAGTTCACCGCCTTCGTGAACGAAGGGCTCGGCCTGACCACGAATCTCTTCAGCAGCAGTTTCTTCGTCCTCACCGGCTTCCACGGCGCCCACGTCACGGCCGGTGTGCTCTGGTTGTTCACGCTGGCGTCGATCGACAAGAAGCGCGGACTGCGCACCGATGAAGCATTGAATGTCGACCTCTGCGCGCTCTACTGGCACTTCGTCGACGTGGTCTGGATCGCGATCTTCGTGCTTCTCTACCTCATCAAGTGAGCCACGACCCCATGGCACACGAACCCGACGCCGCGCACGACGAGCACGCGCATCACCCCACGGCGAAGACCTACCTCTGGACGGCGCTGTTCCTCACGATCGTCACCATCGTGGAAATCTCCGCCTACTACATCAAGCCGTGGGAGCAATCCGCGATCTATGTGCCGAGCATGATCTTCATGTCGGCCGTGAAGTTCGGGGTCGTCTGCGCGGTGTACATGCACCTCAAGTACGATCATAAACTGTTCCGGAATCTGTTCGTCGGTCCACTCATGATCGCCCTCGTGACCTGCGTCGGCCTGTTGTTCCTGTTCGGCAAGGTCGGGATCAACCTCGGAATCACCGGGTGACGCTGGTGCAGGTTGGCGGCAACCGCATGACATGATGCATCTCGCGCTGTTGCTTCACCCCGCGCAAACGCTCGCGCTGGACAGCTGGACGATCCACCCGAGCACGGTCATTGGCCTGACCGCGCTCGGGTGGCTCTACTTTGCACGGGCTCGTGCTGCGACAGGCGTCGGTCCTTCCACTGGCCAGCGTGTCGCGTTCTTTGGCGGGCTGGTGCTGCTGTTCCTGATCCTGAACGGGCCACTTCACGATCTGAGCGACTTCTATCTGTTCAGCGGCCACATGGTGCAGCACCTGATCATGGAGCTGATCGTCCCGCCGCTGCTGCTGGCCGGAACGCCGGGCTGGATGTTGCGCCCGGCGCTGCAGTGGCCGGTCGTCGGGTGGCTGGCGCGGCGTGTGACGACGCCGATCATGGCATTCTCGATCTTCAATGTCACGCTCGCGGTCTGGCACATCCCGGCGCTCTACAACCTGGCGCTGCTGCATCACAACGTGCACATCCTGCAGCACCTCACTTTCCTGGTGGCCAGTGTGCTGATGTGGTGGCCCTTCATGAGTTCACTGCCGGAGTTGCCCCGACTCAGCTACCCGGGACAGATGTTGTACTGCTTCCTGATGACGCTGCCGATGAGCGTGGTGGCGGTGTACATCACGATGGCAGATACCGTGCTCTACCCGCTCTACGCCTCGAGTCCGCGCCTGTGGGGACTGTCGCCCAAGATGGATCAGCAGATCGGCGGCTTGATCATGTGGATTCCTGGCGGGTTGTTCTTCTACGGCATCATGACCGTGGTGTTCTTCCGCTGGCAACGCCAGGGAAATGCAGGCGACGGTGTGGCTGAGGCGCAGGGGTCGTCTGGGGCACTGGCCCCGGCTGCGGGCCGCTGAGCGGTGGCCACGCCGACGCGCGCAGAATCCGCGCCCTCGACGGCGCGCGACGGGGCGCCTCGGCCGTCGCCCGTCGCGCCATCCGGATCGCGCGAACGATTGCTGTCGCTCGACGTGTTCCGAGGCATGACGGTGGCGGGCATGCTGCTGGTGAACAATCCGGGCGATTGGGACCACATCTTCCCGCCGCTCGAACACGCACCGTGGCATGGATGGACACCCACCGATCTGATCTTTCCGTTCTTCCTGTTCATCGTCGGTGTGACGTCACACCTCTCGCTGTCGCAGCGACGGGCGCGCGGCGATGACGACGGGGCCATTGTCCGGCAGATTCTCCGCCGTGGGGCGCTGATCTTTCTGTTCGGGCTCTTTCTGGCCTGGTTCCCCGGTTTCATGTGGGGCACGATCGCAACCCTGCCGGAGGCAACGTTTCTCGATCGCGTGGTCTATCGGCTGGAGCACCTCCGGATCATGGGTGTCCTGCAGCGGATTGGCGTGGCGTATGTCATCGGGGCACTCATCACGCTGCGTGGTACGTGGCGGCAGCATCTGGTGACGCTGGTCGCCATTCTGCTGGGCTACTGGGCACTGATGACCCTCGTGACGGTGCCCGACCAGGGCCGGCCTGGGTGGCAGTTGCTCGACAAGCCGGACGCCGTCCTCAGTGCCTGGCTCGATCGTCAGATCCTCACCACCAACCATCTCTGGGCGTCGGCGAAGACCTGGGACCCGGAAGGGTTGCTGAGCAGCCTTCCAGCGGTCGGCTCGATGATGATCGGCCAGCTTGCCGGCCGCTGGATCGGAAGTCCGAGAGCGCTGGCGGAGCGATTGAACGGAATGTTCGCGGTTGGTGCGTTGCTCCTGATGATTGGACTGATGTGGCATTGGGTGTTTCCAATCAACAAGAGCCTCTGGACCAGCAGTTATGTCGTCTTCGCCGGCGGCATGGCGCTGGTGACCCTCGCGACGTGTATGTGGATCATCGACGTGCGCGGCTGGAAACGCTGGACGACGTTCTTCGTCATTTATGGTACGAACCCGATGATCGCCTTCCTCGGCTCCGGCCTGATGGCGCGTTTGACGGTAACCCTGCTGAAGGTCCCGACCGCCGACGGTCCGGAATCGGTGCAGTGGGTGGTCTATCAGGCGATCTTTGCGCCGATACTCGAACCACGGGTGGCGTCGCTGGGGTATGCCGTGACGTTCGTCGGTTTCTGGTTCGTGATTCTTTGGGCGCTCTGGCGCCGGAACATCTTTCTCAAGGTGTGATTTGCGACGCTGCAAGCGCCTCTGGTCCGTCGTTCGATCGCTTCTCCTCTGCGTGTGCATGATCGGCATTGCGCTCCCTGCCGCTGCGCAGAAGCCGCCCACGAAAACCGCGTCAGCGCGGCGTTTGGTGGCCACGGCGCCCGCGCGCAGCACCACACTCCGCTCCGGTTCGGCGGCGGCGAGGAACCGTTCTGCCACGGCGCGGCCGCGCCCGAAACCACGCCCCCGCTCGCGATTGGTGAAGGTCAGGGCGCCAGCGCTGCCGCTGCTCGAGGCGCGGACACCGTTTGGCCTCGACAACCTCCGCATGGATCTCGGCGCCCTCGCCGAAACCGCAATCCGGAGTGGCTCGTGGGGGATCATGGTGACATCGATCACCCAGGGTGACACACTGTTCTCCATCAACGCCGACGTGCCGCACGTGCCCGCATCCACCCAAAAGATGCTGACGTCGGTGCTCGCGCTGAATTCGCTCGGGCCAGGCTATCGCTTCCGGACTGAAGTGCTGCACACCGGCACGCTGCAGAACGGCCGTGTCGATGGTGATCTGATCCTGCGCGGTGACGGCGATCCATCGCTCTCGACGCGATTCTTCGGCCGCTCCCCTGACGCCGCGATGGATACGCTGGCGATGCGCGTGGTGAGGGCGGGGATCCGCGAAGTGTCGGGTCGCGTGATCGGTGATGCGTCCGCCTTCGAGGCCCGCAGCATTCCCGAAGGCTGGCATCCGCGCATTCTCCAGGATGCCTACGCCGGACGCGTCTCGGCGTTGACGCTGAACGAAAACGTCGTCTGGGTCACGATTCGTCCCACCAGGCGCGGCAGTGCCGCCGAGGTTGTTCTCGAGCCGGCAACGACGGCCATTCCTTTGCGCGCCAATGTGCGGACGGTGGCTGGCCGCCGGTCCCCGCTCAGGTTCTCCCGCTCGAATGCCGGCATCAGCGTCAGCGGCACGATTGGCGCCGATGCCGGGCCGCGTTCGTACTCGTACATCGTGGAAGATCCGGCCTCATTTACCACCGGTGCCTTCGTCGCCGCGTTGCGGCGCAACGGTGTGACGGTCACCAATGGGATGGCCATGGCCGGCACGCCGTCGGGTGCGATGCCCGTGATCAGTTGGGAGTCTCCACCACTCGAGACGCTCTTGGCGGTGATGAACCGCGAGTCGGTGAATGTGATCGCGGAGCACCTCTTCCGCGCCGCCTCACGCGGCGCCGATCGCCACACGACCGGAACCGCATTCACCGCCGACACCGCCCTGCGTGCGCTGCTCCAGCGGACCGCTGGCGTGCGTTCCGATGCAATCCGCTCGTCCGATGGCAGCGGCCTGTCGCAGTTCGATCACGTGTCGCCGCGCGCGATGGTCCAGATGCTGAGCTGGGCGGATCGCGCGAGCTGGGGACCGTTGTTGCATGCATCGCTGCCACTCGCCGGAGAAAGTGGCACCCTGCGGCACCGCATGCGCTACACCACCGCGCAGACCAACCTGCACGCCAAGACCGGGACCACCAACGACGTCGTGGCGCTGGCTGGCTACGTCACCGCGCGCAACGGTGAGCTGCTTGCCTTTGCGATGCTCTACAACGGGCGCGATCGCTGGCGTGCCCGCAGTGCCATCGACGCCATCGGTGTCACACTGGCAAACTGGTCGCGCTAAAGGACCATTCCGTGTCAGGCAAAATGCAAACTTCGTAACGCGAAGGGGCAAAGGCGCGAAGCCGCAAAGCTTTCATGAGGGAATTGACGGTCGCGGCGTAACCAAACCAGAGAAGTATCAGCGAAACCTCGAGACGCTGGCTGGCCGTCAATTTCCCCCCAGTCATCGTGTACGCGCACTTCCATTGCGTTACACGCAGACCCCTTGGCGCCTCTGCGTCTTTGCCCCTTTGCGTTGCGCAGTCAGCCGTTTCAGTTCAACTGATCCGCACATTGATCCCGCGCGACGCGAGTTCGGCGATGTAGCGATCTCCGGGGAAGCACTCGTCCGGCGTGTGCACGCCAGGCTCGAGCGCGCGTGACACCATCAGCTGCCCGGTGATCGACAACGTGTAGCCCGTCACCCGCATCATCGCGGTGATGTGGTGCTCGGCGTCATAATAGTCCAACAGGTCGTACTGACGTCGGGTCGAAACGCCGTCCCTGGTGCCGCTCACCACCACGCGGAGTGCCACCAGATCGGCCCCGCCGGCCTTGCGCAGCTTCGGACCGACCTGCGCAATGAACAGATCGCGCGGCACCACCTGCACACCCTTCACATCGATTGGTGTCGAGTCGTAGAGCCCCAGGTCGCGCATCGCGGCCATCAACTGAGCGTGACCCGGATAGCGCAGCGTCTTGTACTCCATGGTCGGGATCTTCCCTTCATAGCGCCAGGCCATGGTCGAGAGGCCACCGGCGGTATGAAACGCTTCGAGTGTGCCGATCGGGCTCACGAACTCCACCGGCTCGAGCTCCGACAGCGCTGTCACCTGCACGCGCCTGCTGTCGCGCACGACCCATGAGAGCGTCGAGTAGTAGTCCAGCACCCCTTCTATCGAGTACACGATCTGGTAGTTGAGCGGTGGCTCAGGGTGCTGCGGCAGGCCGCCGACGAACAGCTTCACACTCTCGACCGTGTCGAGCGACCGAATGCCATGTTCCGCCAGCACGTTGATCATGCCCGGTGCCAAGCCGGTATCGGGCACGATCGTCACACCCTTGGCCTTCGCAGCGGCGTCCAGCGCCTTCTGCTGGAACACGATCTCCGTGTTGCCGCCGAGGTCAGCGAAGTGCACGCCCGCTTCGACTGCCAGGGCAGCCAGCGTGCCGTTGAAGTAGTAGGGAATCGCGCTCAACACCGCGTCCACCTGTGCCATCTCGGCCAGCACCGCGTCGCGGCTCCGCACATCGAGCGCCACCGGAACCAGACGCGAATCGGCCGTCGGGAGAAACGATGGCAATGACGAAACGTCGAGATCGGCCAGCCGAACCTGGGTGACGCCGGGACTCCGGAGTAGATCAAACGCGCAAGCGGAGCCTTGGGCGCCGCGGCCGAGGATGAGAAAACGCATATGGTTGGGTCAGTGTCCGCACGCGCGCAGATCGCGCTGCGAGGCAGGCCGGAAGAGCAATGAGAGAGGCGGGAGTAGGAATCCCGCGGCGGTCTGGGGAATTTACCTGCGCGCTCAGCTTTCCGCGTTCCGTCCCCTGTCCCTTTCTCGCCACACTCCGTGACCTCCATTTTCCCCGACGCCTGGCGCCAGCATCTCCTCGTCGACGCTCCGGCGATTCACACCGCCCTCGGACGGCTCAAGAGCATTGCGGTCCTCGGCATCAAGCCATCCGACACCGATGCACCAGCCTTCTACGTCCCCGAGTACGCTCAGGGAGCGGGCTTTGAAATCATCCCGGTTCCCGTCTATTACCCGGAGATGGTGAAGGAGCTCGGCGAGACCGCGTACCGATCTCTTCGAGATGTGCCAGTCCCGATCGACGTCGTCCTGATTTTCCGCCGTCCTCCTGACATTCCCCAGCATCTCGACGACATCCTCGCCGTGAAGCCGAAGATGGTCTGGATGCAGCTCGGTATAAGTCACGAGCAAGTGGCCGAATCCCTCGCCCGCGCCGGCATCGACGTGGTGCAGGATCACTGCATGCTCGTCGAACTGCGCAAGATGGGACGTTAGGTCGGCGGCTCGCTGCGGTCCTGCAGACGCAAGTCGTCATGCGATAACGCGCAGACCGGGTCTGCAAGCCGACTCCAACTCCAACTCGGACGCCAGCCGGACCTGCGACGGTAACCCTGCCACTGCCAGCGTGCCACGGCCACGGAAGCTGCCACGGAAGCTGCCACGAAAACGGCCACGAAAACGGCCACGGAAACGGCCACTGGAACGGCCACTGGAACGGCCACTGAAACGGCCACTGGAACGGCCACTGGAACGGCCACTGGAACGGCCACTGGAACCGCATGACACGGAGACGCAGAGACGCAGAGACGCAGAGAAAGTCGGACGCGTTGACGAGCGTCGTCGCGAAGGCGAAAGAGCGAAGGTCGGGGTGAACTGCAACGGCAACTGCGCTTGAAACTGAATATTCAGCTCATTCTAACGAGAGCTATCAGGCGGGCGCCTGCCGCTCGGAGCGTTCCACTATTCCGTTTCTGCAGTACCTCTGCGTCTCTGCGCCTCTGTGTCTCTGCGTAATGCAGTTCCAGTGGCCGTTGCTGTTGTTCTAGCTGTTGCCGTTGTTCTAGCCGTTGCCGTTGCCGTTGCCGCTGTTCTTGCTGTTGCAGCCCCGCGTAAAGCACATCGGCTGCGGTCAATTCGCACTCACCGCGAAGCAGTCACCCGGAATACCGTCCCGCCATTGTCGTCGCTGACCAGCACCGATCCATCACGCAGCACCGCGAAGTCCACCGGACGGCCCCACCGAGCCCCAGTGTCGCCCTGCCACCCGGTCATGAAGTCTTCGTAACTCACCGGTCGCCCGTTGCGGACCCGCACGCGTACCACCTTGGCGCCGGTGGGCGTGTCGCGATTCCAGCTCCCGTGGAACGCCACCAGCGCGTCGCTGCGCCAGTCAGCCGGGAAACTCGTCGCCTTGTCGAGGAACGTCATCCCAAGCGGTGCCGAGTGTGCCTGCATGCGGAGCGCCGGCGCTTCGGTGCGGTTGCAGCGCGCCTGATCGTTGAATTCCGGGTTCGGAATCTTCGGACCGTGGCAGTAGGGCCAGCCATAGTCCTTGCCATCGCTCAGGATGTTGATCTCTTCCGTCGGCAGATCCTGATGGTCCGGCTTCAGGTTGTCGCGCTCATGCTGCGTGACCCAGATCTGCTTCGTGGTCGGGTTGACTGCCATGCCAACGGCGTTGCGCAATCCGCTGCTGTAGACGCGTCCGTTCTGGCCGTCGTCATCATACTGCATCACCGCTGCGCGTTCGCTGGCGGTTTCCACGCAGATGTTGCAGGTGCTCCCGATCGACACGTACATCCTGCCGTCGCCACCGAACAGGATGCTGCGGGTCCAGTGATTCTTTCCAGCATCGTAGCGGTTCAGCTGCTCTGGCGTGCCGGTCGGAATCCCTGCCGCCGAGAGCGTGAACCGCACCACGCCTCCCGTATTCGCGACGTGGAACTTGCCTTTGTGGAAGGCCATGCCGTGCGGTCGATCAAGGCCCGAGAGCACGATGGTGTTCGAGTCGGCGACACCGTCGCCATTCGTGTCCACCAGTCGTGTGATGGCGTTCCGGCCGGGCTGGCTCACATAGACGCTGCCATCGGGGCCAACCACCATCGCGCGCGCGTTCGGCACGCTCGCATAACGCGTCACGGCGAAACCGGTCGGGACGCTGAGCTTTCCGTCGAAGGCCATCGCCCTCACCGGCACCAGGCGGCTTGGCGTGGTATCGATCGATGCACTCGGCCCGGACTGGGCGATCAGGTTTCCGGCGCTGCTCGTGATGATGCCAACGACAGCCACCGACAGCGATACGCGACGCATGTACGACCTCATCACCGTTGAAGAATCGGATCGGGGCGCACGAACACCGCCCGTCCACCGGCCGCACTACAGCTCGATCTGTGTGCCCAGTTCGACCACGCGTCCGGCCGGAATGCCAAAGAAGGCTGTCGCCGAACGGGCGTTTCGAACCATCAGGATGAACAGCTTCTTGCGCCAGAGCGACATGCCTGACTGCCCGCTCGGCAACAGCTGTTCGCGGCCAAGGAAGTAGCTCGTCGACCCGGGCGCGCACACCAGCCCTGACGCACGCGCACTCGCCATGATCTCGCTCATCTTTGGGCTTTGCATGAAGCCGTACATCGCCTTGACGCGCCAGAAGCCAGCGCCCAGTGCTTCCACCTCGATCCGCTGGCCCGCATCGATGTACGGTACCGGTTTCGACACCACGCTCAGCAACACCACCTGCTCGTGGAGCACCTTGTTGTGCTTGATATGATGCAGCAGTACAGGGGGAATGCCGTCCGCATCCGACGTCATGAAGACTGCGGTTCCCTGCACGCGCAAGTGCTCTTTCCGCTTGATGTCCGCCAGAAACAACTCGGTCGGCAGCGTGCCCTTTCGCAGTATCTTCGCCAGCGCTTCGCGACCACGCTTCCACGTGCTCATCAGCGTGTAGATACCGGCCCCAACCAGCAGCGGTACCCAGCCACCCTGGAAGACCTTCAGAACGTTCGAACCAAGGAACGCGAGATCGACGGTGAGGAAAACTCCGGCGACGGTCAGCGCACGCCATTTCTGCCAGCCCCAGCGATGCCGACAGAGCTGATAGAACAGCAACGATGTGATCGTCATGGTTCCGGTAACCGCAATGCCGTAGGCGGCACCCAGCGCGGTCGACGAACGGAAGCCGATCACGACGAGCATGGTCCCGATCGCAATCAGCAGGTTGATCTCGGGAATGTATATCTGCCCTGACTGCGTTGACGACGTGTGGACGATCGTCACGCGCGGTGAGAAGCCCAGTTGTACACTCTGCTGCGCCAGCGAAAACGCACCCGATACCATCGCCTGACTGGCGATGATCGCCGCCATCGTCGCCAGGATGAGAAGCGGGTATTGCAGGATTGGAGGCGCGAGGAAGTAGAACGGATTGGCTCGCGCGGCCTCATGCGTGATCAACGCCGCACCCTGGCCGAAGTAGTTGATCAGCAGGCAGGGGAACACCAGCATCAGCCAGGCCAGTCGAATCGGCCGTTTGCCGAAGTGCCCCATGTCGGCATACAGCGCTTCGGCGCCCGTGACCGCCAGCACCACGGCGCCGAGCAGCACGAATCCGTGCCACCCATGGGCGAGGAAAAATTGCACACCATGCCACGGCGCCAGTGCATTCAGCACCGTCGGTTCAGCAACGATGTGAGGCACGGCAAGGGCCGCAATTCCGGTGAACCAGATGAACATGAGCGGGCCGAACGCCTTGCCGACCCGATCGGTGCCGAATCGCTGCGCGGCAAAGAAGGCCACCAGCAACGCAATGGTCACCGGGACGATGTACGCGTGCAGCGAGGGCGCGATGACCTCCAGTCCTTCGACTGCGCTCAACACCGACATGGCCGGTGTGATGATCCCATCGCCATACAGGAGGGCCGCACCGCAGAGCGCAAGGATGATGACCCGCTTCTTCGTGCCCGGGTCCAGCGTCACCCCGTCAACCTTCTGCAACAGCAGCGCGAGGAGCGCCAGAATCCCGCCCTCGCCCCGGTTGTCGGCGCGCAGAATGAATCCGACGTACTTCACCGTGACGACGCTGATCAGCGACCAGACGATGAGCGACAGCACCCCCACCACGTTCTCGGCTGTCGGTTCCACGCCGTGGGCACCGTTGAAGCACTCCTTCAACGCATACAATGGGCTGGTGCCGATGTCGCCATACACGACGCCCAAGGCCGTCAGCGTGAGCAGCGCCAGCTTCTTGCCGCTCGCCGGCTCGCCCACGTGATGCTGGTTGCTGTCCGCAATCACTGCGTGTGATCCCGTAATACTCTGAGGCGCCGGCGCCGTGGGCGCCACGGGTGGCACAGGAACCGCCGATGAATGACCGGGGGACGCGTCGGGCGGGTCAGGTACCACCGGGTCGGCAGCGGCTGCGGAAGAATCCGATGCCGGCGACGATGAAGATGAAGGCTGCGGTTCAGTCATACGGAATGCCGCACATCGCCTGAGCCATGCGCAGCGCAACGGAAATCGTGTCGGGCTGCGGTCGCAGCCTGTCACCCCAACAAGTGACGTCGCCCTTCAGACGGCTCAGGCGGCGTCAGGATACAACGTGCATTCTGTAACGACGGAAGCTATATGCCCTGATCGGACGGGGTAGTGGGGCGCTCCTCAGCGCCCGTTCGACCGTGCGCTGTCTCGCGCCATTTCCCGGAGCACCTGGTCCCACAGCGCCTGCTGACCGGACGAGAGGCGGGCACGGATCACCGCGCGTGCCGCAAATCGCACCGAATCCAGCTGCGGACGCACCGGTGCCAGCACCGCCTTCATCTGTTCGTTCCGATGGTCGAGCACGGAGTCCAGCATGTTCCGCTGGGCTGTATCGAGCTCGAGCCGGTCCGCCAGCTGATCGCGCGCGCTCTTCTGGTCCTTCGGCAAGTCGCGGTGGGTCATCGCCCGGTTCGCCGTGAACCCGAGGGCCCCGCCAACCAGCACCGCACCAAGCAGGAAAAAAATCGCCTGTGCCTTGGTACGTTCGATCGTGCCGGACATCAGTACCTGAACAGGTCGGGCACCGTCTTCTCGCGTGGCGCGTCGCTGAGCGGACGCCCAACCGAATCCAGCGGCGTCGACAACGCTTCGACTGCCGCTTCGTACGCCAGGCGATCTGCCGTGCCTGCCGTGTCCCACAGGCCCCAGCCCACGAGCGCAAGTGCGGCCGCGGCGACCGCGCCGCCAATGCGACGCCACTGCGAAAACGGTTCCCACCAGCCGGTTATCGCGGCCAGGCTGCCGGTCGCTGACGTGGTCAGCACCGAGGGCGTCGCATCCGCGAGGATGCGTTCCATGATGCGTGACTCCAGCCCGTCCCAGTATGCGGCGTCAGCCGGTGGACGCAGGAGTGAGCGGAGTTGCAGCGTGACTGCTGGATCGCGGTCGAAGTCGTCGGAATGCATGGCTTTGTCCTCGTTCAGGCCAGGCGCCGGAGCGAACCGAGGATGGTTCGCATCGCTGCCCTGGCATGGTGCAGGTCGGACCGGGCCGTTCCCTCGGGAATCCCGAGCATCGCGCCAATCTCCGAATGCTTGTACCCCTCAACATCGTGCAGAACGAGTACCGACCGCTGGCGGTCGGGCAACTGCAACAGCGCACTGCGAAGACGATCCTGCAGCTCATCCGCTTCAGCCGGATCGCGGAAAGGACTCGCGTGAGTATCGACCAGTTCGTCGGTATCCCGAACCTTGCGCCGCCGAGCCAGATCCAGCGCGGCATTGCTGATGATCCGGTGCAGCCACGCCCCAAACGGCTGATCGGGACGGAACCGGCTCAAGGCCCGATGGGCGTGCAGGAATCCCTCCTGCACCGCATCCTCGGCATCCTCATGCGACAGCAGCACGGCGCGCGCAACGGCATACGCGCGTTGCTGGTGACGGCGCACCAACTGTGCAAAGGCACCCGTGTCTCCTTCCTGTGCCGCCAACACATACTGGCGCTCCTGCTCGCGCGCCGCTGCCAGTGCCTCGGCCGCCGCCCTGGCATCGACCCCCGTCGACGGAACGCCCCTGACGGACTTACGCGGCATGGAAACCCGCGGCGAAACCCGCGGCG
>Ga0163144_10018883_pt1 | contig 13916 bp, 8 predicted proteins | sample OliLak19BULKMAT1_FD_123175 | JGI IMG/M metagenome (GOLD analysis project Ga0163144, IMG submission 123175) | Freshwater microbial mat bacterial communities from Lake Vanda, McMurdo Dry Valleys, Antarctica - Oligotrophic Lake LV.19.BULKMAT1 | ecosystem: Environmental > Aquatic > Freshwater > Lake... | reverse complement strand
TGGGCGCATATACTTCGTTAATTTAAGCCGTTTGTCGGTTATGAACCCAGTGTTCACGCCCTCCAATCCGTTTAAATTGTCTCGTCTCTGCATCCCACTGAACCTTCTTCAGAGTTTCCTAAACATTAAGGATGTCGCGCATGTCTATTTTATATGACCTATTGCTATTAAATGCTGAGGTGTTTACACCGAACGGATTACAATCTATTGATGTCGGCATCAATGATGGGCGTATTACCGCACTTGAACCCTCACTCAAAAATGCGGAAGCGACCACGATACTCGATCTTAAAGGGCTCACTGTATTGCCTGGTGTTATCGATACACAAGTGCATTTCCGAGAACCTGGCCTGACGCATAAGGAAGACATTGAATCGGGTACGCGTGGCGCAGTGGCTGGTGGCGTGACAGGTATCTTTGAAATGCCCAACACTAACCCAAGCACCACCACTCGAGAAGCCATGCAAACCAAGCTCGATATTGCGGCCGCGCGTGCATGGTGCAACTACGCTTTTTATGCAGGCTCATCGGATGAAAATATTGGTCTGCTGCCTGATCTGGAACAAATGCATGGCGTTTGTGGAGTGAAGCTCTTTATGGGGTCATCCACAGGAAACCTGCTGGTTCGGGATGACGACACCATTCGCCGAGTCATGCGTGCGGGTAAACGACGCATGGCCGTTCATGCTGAAGATGATTTTCGCTTGGATGAACGCAAGGAATGGCTCATGCAGCAACCGACCCTTCACCCGCGCTTGCATCCTGAATGGCGCGATGTGGATACGGCTCTGATTGCTACCAAACGCGTGACGGCGTTGGCGCGTGAAACCAAGCGACCGCTTCATGTATTGCATATTACCACAGCGGATGAAATGCGTTACCTCGCAACACAGAAGGATATTTGCACGGTAGAAACCACGCCTCAACATCTCACGCTGGATGCAGAAGATTACGAGCGGTTGGGTAGCCTGTGTCAAATGAATCCGCCGATTCGCAGCAAGGCTCATCAAGAGGGGTTATGGTGGGGCATTGAACACGGTGTGGTGGATGTCATTGGCAGCGATCATGCGCCCCATACCCTCGAAGAAAAAGCGTTGCCGTATCCGAATAGTCCTGCGGGGATGACAGGGGTACAGACCCTCGTGCCGTTACTGTTGGATCACCTTAGCAAAGGGCGGCTTAGCCTTGAGCGTTTTGTTGATTTAACAAGCACTGGCGCGGTAAGGCTCTTTAACATCAAAGGCAAAGGGCGTATCGCGCTTGGAATGGACGCTGATTTTACAGTTGTGGATTTTAAGGCCACTCATGAAATCACAAACAGCTGGATTGAATCCAAAGTAGGCTGGACTCCGTTTGATGGCAAGCGCGTTACAGGGTGGGCCACCCATACCATTATTGGTGGCCATGCCGCCATGCAGGAGGGGGAACTTTTCAAAGTGACCCCGCGTCCGTTTGCCTTTTGGGATACAGCTATGGCACAATAGACTTGTTTTAAAGCCTCCCATCTTGAGTGTCTTCTTTGCGCGGGGCGCGAGTGATTGCCAAGTCAATCAACAAGCCAATCCGTTTATCGGTTATGAACTGAAGAGTTCACGCCCTCAAATCCGTTTGCCTTTCCTAGAATCCATCTCAAGCTTGAAGGCTTTAAAAGAAGGTTTAGTAAACTTGCCTTCTTTTAAATAATAAGTAGCATGCCCCTTATGTTTTTGCCTCCGAAGTACAATTTAACATCAGCCTTTACCTTGTTAGAGCTTGCTATTGTGATTGCTATAATTGGAGTGCTTTCCAGTTTTGCGATGGTGGCCTTCGAACGTATTTACGAAGATCGGGATGCGGCCGCTCTTCAAGGCGCGATGACGACGTATCAAACCGTCATGATTCAGGGGAGCCAGCGCATTGGCACGTCTCCCCAAAATGTAGACCCTGACATGATAATTCAGGCCATTGAGCCAAGCGAAAAAATTGAGTGGGTGAAATCAGGCGCGACAGGCGCGACGGTGACCATTCGTAATGCCATAGCCATTGATTTTGCCGATGCCCGATCTGCTACGTTTCGTGTCAATACCTGCGGGGATGTCTGCGCAATAGCCATTGAGGGGTTTACCTATTACACCTTAGAGGCTAACAACGTCCCCTGCAACGACGACCCTGTAGAATCTACCTGCCAGTACATCGCGGGTTTGTAACCATTCCTTAACGGGCGTTTTTTTTGCCGCCCTCGCCATCGGCGGGGCGAGCTTGGGCACGCAAGGTTCTTTACGAACCAACCAGCTAACGGTGTTTGGGGTGATCTAATAACAACTACATAGCCAAACCAAAAAACGTTGAAACACTTCCAGTTTGAGCGGGTTGGTTTCCCCCACCCCAGCATAGCCCGCCATCGGTGAGGCGTGCCCCCTAAGGGAGAGGGGGTAAGACGTATAGTGTTTCATTGTTTTAGACGTTAGCTATAAATGGTATAAAATCTCCCCCTTCTTTAAATGCCTTTGGTCATGGAGAACACAGGCAGATAGATGGCGACGATGATGTAGAGCAATACGCCCCCCATAATCAACGTCAGCACAGGCTGAATAATTTCGGTAAGGGCGTTAATCTGAATCTCGACTTCTTCTTCAATAAACACACAGGCTTTAGAAAGCATTTTTTCCATTTCGCCACTTTGTTCACCCACCAGCATCATTTTACAGGCCATCGGCGGCATGATGTTTGCCTGTTCGAGAGGCTTGGTAATGTTCCCCCCAAGCATGATGGCATCCTGAGCGGCTTGAAAGGCTTCTTTAAAGATAGCATTGCTGACGGTGTTGGATGAAGTTTGAAGAGCTTCTGTCATAATAATTCCCCCGCCCAACAGAGTCGACAGGGTTCCTATAAAACGGAGCGTGTAAATGCAACAGACCAACGGGCCAATTATCGGGAGTTTGAGAATAGCCCCATCCACTGTTTTTTTGCCTACGCCCTTGCGAAAGGTATTAAACCAGTAAACGCAACCGCCGACGGCGAGCATCACCATCCACCAAAACTGCTGGAAAAGAGTGCTAATGGTAATGAGGCTTAACGTGATAAGGGGGAGGCTTTTCCCCTGTGTTGAAAAGAAATCTTTAAATTGGGGGATGACAAACAGGAGCATGGCAATCACAACCCCTGTAATAATGATGGAGGTGATGAGGGGGTACATCATCGCTCCTTTGATTTTATTCTTTAATACGATGTTACTATGCATGAGTTCTGCTAGAGACCGTAGTGCTTTATCCAGTTCTCCAGTTTGTTCCCCAGAACGTACCAATGCGATGTAGAGTCGATCAAAAATGGCTGTCTTGGCCATTGCGGCGGATAAGATGTTTCCGTTAATGATGTCCTGCCTGATTTCTGTAATGTGCACTTTCAATGAACTCTTCGATGATTGTTGTTGTTCTAGCATGAAGAGTGCTTCAATGAGGGGGAGTCCCGCTTCTAAAATGGAGGAAAGCTGTTGCGTAAACAGATGGATGTCTTTTTGCGAAACTCTTTTGATGAACTTTCCTAATGCATCGCCCTGAGCTACCTTACCAGAACCTTTACGTTGCTCGCTGACAGGCGTAAGTTTCTGAACCATTAGCCCCATTTGTCGAAGCTTCTGCTTGGCACTTCGCATATCCGCCGCTTCAACCCGAGCATTAACAGTATCTTTATTGCTCATGTCTATGGCTTTGTATTCGTAAATACCCATCATCAATCTCCCACGCTATAGCCAAGGGTACGGCGCACTTCTTGTGTGGTGGTAATGCCTTCCAGCACCAAACGACGGGCATCATCCAAAAGTCGCTTCATTCCATTTTGAATTGCCATATCTTCGATCTGAACAGTAGAAGCCTGTTCATCAATCAGGCGGGAAATTTCACGATTTATGGGCATGATTTCGTAGATACCGACTCTTCCCTTATAGCCTGTATCGCCGCATTCATTACACCCGACGGCTTTATGGAGTACGGGAGTATCCTGCGTGTTTGGATCCATACCGAGCAATTCAAGATCAGCCTTAGTAGCATGGGCAGGGGCTTTGCAATGCCTGCATAAGGACCGCACCAGTCGCTGTGCAATAATACCTACAATCGAAGTGGATACGAGGTACGGTGGCGCTCCCATATCGAAGAGTCGCGCAACGGTTTTCGCACAACTGTTGGTGTGAATGGTGCTAAAGACCAAATGCCCTGTCATCGCCGCGTGGAAGGCCGCTTCGAGTGTTTCTTTGTCTCGAATCTCACCGACCATAATGACGTCAGGGTCTTGTCGCAGAAGGGCACGTAAACATTTGGCAAAGGTAAGCCCTGCTTTCGGCTGCACCTGCATCTGATTGATCCCTGCCAGAACGTATTCAATGGGGTCTTCAATCGTGGTGACATTGCGCTCAACGCTTGAGATATCGCGTAAAGAGGCATAGAGCGTGGTGGTTTTTCCTGAACCCGTAGGCCCTGTGACCAGAATAATTCCGTGAGGGGAGCGAATCATCTTGCTGAGTATGTTCATGTTTTCATCAGACATCCCCAGCTTATCGAGTTGTCCTGCGCCTGTACTCATTTTCAGAACCCGAAGAACCATCTTTTCGCCAAATTGAATAGGGATGGTATTTGCCCGCATATCGACGCTTGAACTCCCTGTTTTGTGCTTAATCCGACCATCCTGTGGACGACGACGCTCAGAAATATCCATGTTCGCCATGACTTTCATCCGTGAAATAATGGCAGGCGCTATTTTGACGCCCAAGCTATGCGTTTCCGTAAGAATGCCATCAATCCGCATACGAACGAGTAAGCGCTTGGCCTGCGGTTCAAGGTGGACATCCGAAGCCCCCCGATCAATCGCTTCATTAAAAAGACCGTTGACAAATTTCACCACAGGCGCAGAATCGGCATTGATTTCCATGGCCTTTTCCGCTTCTTCAGCAGAATCGCCTGTGGTTGAAATCACATCTTTTTCAAGTTCTTCCAAAACATCTTCAGCCACAAAATTTCTTGCATAATACGTATCAATAAGTGCAACAAGTTCTGTTGTGGTACAGACTTTGGCAACAACACGGTAGCGCGTCATGAGTGCAATTTCATCGAGCACATTCGTACGGTCGGGGTGTGCAATAATGACTTCTAAACGTTCCTGTTCGGTGTTAATCCAGTGTGGAATAACCAGATTCTTTTTGACGAAGTCTTCTGGAATCATCGCGATGACTTCGGGTTTTAAAATAATATCCTGTGCGCGAATGTATTCAAGGCCATGTAGTTCCGCCAGACACATGCCCAATTGATCCTCATTAACAGCGCCTGAACGAATCAGAATTGAGCCTAACGGACCGCCTGACGATTTGGATTCTGCGAGGGCTTTCTCTAGTTGATCCGCGCGAATAAACCCACGATCCACCAAAATGGTTCCGATGCGTTTGGGGTGATCCATCACATGCCTAACAGGAAACGGATTTGTGGGATCATGCTTAAGAGGCATCACAATGTCTTGAATAGCGAGGGGTTCATCTGACTCCTCTATGGTGGTGTAGTCACTTGTCGGATCGTGATACTGTGCCGTGGCAGGCTCAACGTCTAAATTTGGTGATGCCTCCGCGAACGTCGCATGATTATCAAGATCAGTAATAAGTTCTTTTGCTACGGCTGGAATGCGTTTTGCAATGGCTGGGGATGCCTTGGGAAGCGTCACCATCAGTGGGGAAAAGTTGCCTGATAACGGTCTGGCTTTGGTTAAAGGCTTCAGCGGTTTGCTGGGAAGGTTAGGGGGATAGTCTCCATCATCATGTTTCGAGGAAGGCGGTGTATTGTTGAACGACATCATCATAAGGGAGTCTCCACAAAGGGTTAGGGGATTTACGGGATATATCGTGTGGTGCAAACCATGGACACACCCGCATCCACTAGCTGATGGACGGCTTCCCTCAATACGCAAAGTAGGCTAAACTAGGAGCATTACGCTGTGTTGACTGTAAGGACACATTCCCCATGCCTATCCCCAATGACCCTAATCCCTTTCATACGTCAGGGTCCAGTGCGATGAAGCCGCAGAATTCGTTGCCTGAACATGTGCAGCTCGTCTTGCAAGATGCCCAGTCAACAAAGCGAGAAGCCCCTGTTACATGGATGGGCATGGGTCTTTCATCCATCGTTCATATCGGCATTGTATTGGCACTGGTAATTGGATTTATTCTGATTGATCTATTCAATTTTGACTTCAAGATGTTTGATCTGCCTGAGATAAACCTGAATAAACAGACCACCCTTGAATATGTGATTGTAAATAATACGCGCCCTGAAACCTCCTTGGATAAAAAAACGAAGAATCGCGCGGAAGTCGCTTCTCGTAGTGGTGGGGTAAAAACCAAGGCTACCGTCAAAAGCGAAGTGCAAACACGCGCTGGCGGTAAAGCCTCCCAAGCGCAGCAAGCCCAGCGTGCAGGCACTCCCACACAGGCAGTTGCGCCTGTTCAAACACAGCCCCAAACACAGCCCCAAACACAGTCGCAGCGTCAACAACAAGCCACGCCACAAAAGCAGACGGCGACAACACCACAATCTACTTCAAAGAGTTCTCCTGCCCCTAAGGCAGCCACCTCTCAAAAGGCGACGAGTCCTAAGCCATCTACTAAAAAAGCCACAACGACAAACAAAGCCCCTATTGCGGTCAATAAGCCTTCAGCGAAAGCTCCAGCAAGCGGGTCGAGTAAGCCAAAAACAGAAAGTAATGATATTGGGTGGGATGACCCAGGCCCTATCCTGTCTAAACCTTCCTCTTCATCAGGCGGCAGCGGCAGTTCTAGTGCCAGTTCAGGCGGTCCAGCGCGTGTAGGGTCCAGCAGTGCGGGTGGAAATTCCACTCAAAACCGTGCCGCATCATCCGCGAATGTATCGGGTGCAGGCGGGTCAGGGAATCTGAACAGTTCGGCGCGTAGTGGGGGCGGTGGTGGCCTTGCAGGGGTGGATGCCCTCCCTGAACCCGATATGTCTCCCTACATTGCGAACGTGAACGCCAAGATTCGTCGTAACTGGTCGCCTCCAGAAGTGGCCAGCTCGATTAAAGCGGTCTACGTGTTGAGAATTTCCAGAAGCGGGAGCCTCACATCTCTTCGGATGAAAAGCTCAAGTGGCAATGCCAACTTCGATGCCATTGCCCGTTCGGCCGCGCAGACATCCGCACCGTTTCCTTCTTTGCCTACAGGCTTTCGCGGTCAATTTGTCGACATAGAATTCTTCTTTGATTATAATAGCATTACTCCTAGGTAGATGCTTTCGCAATTCACTTAAATAGGGACATATACTCTTAGGGGTTTGATTCATCAAACCTATCCAGAGCAGGCTTGATACTTCGAGCACCTACACGCTCGGTAAGCGCCGTGTTTATCTCCTTACCTAAGTGGATCCATTAAATAGACCTCTTTTGAAACTACCCATTAGGCGCATGTTCTTTGTCAAGCCAAGCCGTTTTTCGGTTATGAACCGAATGTTCACGCCCTCAAAGCCGTTTGCCTTTCCTCGAATCTGCATCCTACTGAGCAGTTGCGAAAGAGGTCTAACACTATTTCTGTAAACGATGTAACCCATTTAAGGAACTCGCTCATGTCTGCTTCAACAACGATTTCAACCGAAACGCAGTGCGTAGAACTGCCTCTTTTGTTTAATTCATTTCCCGAACTTTTAACGAACATGCTCGAAGGGCCGCGCCATACCTACGAAGCCTTCGTGGCGGAAGATATGCGCTTATCCAACCGAGAGTTTGTGCAGGAAGTAGTGGCATTGGCAAACGCCTTGCAAACGGAATGGCACTTGCAAGCAGGCCAAAAGGTAGCCTTGCTGTTCTGGAATCAGCCCCAGTTCATGGTTAGCCTTTTTGCAATGCGCCTAATCGGCGTTGTACCTGTCCCGATTAACATTATGATGACCCCTGAAGACATCGGCTATGTGTTGCATCACGCGGATATTAGCGGTGTTTTAGCAACTGAACAGCTCGCGCTTCAAATTTGTGCCCGTATGGGCGTGGATGTGGAGAACTTGCCGTTTCCTGTACTGGTTTCCGATCAGGAAACGCTTAAGGGAAAAGCCCCTTCGTATGAAGACACCGTTCTACGTTATGCGCCTCGTGATGCTGATATTGAATCCCTGCTCACCAATTACACCGACAATCGCCCTGTAACCCCGCATGAAATGGGATTGTTGATCTATACCTCAGGGACGACGGGGCACCCTAAAGGCGTCATGCTCAGTGAAACCAATGTGCTAAGCAACCTCACAGGCTTTCACGATGTCGTGCAAGTGAGGACAGATAAAGAGCGTTTCTTATTAGGGTTACCCCTTTTCCATGCCTACGGAATGATGTGCGCAATTTATGCAGTGGCTGAACGCGCTACATCGGTCTATGTGCCGCGCTTTAACCCGAAGCTGATTATCCAGCAATTAAATGCAGAATCGATTAGCTTTTTACCACTGGTTCCGACCATGTTTACGGTCTTATTGCAGGCGGCTCAACGAATAGAGGCGCAGAACCCAGGTCAGGCGCCCTTTCCCACCTTAAAGACCTGTATTTCTGGGGGTGCTGCATTGAGCGAAGCCCTCTTGGATAAGTTGGAAAATCGTTTGGGTGTGAAAGTCCTCGAAGGGTATGGATTAACGGAAACATCCCCTGTGGTAGCCGTCAACTGTGCCGCGCGTGGTGCCATTACAGGGGCTGTTGGGGAGCCATTGAAAAATCTGGCGATTCGGTTTGTGGACCATGAATCAGGGCATGTGCATCCGATTGAACCCACAAAGCGAACGGCTGAAGGCGAAGTCCAAATCAAAGGGCCTAACGTGATGCTGGGCTATTACAAGGGCGATGCTGCAACCAAAGAAGTCACCACCGAAGATGGCTGGTTCCGCACAGGGGACTTGGGTTATTTGGATGCAGAAGGCTTACTCCGTATTTCAGGTGGGCGCTTAAAGGATTTAATCATCCGCGCGGGTGAAAACATTCCTGCTCTGCCGATTGAGCGAACCTTGTCTCAACACGATTTTGTGGCCAATGTCGCGGTATTGCCTCGTAAAGATGAACGTCTTGGGGAAGCGATTGTCGCGTGTGTTGAGCTATGCCCCGATGTAGCGCAGGACCGTTCGGAAGCTGCATTAAGTGCCTATAAAAAGAAAATGTCCCAAACGGTTCGTGAAACATTAAGTGCTTCTTATACTCCAGATGATTACTACTTTATGGATGAATTACCGAAGAACCCCACAGGCAAAATAGTGAAGAAGAGCATCGTCCTGCCTTAGCCCCTGACAACACCCACAAGAACCGCGTCATCACGAGTGGAGGCTTTGCGAAACGTCGTGATCTTGCTTAGACCGTCGCATCTCCCCGTGGCTCCATTACGACGCTTGGCCACACTGTCGTGCGCTTAGCGCCGCTATGCGAGAGAATACAAGTATGCCACATAATGACGTATTCGTTTTATTGTGTCAGGTATAGCTAACGTCTAAAACAATGAAACACTTTATTTCTTACTCCCTCTCCCTTAGGGGGAGGGTAGGGGTGGGGGAAACCAACCAGATCAACCCTAAAACGCACCAAAGATTTTAACGTCCGCTATAGCTAAGATCGTCCTGCCTTAATCTCTTTTCAGTCAGTGATTATTAAAAACAGCCATCCGTTAATGTTATTCGCTTTCAACGCCCTTGAAAAACGTTTATACTGAGGGATGGCTTGTTTTATGACGTATGTGTTTAACCCATTTAATAAAGTGAGATGAAAAATGTATTTTGGCTTACCATCTGACACAATAAAAACGAGTGCGTCATTACGAGTGTAAGCGCACGATTAGTGCGGTGAAGCGTCGTAATCTGGCCACGGAGATGCGACGGTCTAAGCAAGATCACGACGTTTCGCAAAACCTCCACTCGTGATGACGCGGTTTCTGTGGATGTTGAAAGGGGGTAAGGATTAAATGGAGACGGAAAATGTATTTAATGGAGACGGAAAATGTATTTAATGGAGATGAAAAATGCATTTAACGGAGATGAAAAATGTATTTAATGGAGATGAAAAATGTATTTAACGGAGATGGAAAATGTATTTAATGGAGATGGAAAATACATTTAATGGAGATGGAAAATGCATTTAACGGAGACGGAAAATACATTTAACGGAGATGGAAAATGCATTTAATGGAGACGGAAAATGTATTTAATGGAGATGAAAAATAGATTAAATGGAGACAAGAATTGCTATCCATGAATCCGCTAATATTGTAAATCCATAAAAATAAAAATACCGGTAATCAGACTTGAACTGACAAGGATTTCTCCGCTCGATTTTGAGTCGAGTGCGTCTACCATTCCGCCATACCGGCATTTTAATTATTCAGTTTTAGCTAAAGCGCACATAAGCCCCTTTAGACTTGTTTATACTAGTGAAAACACGCGTTTAGCGCAAGCAGTAATCCTGATGCTTCCTTTTGAAACCTAGCCTTTTCTCAATTAAGTATTCATTACAAATGTGTTATACTCTTTAAAGTGAACTGAGCATCCAAAAGAGCAGGTAGCTACGATGATGTCATTGTTAAAATCTGAACTCGCGAGTCGGCAGGAAGAACGGATCAAGCGTCGCGTGTTTTTGCGCCGCTACTTGAAGCAGTTTCAAATGTTTCGAGTGCCAAACTCTACTTCCACTCTAGGTGCTGGAACCACTCCTACACCCTTTGGGGACAAGGCTAAAGGCTTTGGGGCACATAGTTTTTTCGCGTCGATTGGTTATGCCATTGAAGGCTTACAGTTTGCTTTTCAACAGGAGCGTAATTTTCGTATTGATTGCTACCTTGTTGCAGGCGCGATGACGCTAGCCGTGTTTTTTCAGATTCCACTTTCTGATTGGGCGATTTTGCTTGAGATGGGGGGATTCGTCCTCTTCGCTGAACTTGCCAACACCGTGGTTGAATGGCTGACTGATCTATTGACGCAGGGGCGTTACGATATTCGCGCCAAGCGCATTAAAGACATCGCCGCAGGTGCTTGTCTGGTTGTGGCTATTGCTAGCTATGGCGTTGTCGCCATGTTGTTTTTTCCATACTTTGCTGACTTATTTAACACTTGGGGCCATGCACTTTCCATGTGGAGCCTACTCTGATTCTCTCACTCTGTTAGCGCGCGTTTCCTCACTAGGGATGCTCATAGTGCCTGACGTGTTAGGGACTGTTTTTTCTTTTTTAGGTGCTGGAGGTACTTCTGTCTTAGGGGGTTCTACTGCAAGAGGCACGTCCTTTTTCTCAATAATCAGGGGAGGCATTTCTATTTTTGCCTTCGGTGCCAAGCCTAGGTAGTGAACCGTTTCGAGTGCTACCCGTCTGAATATGGGGGCAGCCACGGTTGATCCCCAGCTTTCTGCCATTTTGGGGTTGTCCACAACGACCATCATCAGTACTTGCGGGTTTTCAGCGGGGAAGTATCCTGCAAAGCTGGTAATAACACCCGAGCTATACCCCCGCCCATTGGCCGCAATCTTCCTAGCCGTGCCTGTTTTTCCTGCTACGTTAATGACATCAAGGTAGGCAGGATGCTTTTTATTTTTATTAAGTGCTTCAACCAGAAGATACGACATCGCGTCTGCCGTTTCCTTACTGTACACACGGTGAGGGTTGGGTTGCTTGATCTTCTCGCGCAGGTCTTTTGCGTAATGCTGGCTATCTTCAATAGTCGATGCTTTCACGCCCTTTATCAACTTGGGAGGAATCCACATGCCCCCATTGGCGATGCTATTGATGGCCATAATCATCTGCATGGGAGTGGTCATAAACCCGTAGCCATAGCCCATTGAGGCATGTCTGGAACTGCTCCATTCATCGATGGGGGGGACGCGCCCCTGTGATTCCCCTGTCATGCTAATGCCTGTTCGACTGCCAAAGCCAAGATTGATTAAGCGGTCGTAGTAATCTTTTTTATCCTGCATCATCGCGATTTTTGCACTACCGATGTTGGAGGAATGTTGAAGCAGGTAAACCAGATCAATCATGCCAGGGTAGGGGCGTTGTGCGTAATCGTAGTTTTTTAACCACCAACCGCCAACTTGGAGTTTGCCCGTATCCAGAACAAGGCTCTTGGTGTTGATTTTCCCCGATTCCAAGCCATTGGCGACGGTTAAAATCTTGATAGTGGAACCTGGTTCGTAGACATCTGTAATCGCCCAGTTTTTTAGCTCTTCGTAAGTCGCTTTGAAGTAATCTTCAGGATCAAAATCAGGATACGCCGCCATTGCAAGCACTTCACCTGTTTTGGGTTGAATCATAATCAGTGCCGCACGGTCCGCGTTAGAGCTAGCAAGCCCTGCTTTTAGCTCTCGTTCTGCGATAAATTGCAAACGGCTATCAATGGTGAGTTGAACATCCTGAGCTTCGGCCACTTGGACAAAGTTCTTAAGGGTTTCCTGATTATATTCCAGCGGATTGCCTCTGCCATCAACCAATAAGGGTGCGCTACGACGTTGCTGAAACCAGTCACGGCTGAGCGAATCAAGCTTGGAGTGAACGCCAGTCGAAAGTTTAGCCGCATCATTGACATAGCCTAAAACATGGGAGGCCATGCGCCCCTGCGGGTAACGCCTTAACGGCTTCTGAAAGAAATCCAGTCCGCCAATTCTTGGCTTGCTGTAAACCGCCTGTCCTTTTTTATCTATTTCAGGCTGATTGGTTTTTTCGTTAATTTGAGGAATAATGAGCCGTTCGTTTTTAATGGCTTTAACGACATCAGTGCTCACATTTTTCGCCATTAGAACAGTAGAATGGTTTAGCCTAAGCTTGCGGAGAATTTCCGCTTGATCCTCCTGAAGGTGGGTGGAAAGCAGCGCCGCAATTTGTTCAATGGGTTGATCTTTATAGTATTTAGGATGGACGTAAAAATCATAGACTAGTGTATCTTGTGCAAGCACAACGCCGTTACGATCCACAATACGCCCACGATAGACTTGGCTGGTTTGATTGCGATGCTGGCTACGTGCTGCTCTGTCGCGGAGTGTAGGCCCTTCAATCACTTGCAGGTAAAAGACCCGCCCCAACATCACCGCAAAGATAAGGAGGAAGCCCAGTATCAACGTGAGATAACGCCCTGGCCCCATAAACGATGCTGGCAGTCGCCGTTGCTCCTGAGTGTTTAAGTTTTCTGGCAAACGGGACGTGGCGTTTTCATCCATTGGGCGACGGTGGCGGGGGTTGTAGGCCATGATGGGAGGGGTATCAATTCTTGCAATGCAAACAACAGTGTTTATCTATTGTAGTGCGTTGTTTGCATTAGAACAAGAGATGTTTTGCCCCCTCTCCTTTTCAAGGAGAGGGGGGGTAATCTCACCCTGTTGTGCCTAGACCCATGGCCACGCCTTCGATGCTGGCGATGACCGCACCACGGTAACAGTCAACCACATCGGGAGCCGTTGTTTCATCGCAGGCGCGGTAGCGCTTAATCAGCTCGATTTGTAGAAGGCTCAGGGGGATGATGTTAGGACTCTTTAACGTATGGGCTGCTGTCGCAATAGAACCTGCCTGTGGCGTGGGATCAATCTCAACGCCAAGGGCTTCAATCAGCTCCACCGTCAACGTGTGTTCCTGCTTAATGACCGCAAAGATACGACGGCTTTCATCAAGGAAGTCTGTCGGGGAAAGCTCTTCGACAAAGCGTTCGGCCAGTGCCATATTGGCCTGCTGTAATGTCGATGCGGAATTACTAATCAGGCTATTGAAAAATGGCCATGCCTCTACCATGTTCCGTAACATGGCACGCGCGACATCGGGTGATGCCCCCTCAGGGTGATTGTTAATAAAGCTGTTTAGCGAAGAGCCTAAACCGAACCAGCCAGGGAGCATATGGCGCGACTGGAACCACCGAAACACCCACGGAATGGCGCGTAAATCTTTGAGGCTTTTCATTTCCCGACGCTTT
>Ga0163144_10018882_pt1 | contig 13916 bp, 12 predicted proteins | sample OliLak19BULKMAT1_FD_123175 | JGI IMG/M metagenome (GOLD analysis project Ga0163144, IMG submission 123175) | Freshwater microbial mat bacterial communities from Lake Vanda, McMurdo Dry Valleys, Antarctica - Oligotrophic Lake LV.19.BULKMAT1 | ecosystem: Environmental > Aquatic > Freshwater >... | reverse complement strand
GATAAAGACCATGACTAAAGCACAGGCACGGCAACAAGCAAAAACCCTGCGCCAAGAGCTTACCCCTTCAGAGATAGATAGGCTTTCTGCAAAAATTGGCACTTTTTTGCCAGAGATGTTAGCCCAAAATTTAATAAAAGAGCTGGCCTTTTATCTACCCCTGCCACACCAGAAAGAGGTAAATACGCTGGCGGTTCTTGCCCAGTATTTTACCAGCAATTTAGGGCTGAGTATCCCTGTAATTGCAGAGAATGGCACTATGGATGCCATACGCTGGAGGCCAACCACGGTTTTAAAGCCCGGGTTGTTTGGCACACAAATACCAGACACAGATGAGATTATACCGCCTAACCTGCTTGATTGTATACTGGTGCCCTTACTGGCTTATGACATGCAGGGCCACCGGGCCGGCTACGGAAAAGGTTATTACGATAGATATCTGGCCCACTGCAGGCCAGACGCTTTGCGTGTAGGGGTTAGTTTTTTTGGGCCGGTTACTTTATTAGATGATGTTTGGGAGGGTGATATGCCCTTAAATGCCTGTATTACCCCGGCGGGGGTACAATGGTTTGGCAGATAGCAGGCCAATAAGTGCGCTCTGCTTACCTTAGCAGCTTCATATCTACCCTGTATGGCAGTTACTTCCGATTTATCACGCGGCTCGTTTATCCGCTACAACGGAGACCTGGTTCAGATAACCGAGTTTCAACACCGCACCCCAGGCAACCTGCGGGCTTTTTATCAAGTAAAAATGCGCAGCATAAGGTCTGGCAAAACGCTTGAAAACCGTTTCCGCCCAGATGAGAGCGTAGATATGGTGCGTGTGGAAGTACGAGAATACCAGTATCTCTACAAAGACGGCAACCAACTTGTGGTGATGGAAAACACCACTTTTGATCAAATAAACCTAGACGAGGAAGTGCTGGGAGAGCAGTTGCGGTTTTTAAAAGAAGAAATGGTAATCAAAATCAGTTTTGACGGAGACCTGCCCATTGGTGCAGAGCTGCCCCAATACATGGAGGCTGAGGTAACTTACACAGAGCCTGGCCTTGCTGGCGATACGGCCACACGCACCTTAAAGCCTGCCACCATAGAAACCGGGGCAGAAATACGGGTGCCCCTTTTTGTAAACATTGGCGATAAAGTGCGGGTAAATACCCAGTCTGGAGAGTATCTGGAGCGTGTAAAATAATCCTGGCCCACTTGGGTACATACCTAGGTAAAGCCTGCCTTTTGCTTAGTGCACAGGTAGGCTTTTTTCTTATTAAGCAAGATATTTTACCAATATCTCTAAAATAAACACTGCTTTAGCCCTTACTTTGGGTGTTTAACACTGCCTTAGGCACATGAAGATAAGTTACGGCAGATCGGTTATAGACATATCACTAATTTTTGTAGTATTTGCCGTACTGGTAATTCTTGTGCCTATAGAACTGGGGCAAAACGTTTTTTACGGGCCGCCAGATCCTTTAATAACAAGAGAGAACAACCAAAAGCTGGTAGGGCCTTTTGCGTTTTTAATAACGGTGCTGCAATACAAAAACATGTCGCCTTTTATACGCAAGTTATTTTGGTGTACTATAGCTTATTTGTTTTTACTTTCTATAGAAAGTCTTTTTATATATGGCACCCCTTTTAAGTACCCCCACGTGGTATCTAAGTTTTTTGTAGTTTTTTCTGCCACTAGTTTATACGTCTCATACCGAGGAAGAAATAACGTTTTCTTTGCTTACACAATATTGTTTTATACTCTACTATTCTTTTATAACCAGTTTTACATATACAGAGACGTACTAAACCTTAGCAGTTTTGTAAATACAGAAAGGGGGCTGCACGCAGCCATGGTGCACTTTTTAATGGCCTGCTGGTTGTTTTCTCTTGCCGCGTACCTGCCAAAACAGCGGGTACAATGGCTTGTGCTCTTTTTTATACAAACTGGGCTAATACTTTTCTTAAACCACCGTACGGTATGGCTGGCTTCTATAACGGGCATGGTATTTTTTATGTATGTGGTGCAAACACGGGGCAAAGAGCATTACCCGTCTGCTGCTTTTACACCCATTATAGTGGTGCCCGTGGTGGCAATAATACTTTTGTTCTCGTATGTGTTTGCAGAGCACCCAGAAATTTTAACCACCTTAAGTGACCGTATTACAGACATACAAAAAGTAGACAAGCAAGGCACAGGTGCTTGGCGGCTGCAGCAGTTTGAGAGCTATCTACCCTTTATTTTAGAACACCCCATAATAGGCATGCGTTGGGCTGGTTTTGAGCTGCCTGTGCAGTTTATTGCCCAGCAAACCGGCAAAGAAGTGTTTATTGCCAATACCGGGCACCACTTCCACAGCTTTTATGTAGACTGTCTTTTTTACCATGGGCTCACAGGGCTTGCATTGCTTTCTGCCATTTTTGTATACATACCCTATAAGGTAATTACCTTACCTGTAAAACTGCCTTTTAAGGTGTTGGCCCTTGCCGCATGGAGCCTTAGCTGTTTGCAATACGGGCTTAGCTATGTAATAGATGATTGGCACCATGGTGTGGCAGGTATGGCCTTGGCAATGCTAGATACGTATCTCATTAAAGTTGATAAAGAAAATGCGGCCCTGCGTGCCCAATACATAGAAACCCAAAACCTAGAATCAGAACAATCTATGCTTGCCTCTGATGAGGTGGAGCAATAGCCTTTAAAAAAGATATATGTCTGCAGAATTCTTAAAAAAAGACACAAATAAGCAGCCGTTTACGCTGTTGGTAAACAGTACAGACAATTACTCAGATTGTTGGGAGCCGTTCTTTACCCTGTTGGCAGCATATTGGCCTTCTTTTACAGGGCCTATTATCCTTAACTCAGAAACCAAGGCTTTTACCCATAAAGGCCTAAACATACGCACCTCGTTATCTGCACAGGCCACACCCGGCAGGCACCCAACTTGGACAGAATCTCTGCTTTTTGCGCTTGACCAAGCAGAAACAGATATTGTGTTATATGTACAAGAAGATTATTTCCTGAAAGGGCCCGTAGATGGTAATTTTCTGGCTGATATAGCCCGCCTTATGGAAGAAAAGTCAGTAACCTATATTGGCCTGATGGACGAAGGCAATGCCGGCCCTTTTACTGCTTCTGGCTTAGATGAAAGGCTCTGCACAGTTAGCCAAGAAGATAAGTACCGTATAAGCTTGCAGGCCTGCCTGTTTTCTAAGAGCCGCTTTAAAAAGTATTTTCGCAAGCATGAAAACCCATGGCACTTTGAGTATTACGGCAACGTGCGTGCCCGCCGCAAAAAAGATGCTTTTTATACCCTAGACCGCGCTGTCTTTGCCCGTGGCAAGCGTGAGGTGTTTCCCTATGACTTAACGGGCATAATATCGCGGCAATGGAAGCGGGAGATTGTAGAGGATCTATTTGCCCGGCATGGTATTCTAGTAGACTTTTCTATACGGGGATTTATAGGCGAAACCCCACCGCAGCGCCGCTACAAGCGCAATGGCCCCACGCTGCAAAAACTAATTTCCACTATTAAGAGCCTGATTTAGATGACCACAGAGCAATTTGCCTTGGCGTTGGTTATCCCCCTTTTTAACAGGTGGGCTTTTACAAAGGCCTGTTTAGACAGCTTGGCTGCACAAACAGTGCAGGGGTTTACAGTGTATTGCGTAGATGATGGCAGCCAAGATGGTACCCTAGAAAATCTGAAAGCATACCCAGCCGTGCGTGTTTTGCAAACGGCTGGTAATCTTTTTTGGACGGGTACCATAAACCAAGGCATTGAAGCCGCCTTGCGTGATGGTGCCCAGCAAATAATGACCCTCAATAATGACGTTTTTTGCCCGCCCACTTTTGTAGAAGGTATGTTATTAGCTGCCCAAGAAAAGCCAAATGGTCTTATAGGTGCCCTTGCCCTAGAAGGTGAGCAACGGCCTAAAGTTGCCTATGCCGGTGAGGTATGGCACTGGCTGCAAGATACCTGCACCCCCATTGCGGCAAGCTCTGCATATCCGTTACTGGGCCTGCATGCGGTTACGCATTTCCCCGGCAGAGGTTTACTTATCCCTAAGGCCTGTCTAGATAAAATTGGCGGTTTTGATATACGGCGGTTTCCCCATTACATGGCAGACTATGACTATACCATGACAGCAATGCGGGCAGGGTTTACTATCTATGTAAACTATAATGCCCCGTTAATAACCTATCCAGAGGCTAGCGGAGACCGTGCCCTGCGTGCAAAAAAAACCTGGGGCAATTTCTTAAAACACCTTACAGATATACGTGGCGGGGGTAACTTGGTAAACTTTTGGCGCTTTTCGCTAAAAAACTGCCCACCTGTACTGTTGCCCGTTAATTTAGTAATAGGCACAGGTAAGCGCTTGGTTGGCTATTGGTTAAGATAAATCTTTACTTTTAATAATACTCATATGGCAGATATACGTATAACCTTATTTCAGACGGCAATGGCTTGGCACGCACCTGCCACAAACCGCCATTTTTTAGAAGAAAGCCTGCAAGACCTTGCCGGAAAAACAGACCTGATTGTATTGCCAGAGATGTTTACCACCGGTTTTTCTATGGATACCGCCCAGGCAGAGGTGCACAATACCCATACCAGCCGCTGGCTACAGATGCAAGCAGACAGGCTAAAGGCTGGCATTATAGGCTCAGTAATGACCCAAGACCAAGGCCATTTTTATAATAGACTCTACATCGCCTTGCCCGGGCAGCCCATGCAATGGTATAACAAAAGGCACCTTTTCCGTATGGCACAAGAGCACCAGCACTATACTGCGGGGCAAGAAAGGCTAGTGGTAGAATACATGGGGTGGCGCATTTGCCCACTGGTTTGTTATGATTTGCGTTTTCCTGTATACAGCAGAAATGCACCCGTAGCATATGATGTGGTTGTTTACATAGCTAACTGGCCTGCCAAAAGGGCCCTAGCATGGAACACCTTGCTGCCGGCCCGCGCCATAGAAAATTTATGCTACAGTGTGGGTGTAAACAGAGTGGGTACTGATGGCAACGGGCATCCTTACCAAGGCGATAGCCAAGCCATAAGCTACAATGGCCAAGTGCTAAAACACCTAGGGCCAGAGGCGGGCCATGCCACCGTTAGCCTTTCTCTGGCAGAACTGGCCACCTATAGGCAAGATTTTCCGGCCTGGCAGGATGCAGATCTGTTTACGGTTTCATACCTTTAAAGGGCAGGGCATCTGCTATTTACCCTTTGGATTTTCTTTACATGATTCGTAATAAAAATAAGGTTTTTGCTGCATTATCCATTTTTTTTGCAGTATTGGGTTTTGCGGCCAAAGCCCAAGACTTAGGCACATTAAAAATTGCTAAGTTTGAGGGTGAGAGAGCAAGGGCAAAATTTGCCTCTGTGCAGGTAACAGGCACCCGGGCAAACAACATAGACATTACCCGCCATAATCTTTGGCTGCGTATAGACCCCGCCGTGCGGTACGTATCTGGCAAAGTAGTTACCTACTTCCGCTGGCAGGGGCCCGACTACAGCCAGTTATTTTTTGATTTACATGACACGCTTTCTGTTGACTCTGCGGTTTACCGTGGGCGGGCCATAGCGCCAGACCGGTCTGAAAAGAACCTGCTAAAACTAACATTACCCACTGGCCAGCGCGCTGCCTATGATTCTGTAACTATTTTTTATAAGGGTGTGCCCCCTACATCTGCCTCCGCCTTTGGCAGTTTTGTACAGGCCAGGCATGGGGGAGCGCCAGTAATTTGGACTCTATCTGAGCCTTATGGCGCTAAAGACTGGTGGCCCTGCAAACAAGACCTTGCAGATAAAATAGACTCTGTAGATATGCGCATAGAGTGCCCCGTGGGCAACAAAGCAGCGTCTAACGGCTTGCTAAAGAGTGTGCGGCCAACTACGGCCGGCTGGCAAGAATACTATTGGCAGTCTCGCAATAAGATTGTATGCTATTTAATTGCCTTTAGTGTTACTAACTATGAGGAGCATACCTATAAATTTAAGCTGCGCGATGATAGCCTGCTGTACCAAAACTATGTATATCCAGAAAATCTGACGGCCGCCAACAGAACCAGAATAAACTGGCTGGTGCCGGTTATGCGGGTTTTTGATAGCTTGTATGGGCCTTACCCATTTAAAGACGAGAAGTATGGCCATGCAGAATTCTCTTGGGGTGGTGGTATGGAGCACCAGACAATGTCTTCTGTAACGGGGTATGATGGCGGGCTACTGGCCCATGAGGTTGCCCACCAGTGGTTTGGCAATCATGTAACCTGTGGCTCATGGCAAGATTTATGGCTTAATGAAGGCTTTGCAACTTACTCAGAATACTTAAGCCGGGTATTTACAGGCCAGAGATCATCTGCAAGAAACTGGCGAGCTGCGGTGGTAAATTTTATTACAAGCACGCCAGGGGGGTCTGTAATTGTAGATGATACTACATCAATAAACAGGTTATTTGATGGGCGCTTAACCTATTTTAAAGGGGCGTATGTGCTACATAATTTGCGCTGGATAGTGGGTGATAGCGCTTTTTTTGCAGCATTACGCAACTATCTGGCAGACCCTAAACTTGCCAATGGGTTTGCGCGTACAACAGATTTGCAGCGCCATGTAGAGCAAGCCAGCGGTAAGCAGCTGGGAGAGTATTTTAGAGATTATATTTATGGGCAGGGGTTCCCCACCTACAGCGTGCGCTATCAGCAGCCCGGTGCCACCAACATTATCAATATCCAAATAAGCCAGACTACCTCTCACCCCAGCGTTAGCTTTTTTGAGAATAAAGTGCCCTTAGTAATAAACTACAACAGCGGGTTAAGTGATACCATTGCCTTAGACAACACCTTTAATTTGCAGGTATATAGCTTACCCACCCGTGGCGTAGTGCTTAATGTAGCGTATGACCCTCTTTTCTGGGTGATAGGCAAAGGCTCTGCAACTTTTGGGCCTGTATCTACAACTGCCTTGCAAACAAAGCGCTGGAGCGTAGCCCCTAACCCTGCCCGCAATACCCTACAGATTAAAGGCCTTGCTGCCGGCACAGAAGCACAACTAACTCTTTACACAGGGCTAGGGCAGCTGGTGCGCCAAGGGGAAACCAAGGCAGGCAACTTTAACCTAGAAAGTTTAGCGGCAGGCATATACACCCTGCGCGTGCAACAAGCAGCCGCAGAAGAAGTGCATACGGTGGTAATAGAGCAATAAGAGGTTCTTATGTGGTAGGGTAAGAAGGCACCAAAAACTATTGGGGTGTAAATTTGCGTTTCTTGCCCCATGAGCTTACGCGCCCAACTACCCTCTGATAATATCCCTGCACACATTGCCGTTATAATGGACGGCAATGGGCGCTGGGCACAGCGGCAAGGTGAACAGCGCCTTTACGGGCACAGAAACGCCATACAGGCCGTGCGAGACACCGCCGAAGGCTGTGCTGAGTTAGGTGTAAAACACCTTACCCTTTATGCCTTCTCTACAGAAAACTGGGCGCGCCCCCAAGACGAGGTCTCTGGCCTCATGGAACTATTTGTGCATACAATCCGCCAAGAGATAGAAACGCTGCAAAAGAATAAGATTCGCCTTACGTCTATTGGTGATATTACCCGTATGCCCCCGCAAGCACAACAAGAGCTGCAAGAGGCTAAAGATATTACGGCCGCAAACCCGGGCCTAAATCTTAATCTAGCCCTTAATTACTCTGGCCGGTGGGATATAACCGCCGCAGCCAAAACCATAGCCCTAAAAGTGGCTGCCGGCACCCTAAGCCCATTATCTATTACAGAAGAAACCATAACTGCCCACTTAAGCACTGCCCATATACCAGATCCTGAGCTGCTTATCCGCACCAGTGGCGAGATGCGGGTATCTAACTTCTTACTCTGGGAGATAGCCTACGCTGAGCTATACATTACCGATACCCTTTGGCCAGATTTTAACAAACAAAGCCTCGTAGAGGCCTTAATTGCATACCAAAAGCGTGAGCGTCGTTTTGGTAAAGTATTACCTTCATGATAGGGCCACAACACATTAAAACTTGGGGGGTATTGCTTTGCACAGCGCTTATGGCTTTAAAAAGCTATGGCCAGGCTACGCAACCCGTAGATTTTTCATCGCCCAAAGAATATACCTTAGGGCCAATACGGGTAGAGGGCATACAATACCTAGACCCAGATGCCTTGCTCTCTATCTCTGGCTTGCGTGAGGGTGATAAACTAACCCTGCCCGGTGATGGCCTAGCAGGTGCTGCGCGCAAACTGTGGGATCAAGGCCTGCTCTCAGACGTGGCCATTCTGGCCGATAAGATATCAGGCGATAGTGTGTTTTTGCTTTTACGCCTTAAAGAGCGGCCAAGGCTCTCTCGCTTTGCTTTTAAAGGAATACGCAAGGGAGAGTCTAATGACCTTCGCGAGAAAATAGGCATGGCACGAGGACGAATAGTAACGGATGCCGTGGTAAAAAACAGCATCAATGTTATTAAACGGTTTTTTGTAACCAAGGGCTTTTACAACGTTGCTGTTAAGGCAGAGACCTTTAATGATAGCAGTGCCCGCAATACCATTACCGTACGCTATGTTGTAGACAAAGGGTATAAGGTAAAAATAAGCGCGCTTTCAGTGGAGGGCAATACAGATTTAACAGATGATGAAGTTCGTAAAAAACTAAAAGACACCAAACAGGTGAATCCCTGGCGGTTTTTTAAAGCCAGCCGCTTTATCCAAACCAAGTATGAAAAAGATAAAGCCCGCTTACTAGACTGGTACAGCAAAAATGGCTACCGCGATGCCGCCATCCTTACAGATTCTGTTTATAAAGTGGATGACAAGCATGTAAACGTAGTGCTTAAAATAGAAGAGGGCCGCAAGTATTATTTCCGCAATGTTACCTGGCAGGGCAACTACCTGTACCCAGCCAAAACCCTTACATCCGTTCTCAACATTAACAGGGGCGATATCTATAATCAAGAAATGATGGATACCCGCCTCAATTTTAACCAGACGGGCGCCGATGTCTCATCGCTTTATCTAGACGATGGCTACCTATTTTTTAGGGTTACACCCACAGAAATTAAAGTAGATGGCGATTCTATAGATGTGGAGATGCGTGTCTATGAAGGAGCCCAAGCCACCATAAACCGCATTATTGTAGAGGGCAATACAAAAACTAGTGACCACGTGGTGCTGCGAGAAATACGCACCATGCCCGGCCAAAAGTTTAGCCGTACAGACTTAATACGTACCCAGCGTGAGCTATCTCAGCTAGGCTACTTTAACCCTGAGACTATCGGGCTGCAACCCATGCCCAACCCACAAACTGGCACTGTAGACATTAAATACACCTTAGAAGAAAAACCATCAGACCAGATACAGATGTCTGGCGGGTGGGGCGGCTTTTTTGGGTTTGTAGGCACACTGGGGCTAGTTTTTAATAATTTCTCTGCCCGTAAAATTTTTCAGGGCGATGAGTGGCGCCCACTACCTAGTGGAGATGGCCAGCGGCTTTCCATTAACTTTCAAGCTAATGGGCGGCAGTTTCAGACGTATACCATGGCCTTTACAGAGCCCTGGCTAGGTGGCCGCAGGCCCAATGCACTTACCGTAGGGTTTACGCGCTCTGTACAAAGCACCTATACGTCTCAGACGTCTAATATTATAACAAGCGGCCTTACGCTTAATTCTGTAAACGTATCGCTAGGCCGCCGCTTACGATGGCCAGATGATTATTTTGTACTGTCTAACTCGGTTAGTTTCCAGAGCTACAATCTTTTTAACTACTTTGCTACCAGTGGCCTGCCTGTAAATAACGGGATATTAAACCAATTGTCGTTCTCTTCTACGGTATCTCGCAACTCGCTTAACAACCCGGTTTTCCCCACGGCTGGTAGTAGCTTCTCGTTTTCATTAAACGCCACGCCCCCCTTCTCTGCCTTTTTATCTAAGCCCAAAACAGAAGCTGAGAAATACCGTAATGTAGAGTTTCATAAATGGATGATAGATGGCAGCTACTTTATACCGGTAGCTAAAAATCTTGTGTTTAACTCACGGGCGCACTTTGGGTTTTTAGGGTATTATACAAAAGCGCAGGGGATAGGGCCTTTTGAGCGATTTAAGCTGGGCGGCTCTGGCATTACTGGCTTTAACTTCTTAATTGGGTACGATATTATTGGCCTGCGGGGGTATCAAGACAACTCTATATCGCCCACCGGAGCTAACGGAGCTGGTATCATATTTAACAAGTACGTATCTGAGCTACGCTATGCGCTCTCTACTAACCCAGCAGCTACCATTTTTGTGTTAGCCTTTGCAGAGGGTGGCAATAATGTGGGCGCCGTGCGCGATTTTAACCCCTTTAACATATACAGATCTGCCGGTATGGGCGTTCGTATTATGATGCCTGCCTTTGGGTTGCTTGGCGTAGATTACGGCAAACCGTTTGATGGGCCCAAAAATTTACACAACGGCTTCACTTTCAGCATCGGGCAGCAAATCAGATAACAAAGCATGAACTACGCTCGCCCTTTAATTCTACTATTGCTGGTGTTTATTCAGCTTTTTGCTGGCGGCGCACCTGCTCTGGCCCAGAAGTTTGGGTATTTAGACGGCAAGTTTATTCTAGAAAAGATGCCCGAGTATAAGGCAGCCCAAGGCGATTTAACCAAGCAAACCACCACCTGGCAAAAAGAGCTAGAAATACTGTATGCAGATGTAGATAGGCTGCGCAAAGAGTATCTGGCAGAAGAAGTGCTTCTTACAGATGAAATGAAACTAGAGCGGCAAGAGGTTATCAACAAAAAAGATAAAGTAGCCAAAGAGCAGCAAAAAAAGATATTTGGGTTTGAAGGGCTTTATTTTCTTAAGAAACAAGAGCTTATAAAGCCCGTGCAAGACAAAATGTTTGAGGCCGTAGAAAAGGTCTGCAAAAAGAAAAAGCTGTCTATACTTTTTGATAAATCTGCAGACTTGGTAATGGTATACACAGACACCAAGCACGATTATACAGACTTTGTATTAGATGAGCTAGGCCTTGGAGACCCTAAAGACACTGTAGATAACAAAAAGAAGCCAGCATCTGGCGCAGGCACGCCGGGCTCTGGCAAACCCGCCGGTGGCGACGCTGGAGGTGGCGAACAACCCAAGAAACTCAACTAATTCTTAATTGGCCTTACAGTGGTAGTTTTGCAGCGCTGTTTTAGCAAAACTCTCCACTACGTTTAAACAAAAAAGAACCCGCCACCGCGTGTTATTACCCTGGCCCCTTGGGCCATTATTACCCAAAGCCTAGGCTTTGATACCTACTTACATGAAACTTGCTTTAACCTTGGGTGCCCTATGTGTGGCACTCTGCGCCTCAGCCCAGACTGCTGCACCTCCCACGGCCGTTGTTACCTCTGCCGCCCCGGCCCAAGACGAGTACCCCTCTGGTACAATTAAAGTTGGCTACACCAATGTGCAGTACCTGCTTTCTGCTAGCCCACAAACTAAAGCCATTAAAAGCCAACTAGAGTCTGCTAGCAAGCAATATGAGCGGGTAATTCAAGAAAAAATGGCAGATCTGGAATCTAAGTTTGCCGGCTATCAGAAAAATGAGGCTACCATGATGGAGTCTATCAAACAAGACAAACAAAACGAGCTTCGTAATCTGGAGTCCTCAATCCGTACCCTGCAAGAAAATGCCAGCACAGAGCTTAAGGCAAAAGAGTCTGAACTTGTAAAGCCTGAGCTAGATAAAATTTATCTGGCAATAGAAGACGTTTCTAAGGCTGGAGCCTACACCCTTGTTATTAACAATGATCAAGTGCTATACGCTGCCAAAGGCACAGATGTTACATCTCTTGTTCTTAAAAAACTAGGCTACCCAGAGCCAAAAGAAGAAGACGCTAGGTCTGAGTCTAAAACAAGTACTACCCCTGCAGAAAAACCAGCCAAGCCGGCCGGCCAAAGCAAGCCAGGTGCTGCGCCTAGCCCTAGTGGCAAGAAAAAGTAGTTTTTAACTGCTAGTTACCAAAAAATAAAGCGCCTCCCCCAAAGCGCACCAAAAAAGCGCTTGATGGCGCTTTTTTGGTTTAGGCAACTATTCCGTATGCAAATCGGCTAGGTGAGGGTGAATCTTGCTACGCTCCCAAGCCCTAAAATCACGCAAATCATCTTCTGCAAGTTTAAAAATCTTGCCCAGCAAAAAAGCGTCATCTGCAAAGCCTAGAACGGGTATAAAATCTGGCAGAATATCAATGGGTGCCACTAAGTAAAGGAGCCCGCCTACTAGGGCCACAGCCGTGCGCCAGGGCAAGTTTGGATACGCACCTGATACGCTTGCCCTGAGCATGCGCACCATGCCTTTAAAAGAGGCTAAGCCTTGTTTTGCACCCACCTCAGAGAAGCGCGCTACAACAAAGCCCAGAAAAGCTAAAGCTTTGGGTTTCTTAGACAGTAGGGTAACTGCCTTGCCTAAAAAAGAGTTAGCAAATAGTTTTACTACCTGCTGTTGCGTTGTTGTTTTTACTTCTGTCATACACGTGTTAGCCAATGGCTTGGGCTAGATCTGCCAATATATCTTCAATATCTTCTATACCCACTGAAAGCCTTATTAGGGTATCCTTTAAGCCATTGGCGGCACGCTCTGCGGGGGGTATAGAGGCGTGCGTCATAGTAGCGGGGTGGCAGCAAAGAGACTCTACACCACCTAAGCTCTCTGCAAGGGTAAAGAGTTTAATACGCTCCATAAAAGCTACGGCATCATCCATACTATCTCCTTTTAGATTAAAGGATACCATGCCTCCAAAATCATCCATCTGGCTGCTAGCCAGCGTATGGCCCGGGTGGCTGGGCAGGCCCGGGTAATAGACCGCATCTACTTTTGGTTGCTGGTTTAAAAAATTGGCTACGGCCCTGCCATTACTACAGTGGCGCTCCATACGCAGGTGTAGGGTTTTAAGGCCCCTTAGCACTAGGAAACAGTCTTGTGGGCCGGGTACAGCCCCGCAAGCGTTTTGTATAAAAGCAAGCTGCTGGGCAAGGGCATCAGAATTGGTAACTAGAGCACCCATTATTACATCGCTATGGCCTGCCATGTATTTAGTGAGTGAGTGCAAAACAATATCTGCCCCCATATCTAAGGGCCGCTGCAAATACGGTGTGGCAAAGGTGTTGTCTACCACGGTGAGCGCACCGGCTGCTTTAGCTATGCGCACACAGGCTGCTATGTCTGTTATGTTTAAGAGCGGGTTTGTGGGGGTTTCCATCCACACTAGTTTTGTTGCCGGGGTTATTGCTGCTTCTAGGGCGCCGGGCAGGTGCAAGGGCAAAAATTTAAATTTTATACCATAAACAGCAAAAATTTTAGTAAAAATGCGGTAGGTGCCGCCGTACAAATCATTGCCTGCCAGTACTTCATCGCCTGGTTTTAAGAGTTTAATAACGGCATCTGTGGCGGCCATGCCAGAGCTAAAACACAGGCCATGTAGCCCGTTTTCTAAGGCAGCTATACAAACCTGTAAAGGGGTGCGGGTGGGGTTGTGGGTGCGGCTGTACTCATAACCCTTGTGCTTGCCTGGGCTGGCTTGGGCGTAGGTGCTTGTCTGGTAGATGGGCGTCATCACGGCGCCGGTGGTGGGGTCAGGCTCTATACCCGCGTGGATGGCTTTAGTGGCAAATTTCATTAAAATGTAAAGGGTATGCAGCGTGTGAAAGAAAGGTAAATATGGCACACAATGCAGAGCCATGGCAGATATACAAACTCTCTTGCAAAAGAATTTCATATATAGGTAAAAAGGCTCTATATTTGCACCCCAATCCAAAAAAGATATGTTTGCGATCGTAGAGATAGCAGGCCAGCAGTTTAAAGTTGAGAAAGACCAGAAGATCTTCGTGCATCGCATAGAAGGTGAGGCTGGCACTGCCCTGCAGGTTGACCACGTTTTATTAACTGCCGATG
>Ga0163144_10018880_pt1 | contig 13917 bp, 13 predicted proteins | sample OliLak19BULKMAT1_FD_123175 | JGI IMG/M metagenome (GOLD analysis project Ga0163144, IMG submission 123175) | Freshwater microbial mat bacterial communities from Lake Vanda, McMurdo Dry Valleys, Antarctica - Oligotrophic Lake LV.19.BULKMAT1 | ecosystem: Environmental > Aquatic > Freshwater >... | reverse complement strand
ACCAGCCACCGCATCGAGCGCGGCAAAGGATTCGACGGGAACTGCCGACACGGGGCTCAGCGGGCGGCCGCGTCGGCCTTCTTTGTCGGCGCGGGTTTCTTCACCGGCTCCGCCTGCACCCGCACGACCTTCGGCTTGCGGTCTTCGACGAGCGGATCCTTGAACATCTCGGCGTAGATTGTGTCGGTCGCGGTCACGCGATCGAAGACGGCGAGTTCGGCATTGTACGCGGCACGCGACTGGATCTCCGTGGTGCGAGCCTGCGTGAGGGAGGTGCGCGCATCGAGCACATCGAGCTGCGTCCCGGCGCCGGCGGAGAAGCGTTCATTGGCGAGGCGCAGCGCTTCGAGCGCCTGCTCCACGTTTTTCTGCTGGCTGCGGATGACTTCCCGGGCGGCGCGCAGGTTCGAATAAGACTGCTGCACCTCGAGCTCCACCTGATGCACGGCGTCGTCGTAGTTGATCTTCGAGGATTCGAGAATTGCCCGCGCCTGCTTCACCCGTCCGTAGGTTTCCAGGCCATCGAAGATATTCCACGAACCGGTGATGCCGTAGAACCAGCCGTCCACGGTGTCGTCGAGCTGATCGCTGAAACGCGAGTTGCGCCATTCGTAGCCGGCGTTGGCGTCAACGCGCGGCTTGTAGCCGGCGAGTTCCACTTTGATCTGCTCCTTCGAAATGAGGATCTGCTGGCGCTGAATCTTGAGGAACGCGCGGCGCTCGAGCGCGGTCAGGATGGCGTTCTGCAGGCCGAGCGGCCGCTCCACGACGCTGAATTCGCCGACACAATTGAAAGTCGGCTTACCCTGCGGACCGGGGTCCAGGTTTAGCGTCTTGGCGAGGCGCAGTTGGGCGATCAGGTAGTTGTTCCGGGCGCGGATCAGTTCGGGCTGTTGATTGGCTAGCGCAACTTCGGCGCGAAGCACATTGAAGCGCGGCACGGTGCCCGCCTCGAAGCGGTTTTGCTGATCCTTGAGCTGGTCCCCGAGCAATTGCACCGACTCCTCCTGCACCTTGATGAGCGCCCGCGTGAGCAGCACATCGTAGAACTGGGTGCGGGTCGTGGAGATCACCAGATCGATGGTGTCGCGGAGCTGGTAGTAGCTGCTGTCCTCGGTGAATTTCGCGATCTTCAGCGCCGCGCGCACCTGCCCACCGGCATAAATAACCTGCTTCACTTCGAGGTCTACGCGCCACGTTTTGTCGCCCGGCAGTGTGTTAGGCACCGTTTTGGTGTTCGCCGCGATCTGCTTCTCGATACTGGAAAAATCCAGCGTGCCGCCACCAGTCGGCGCGAGCAAAATAACCGGCGGAGTAACAGTGTTCGAACCGCGCTCCAGTAGACGAGAATCCTGCTGCGCGAAGTCGCCGGTCAGCGCGACCCGGGGCAGCGCCTGCGCGCGCACCTCGATCACCTGCCCCTTGGTCCGCTCGATCTCCTGCAGTTGCTTGAGGATGTCCGGGTTCTGCCGCAGCGCCATCTGCACCGCGCGATCCAGTGGCAGATCACCACTGATGATTCGCACAGCGCCATTGTTATAGCTTTCTGCGGCGATACTCGTGGAAAACCCGACGGCACTGAACGCGACCAATGCCGCGAAGAAAGGACGATTCATTTGGAATGGCAGTAGGTGAAGATTTTCTCGTAGATTTGCAACCATGACTTCTGCTCGTCGGGATCGAGCACCTCCATCATTTTAAGGAGGTTGGAAATCATGTCTTCCCGCACCTCGGCGACTAGCGCCGCGCCGGATTCCGTGATCTGCACGAGCACTTTGCGCCGGTCGTCCTTGGCGTGCATCCGCTTCACATGGCCGAGGGCTTCCAGTCGATCGATCAGCCCCGTGGCCGCAGCCGTCGAGTGCCCCATCCGCTGCGCGATTTCCGACATCGTTAGCTCCTGCTGTTCGCGGAGAAAACCGAGCAGACAGTATTGCGGAAACGAGACATTCCCGCGCGAAAGCTCCTTGGAAAGATTCAGCATGAAGCACCGCTGGAGCACCGTGAAAATGTCAGCGAGCCGCTCGGCATCGAGGCGTTTGATCTCCGGGGCGCGTAACGTGGGCATAAAGTTAAGGTCGTTTACCTTAAAGCCATCAAACCACTCGTCAACCGGACAAAATCGCCCCCTCGGAGTTCTTGCCTTGGCGTGCCCTTGATCGCATCCTCTCTCAATTATGGATGTCGAATTGCTCCGCAACGTTTCCATCCTGCGCAAACTGACCGACGAAGAATTGCGCAGCTTTTGCAACCTGCTGGTTTCACGAGAGGTGAAGCCCAAGGAACGCATCATCGAGGAAGGCAAGCCGGTCAAAAATTTCTACATCGTGTCCGAAGGTGTGGTCCATATCCGCCGCATCGCCGCCAAACGCGAGATGCTCCTCGGTCGCCTCGGCCCCGGTGGATTTTTTGGCGAGATCAATCTCTTCGACCCCGGCGTGGCCACCGCCAGCATCTACGCGATGAAGCCGACGCGCCTCGCCGTGGTGGACTACGAGGCTTTCCATAAATTCATGACCGACACCCCATCCGTCGGTTACCGTATCGTCTCGTCCATGATGACGGAAATGGCCCGACGACTCCGGCAAACGAGCGCGCGCCTCGTCAACATGGCCTACTGGAACAACGCCGAGGGCGCCCTCCCCACACCCGCCCGACCGCAGATGTAGAGCCCGCGCGCACTCCACGGCCGTCTTTACCAGAAAACCGGTGCGCCCTTCTGCGGCGTGCCGCTCACTACATCCGCGATGACATACGGTCGCTTGCGGATCTCCGTGACCTTCAGCTCCGCCGATGTCCCGTCCGGCATCCGGCATTGCACCGTCGCGCCCATTCCGGGGCCCGGATTCTGCCCGTTGTCGATCAGCACGAAACTCTCCTCCACATTCACCAGCGCCACCTTCCCGATCAACTGCACCTGACGCGTCCGCTGCGTCGGCGCATCCTTCGACGCCGAACCGCGACCGCGGAGTTTCTGCAAGAGCGAGCACCCCGGAAACAGCACCATCACCAACCCGGCGACGAGCAACACTCCTCCGCGGCCTCGCGGCATCTGGATGGACAACGTCACATGCATCAGTGAGCGTCGTCTGAGTTTCGCCATGCGCACCCGGAATCTGCCACTCCGCGAAATTTACCGCTCGTCCGATTCCGCCGCGCGATGCTGGGAAATCACCATCTCCACCGCGAAAAGCAGCACTTTCACGAGCGCCAAAAACAAGCCACCAAAAAGGCACAGAGTCGAGATGAGGGGGAACATCGTGCGGCTTCTGTAGCTTCCCACCGGACTGGGCGCCAGCACTTTTCCGCTCTCCCACCAGGCCGGTCCGAGTTGCCGCAAAATCTCGTCCTTAATTTTCTTGCCATCAAAGGCGAATGAATCGAAATACAGCGCTCCCGATGGTGAGGTGGCTGAGTGGTCGAAAGCGGCGCTTTGCTAAAGCGTTGTAGCCCTTAAAAGCTACCCAGGGTTCGAATCCCTGCCTCACCGTTCTTTTCCCAGCGGATCAGCGTCCCCCGCCGGGCGGTGTCCGGCCTTCGCCGAAGTATTTCTCACTGCGATAGCGCAGCCACACCCGGAGCACTTGCGGCACCTTTTCCCGCTCCGCCTCGCTCAGACTTTCGTAAAGGACGAGCGCCTTCTCGCGTTCTCCGCGGCAGGCGCGATTGTTGTGTGCTTCCCAATAGCTCCGCGCTACGCGGATCCGGCGGCACGTTTCCTTGATCAAAGCGGGCCCGGTCAGCGGTAGGGCGGATTTCTTTTTCGCGGGCATGGTAGAGGAGTTCCGGCAGAGCGAAGTGTGGACACTTCTATCGCACACCTCTTCTCTCCGGCATCACTCCCCGATGTGCTCCGTGATGCAGCGGATGATGGCTTCGAGGCTCACGGGTTTGGAGATGAAGGGGAAGCCGCCAATTTCGCTCTTGGACTCCGTCTGCGAGACGATCGCGGTGAGGAAGATGATCGGGATGCGGGCGAGCATAGGGTCGGAGCGGATCTGCTGGGCGACGTCGCCGCCGTCGATCTTGGGCATGACGATATCGAGGAAGATGATGTCGGGACGGAACTCGCGCGCGGCGAGCCACGCCTGGGTGCCGTCGTTTTCTTCCTTTACGATGTAGTGGCCGGTGTGCTCCAGCGTGAGCTTGAGCAGGCGGGTAAAACCGGATTCGTCATCGACGACGAAGATGCGTTTTTTGGTTGAGGGAGTGTCCATATTGTTAGAGAGGAAAGGTCAGGCTTGGAACATGAGGGTGACGCGCACACCGGCGTCGTGGAGGTTGCGAATATCGATGGTGCCGCCGTGCAGGTCGACGATGGTCTTCACGACCGAGAGGCCGAGCCCGGTCCCCTTGCCCGTCGGTTTGGTGGTGTAAAAGGGCTCGAAGATTTTGGCTAGTTTATCCTCGGGAATGCCGTTACCGGTGTCGTCGATTTCCGCGACGACGATATTGCGACCGACGCGGAAGGACTCGGAGCGGCTGTCGCCGACGTTGGCGCCGACGCCGGTGAGTTGTTTGGTAAAGGTGCGGACGGAAAGGGTGCCGCCCTCGCCCATGGCGTGGATGGCGTTGGTAAAGAGATTGACGAAGACCTGGCTGATCTTGCCGGCGTCGAGATCGAGCGGCGGGAGATTGGGCTGGAGGTCGCGCTCGATCTCGAAAGAGCCCTTCATCTCGCCACGAACGAGCTTGAGGCCATCGACGATGATTTTGTTGAGGTTCTCTCGTTTTACCTCGAGCTGCTTCGGCGCGGAGAAGTCGAGCAACCCACGGATGACGCCGTCGGCCCGGGCGAGGGCGTCGTTCATTTCCTTGAGGATCATGGACGTGTGCTCGCCTTCCAGTTTTTGCCCCGAGAGGAAGTCGATGCCCATCTTCAGAATGGCGAGCGGGTTTTTCACCTCGTGGGCGACGCCAGCGGAGAGACGCCCGATGGATTTCATCTTCTCGGCCTCGATGAGTTGAAGCTGCACGTCGCGCAATTCGCTATGGGCAAACTTCACTTCCTCCACGGCGCGCAGCAGTTCCTCGCGACTCGCGGCGAGTTCGGCATTGGCTTGCTTGAGGCTGGCCTCGGCGAGCTTTTGCTCGGTGATGTCGCGGCTGATGCAGACGAGGCCGACGGTGCACAGGCCGTCGTTATCGAGCCACGGAATCTTTGAGGTAAGTCGCCAACGCAGATTCCCCTGCGGATCGATGACGTATTCCTCCTGGTTGAGTTTAGGCAGGCGGCTGGCAGCCACTTCCATGTCGTCCGCATGCAGGCGCGTGGCGATTTCATCGGAGAAGAAATCGAAGAGCGTGCGTCCGCGGACTTCGGAAGCGTCGTGCGCGCCAAGCCAGCGGAGATGAGCGGCGTTATCGAGCAGGTAGTGACCCTCGGCGTCCTTGAGAAAGACGAGGTCGGGCAAGTTGTCGATGACGGCGCGGAGGAGATTGCGCTCGGTGGCCAACTGCTCCTCCATCTCCTTGATCTCGGTGATCTCGCGCGAGATTCCGCATGTCCCGATGATGCGGCCCTTGCGATCACGCAGCGGCAGCTTGGTGGTCAGGGACCACGTCTTGCGGCCATCGGCCATCGTTTCAAATTCCACCTTCCCGAGCAGCGGCTCGCCCGTCTCCATGAGGCGGCGCTCATCCTGCAGCGCCTCACCGGCATGATCGGCGCCATAGAAATCGGCGTCGGTCTTGCCGTAGGCTTCGTCCGCACGCTCCAAGCCGAACAACGCGGTGAGCGCGCGATTGATGCGGATGAAGCGGCTCTGGCGGTCCTTGAAGTAGATGCGATCCGGGATGTTTTCGAGCAGCGTGTGGAGCAGATCCCGCTCGCGCGCCAACTGCATTTCGGACCGCGCCCGCTCCAGCGCATAACGCAGCGCCCGATGCAGGAGATGCCCATCGACGCGGCCTTTGACGAGGTACTCGTGCGCCCCGAGTTGCACGGTCTCGAGCGCGAGTTCTTCGTCGTCGCTTTCGCTCAGGACGATGATCGGCACATCCGGTGCGGCCCCGTGCAGGATCGTGAATGTGTCCGCGCCGTGGCTATCGGGCAGTTGCAGATCGAGGAGCACGACATCCACCTGCTCGCTCTTCAAAACCTCCATCGCCTGTTCGAGCCGTCCGGCCTCCGCGGTCACCAGAAAGCGCGAGTTCGGCTCCTCATTCACCATCTCCCGCAGGAGAAATACGTCCCCCGGATTATCCTCGACGACGAGGACGCGGTGCTTGGCCGGGCGTGGGGAGGACATGTTGCCGTGGGGTTGAGGCGGGAAATTACCCGCGTCCGCACGGCAATGCGAGCCTTTACCGCGCCGTCACCTTGGCAATCGCGTTGCGCAGTGTCGTGAGCGTGAAGGGCTTGCTGACGACCAGATCGACGCCCGCAGGCTGCTCGCCGGCACCGGTCATCAAGTCGCCAAAACCGGTCAGCAAAAGGACCGGCTGCTGGCTGTTGAGCTTTTTGATTTCCTGCGCGAGTTCATCGCCATTCATCTCGGGCATGGCGCGATCGGTCATGACGAGATCAAAGGTGCCCGCCTGGTATTTTTCCAAGCCCTCACGGCCATTCTCGGCGACGGTGACTTCGTGTTTATCCTCGGCGAGATAGACGCTGAGGACTTCGCGGACGAGCGGCTCATCTTCGACGACGAGGATGCGCAGCGTCGCTCCGGCGGTGGGCCTGGGTTTGGGGGCTTCCGGGGGCTTGGCGGCTTTTTCCAGCGGCAGCGAAACGGCGATCGTGGTGCCGCGGCCCGCTTCGCTCTGGATGTCGATCTCACCTTCGTGCCGGCGTACGATGCCATACACGCTACCGAGCCCGAGTCCGGTAGCTTGATCGTCCTTGGTCGAGAAAAACGGTTCGAGACAGCGTGCCTTCACCTCGTCGCTCATGCCGATCCCGTCGTCCGAAACGCTGACCACGACCCAGCGGCCTTGCAGCTCGGTGCGAATGACGATCGTGCCGCGTTTCGGGATCGCGTCCACGGCGTTGAAGACGAGGTTGACGAGCACCTCGCGCAGCTCGGATTCGTTGCCTGGCACCGACGGCACATTCCCCATCTCGGTGCGAATATCGATGTTCACCCCGGCGGCCAGCGCCTGGTCTTTCCAGCGCGGCTGCGTGAGCGAAATGACCTGCAGGACGAGGTCGTTCAAGACCACCGGCGTGAAGACCTCCGCTTCGTCGCGGTAACGGTAAAACTCGCGCAGCCGGGCGACAACCTTGGCGCTGTCCTTGGCTGCCGCGTGGATGATCTCCACATAATTTTTGACCTTCTTCGTGTCCTCGATCGTCTCCGGCTTCATGAGCAGCAGCTCGCTAAAGCCGAGGATCGGCGCGAGGGCGTTGTTGAAATCGTGCGCGATGCCATTGGCCATGCGGCCGAGTGCGTGCATGCGCTCCCGCTGGATGATCTCGCGCTGCGTCGCCTGCAACTGCCCGATCGCCGCGGAAAGCTGGCGGTTGCTATCGAGCAGCGCTTCCTCGGCCCGGCGCCGCTCCACCACCTCCTGCTGGAGTTTGGTGTTGGATTGGATCAAGGCCGCGGTCCGCTCCTTGACCCGCACCTCCAGACTGTCGTTGATCCGCTTGAGTTGAAGCTGCGTGCGCTTGCGTTCGATGGCGTACTGCAGCGAGCGGATGAGGAGATGATTATCGACGTGCCCTTTGACGAGGTAATCCTGCGCCCCGAGTTGCACCGTCTCGATCGCAAGCGCGACGTCGTTGATCCCACTGAGCACGACGAGCGGCAGATCGGGTGCGGCTTCGAGCACGCGGATGAAAGTCTCCAGCCCATCGCTGTCCGGCAGGGTGAGATCGAGCAGGATCAAATCGATGCCACCGTCCTTCAGCCGCTCGATCCCTTGCGCCACGGCGCTCGCCGTGTGCAGCTCGAAAGTCGTCAGCTTCGAAGTCGCCAGCAACTGCCGGAGAAACTGCACATGCTCTTCGTTGTCCTCGATCAGCAGGACGTTCACGACTTCGTTGGCCATATTTTCAAGACGCCGCCTCGCTGGTCATCACAGTCACTTGGAAATGCGGAATGGAGCATACAGCGATCATGAGTTTGGTGACATCAATCGGCTTCGTGACATAGCAGGCCACCCCGAGGTTGTATGCTTCTAAAATTTCCCCCTCCTCCACAGTGCCGGTGACAATCGCCACCGGGATCGTCGCCAGGTCGGGATCCGCCTTCAGATCGGCCAGCACCTCGTGCCCGCCTTTCCGCGGCATATTGAGATCGAGCAGGATCAGGTCGGGCCGTGGGGCCGATTCGTAAGGCGTCTCGCGGCGGAGGAAGGCGAGCGCTTTTTCCCCATCTGCCGCCACGTGCAGCCGGTTGCCCAGCCGCCCTTCTTCAAAGGCCTCCAGCGTCAACTGCACGTCGCCCACATCATCATCCACAAGCAGGATTTCCACGGGCCGACGGGCTGGTTGATTCGCATTTGAAGCTGCCATGGTGGTCAGATGTCGGCGCTATCCAGCACCTCGCGCACTTTTTTGGCGAGGTCGGAAGGAGTGAAGGGTTTCTGCAAAAACGCGGTCTCCGTTTCGAGACCGTGCCGGCGAAGGATCGATTCGTCCACGTAGCCGGAGGTGAACAGGATCTTGGTGCGCCCGCGGCGCGTCTCGCGCATCCAGTCCGCCAGCTCCTTGCCGCCCGCATCCGGCAGCACCACGTCGGAGAAAAGCAGATCCACCTCGCGACCGTTGTTTCCCTCGACGGCGTCGCGTGCCTGCTTGCCGCTCCCCGCCTCCAGCACGGTGTAGCCGAGTCGCCGGAGCACATGCGCCGTGAGGCTGCGCACGGTGATTTCGTCCTCCACGTAGAGCACCGTCTCGTGTCCGCCGGGGAGCTGGCCGACTTCCTTGCGAATGCTCGACTTCTCACCCATTTCATCGACGCGCGGGAGATAAATCGAGAACGTCGTCCCGACATCGACCTGGCTATCCACGGTGATGTAGCCGCCGCTCTGCTTCACGATGCCGTAACACGTGGCCAGCCCGAGCCCCGTCCCCTGCCCCTTTTCTTTCGTGGTGAAGAACGGCTCGAAAATATGCTTTCGCACTTCCGGCGTCATGCCCGTGCCGGTGTCAGTCACCGTGAGCTTCACGTACTCGCCCGCCGGCATTTCGTTCACCGAATAAAAATCGTCGAGGAAGTAGGTCACGTCCGCCGTTTGGATCGTGATCGAGCCGCCCTTCGGCATGGCGTCCCGCGCATTTACGCAGAGATTCAGCAGCACCTGCTCGAGCTGGCTCGGGTCCGCCTTGAGCCGTCCGATTTCGGCCTTGAGCTGTGTGTGAATCTGGAAGTGCTCGCCGATCACGCGCTGCAGCATCTTCTGCATGTTCTTCACGCTTTCGTTGATATTGAAGACGCGCAGGAAGAGCGGCTGCCGCCGGCTGAAGGCGAGCAACTGGTGGGTCAACGACGCCGCAAAATCCGCCGCTTTGCGAATCTCCGTGAGGTGCTTGAACATCCACTGCCGCTCATCGATCTGCCCGATGAGCAGGTCGCTGTAGCCGAGGATCGCGGTCAGGATGTTGTTGAAGTCATGCGCGATGCCGCCCGCGAGACGGCCCACGGCGTCCATCTTCTGCGACTGGAGCAGTTCCTCTTCGAGCCGCTTGCGCTCGGTGATATCGCGAGCGATCGACGACAGGCCGCTGACCCGCCCATTCTCGCCACGGATCGGCGAATCGGTAAGTGACACGCTGATGCGCCGACCGTCCTTGCGCAGGCGGATCGTTTCGTAGTTCGCGAGACTGTCCCCGCGCCGCACCGCCGTGAGCGCGTGCGGAAATTCATCGAGCCGATCCGGCGGGATCAACATATCGAGCGGCTTCCCGATCGCTTCCTCAGACGGGAAGCCATAGACGCGCTCCGCGCCGATATTCCAACTGACGATCTTCCCCTCCAGCGTGCAGGCCACGATGGCGTCGTTGGAGTTCGCCACCACCGCCGCGAGTTCCGAGGTGATCCGCTCCGCCTGCTGCCGCTCGGTGATGTCCCGCAGATAGGCGGTGAACATCGGCTTGCCATCGATCAGGATGCGGCTGATCGCGAGCTCGACCGGAAACTCCGTGCCGTCGGCGCGCATCGCCGCCAGCTCCATCCGCCGCCCCTGCGCCGGCCCGGCACTCGTCGCATTGTAGAGCGCCAGCCCGCGCCGATGACTGTCGCGCAGCGTCTCGGGAATGATCAGCGAAGCCATCTCGCGACCGAGCGCTTCCTCCTGCGAATAACCGAACGCGCGCTCGGCCGCGGGATTGAACTCCGTGATCCGCCCATCGAGATCGAAAGTGACGATGCAATCGAGCGCCGAGCGCAGGATCGCCGCCTTGCGCATCTCGCTTTTGCGCAGCGCTTCTTCGGCCTGCTTGCGTTCGATGAGGTGGCCGAGCTGGCTGGAGATCGACCCGAGCGTCTGGAGCAACTCCGGATCAGGCAGCGCGATCTTGACGCTGAAAAACTCGAGCACCGTCGTGACCCGGCCATCGACCGCGACGGGAATCGCGAAAGCCGAGGACAGCCCGTGCGTCAGCGCAAACTCCCCATTCGCGTAGCCGGATTCCCCGGCGATGTCCGCGATCCATTTCGGCTCCCCACCATCCCACACCTCACCCACCAGCTTCTGCCCGCGCCGATACGTCAATTGCGGCAAAGCGCCTTCGATCTCCGTCGTATCAAACTCCGGACTGTTCCAGATTTCCACCGCGCGCAGTTCGTCCGCATGCTCCTCCCAGGTGATCCCGATGTTCCACTCCAGCGCCTTGCCGATCGTCGAGAGAATCAGCGGACGGGCCTCCGCGACCGTCTTCACATCGCCGAGCACGCGCGCCGTGGCATAGTGCAACCGCCGCCGCTGCTCGCCCCACCACAGGCCCGAGACATCCTCGACCGTGCCTTCGAGATAAAGCAGCGTCCCATTTTCGTCGCGAACCGCGTGGACGTTTTCGCGGACCCACATCGTCCGCCCATCGAGCCGCACCACTTCGAACTCGAAGTTCGACACGACATCGTCGTAGCGCAGCGCGTCGAGGAGCGCCTGGCGCTGCGAAGGATCGACGTAAAGCTGCGTCGCCACGTCGGTCAGCGATTCCATCAAATGCTGCGGCGACTCGTAGCCATACATCCGGGCCAGCGCGCGATTCGCCGTCTTGAAGCGCCCCTCCGGAGTCGTCTGGAAAATGCCTTCGATCGCATTGTCGAAGATCGAGCGGTATTTTTGCTCCGCCTCGCGCAGTTGGCCGCCGAGCTTCTCCCGCTCCTGCGCCTCGACCTGCCGCCGCCGGGCACGCTTCATTTCGTAGCCGATGCCCAGACCGCAAAGCACCAGCAACACGCCGCCGAGGGCGCAACTGGTGTTCAGGAGTCTCCCGATCACGCGATCCTGCTCGCCCGGGTTCTGGCGCTGGCTGCCGAAGTGCGCCACGAAAGCCAGAGCCGCGATCACGGCCAACACCGAAGCAGCTCCGAGAAGGTAAACGACTTTCTCTTCGCCGGAGCGGCGAGTCTGCGATTGGAAATTTGGGGATGGGTCGGTCACAAACGGCGGCGGACCGCTTGTCGGGGATTTTGAGCCGAGACGCCCCGAGCTTTGGGAGGGCGTGGAAACAGCTCAGACAGAACCGAAAGCGGGCTCGATCTTACTGCGAAGATCGACTGCTTCAAGTGCCAACCCAACATCTCTGCGCCCCGCATTCCTCCTTGGCGCCCGCGGAGCCGCCACTAAAGTCCGGCGCCATGAAAACCGCCCACGCCGATCTAAGCCGCTTCGAGATACCCGGCGTCGCCACTTTCGAAGCCGGTGCAGGCGGGCTGCTCCGACTGGCGATCGATTCCCCGCTCGCTGCGGCGCACATCTACCTGCACGGGGCGCACGTCACCCATTTTCAACCAAAAGGCGCCGCGCCCGTGCTCTTCATGAGCCGGCAGAGCTACTTCGCGCCGGGCAAACCGATCCGCGGCGGCGTGCCGCTCATCTTTCCATGGTTCGGCCCACGCGCCGGCCATCCCGAAGCACCCGCGCACGGCTTCGCGCGCACCACCGAATGGTGCATCGAGTCGCTGGCCATCGACGGCGATCAAGTCGTCACCGCCGTCTTTCAACTCGGCGCGACCGACCAGACCCGCGCGGCGTGGCCGCATGACTTCTCGCTGCGCTTCCGCGTCGCCGTCGGCCACACTTTGACCATGACGCTCGAAGTCGAGAACACCAGCGACGCTCCCTTCACTTTCGAGGACGCGCTCCACACCTACTTCGCCGTGAGCGATGTCCGGCAAACGGCCACCACCGGCCTCGAAAACACCGACTACCTCGACAAAACCGCCGGCCTACAGCGCACGCCGCAAGGCACCGAGCCGATCCGCATCACGCAGGAAACCGATCGCCTTTACGAAAACACACACACGACCTGCGCGGTCGATGACACCGGCCTGAAGCGCCGGATCACCATCGAAAAAAGCGGCTCGCAGACGACGGTCGTGTGGAATCCATGGATCGCGAAAGCCGCGGCGATGCCGGACTTCGGCGATGACGAGTGGCCGGCCATGCTCTGCCTCGAAACCGCGAATGCCGGCGCGAACGCGATCCCGCTCGCGCCCAGCCAGACGCACTCCACGCGCGCCGTCATCAGCGTTGGGTAAATCTAGGCCACGCGTCCGCCCGAGCCGCTGCCGACCTGCAGGCGCCATCGCGCCGCCTGCCGACTAAGCCGTGAAAGTCACATGGTTGCTTTCCGGGCCGCTGCCCCGCGAATTGCGCCCCATGACCCACAATTCATAGGTCACGCCCGCTTGCAGCGGACTGAAATCGGACACGCCCACCACTGGTTCCGTCGAAACGCCCGCCTGCTCGGCCTCGCCTCCTGCGGGTTTCCTCCACGCTACGAGGAAGGTCGCGTGGTCCGGCATTGCGGGCACGGTTAGTTGGCGGGTCGAGGCCTGGAAAGTCGCCGTCCCCAGAGCGCCGGGCAGCGGTTGCGGCTGGGCCTCGCCGGGGTCGCGCTTCGGTTGCATCCCGATCCGGGCGAGTTCCACTGTTTTTTCGCCGTCGTCGCTCGCGGCACAGTAGTGGTACCGCACCCTCGAAATAGCTTTGAGCAGCCCGTCACGTTTTTCATCCTTGTCGTCGATGATGGTCTGGAGGAGATCTCCTCCCGCGATTAATTTGTTAGCGTCCAGCACTCCGAGCCAGGTCGTCAGCCTGGTGAGGATGTTGGCGGGATAGCGCAGGTTCGCCGGCAGTTCCGGGGTCACCTGCTGGGCCGACCGGGCGAGGCTTTCGAGGCGGCTGGGCGATTCGAGATCGCCCAGATTCCCACGCTCGAACCCATAGGTTTCCAGGGCCTGCAGGACATCGGCCGCTGGTGCATCCTCTTCCGGGATGGAGCGGAGGTGGGCATGCCCATTGCGGAGCAGTCCGCCGAGGCGCTGTCTGGACTCGACGACGCGCGCCGAGGCGGCGGCCGCGCTGCCCCCCGCGAGGAGCACGGCCGCATTGGCTCCGCGAGCTGCCGTCAGCCGGGAAGAGACGAGTGTCGCGAGCGGGACGGTCAGTTTGGACAAGTCATAGTCGCTGCGCGTGGCATCGACTTGGGTAATCAGGTCGCCGGTGCCGATAGCATCGATCAGTTCCTGGTCAGGCATATTCTGGATGGTTTTGGTTTGGTGTTTTGGTTAGGGACGATTAGTCTATTTCAAAACGGGCCTGCGGCCATTTTTTTCTAAAGGCTTCGAGAATTGGCCTGTTCCGTCGTGAAATAAGTATTGGTGCCTGCCATGCTGATAGTCTCGGGAACTCGTGTGATCCGGAGCACTTTCTGGCTCTTCGGGGAATGGAGTGGGAAAAGAAACGAGGTTGTGAAAGAGGTGGAGGATGAATGAACGAGAGTTTTACCGTGTGATT
>Ga0163144_10018879_pt1 | contig 13918 bp, 11 predicted proteins | sample OliLak19BULKMAT1_FD_123175 | JGI IMG/M metagenome (GOLD analysis project Ga0163144, IMG submission 123175) | Freshwater microbial mat bacterial communities from Lake Vanda, McMurdo Dry Valleys, Antarctica - Oligotrophic Lake LV.19.BULKMAT1 | ecosystem: Environmental > Aquatic > Freshwater >... | reverse complement strand
TGCTGGACCGCCTGCAATCTCACGCTCGCTTCTGGATCTCCTCCAGCTTGCTTCAGCAAATCCTGCAGGCCGCGAATGAATAGCGGCGTGTTTTCCGCACGATCCCTATTCGAAGACGCAGGCAACGTCTCCGGCGCACCGCCCGCACTTTGCAAAAAATGGAAGCCCCAGTCCGGCGTGGAAAACGACAGCTTCCTCTACCCCTTGTCTGGGAACTTGTGTTAGGTGGCTGGGAATTCCAGCCCCAGGCCGTTGCGGTAGGCATCCTGCCTCCCGGGATTCTCCCGTCCCGGCAAGCCGGGGATGATTTGGAACTGGACAAGGATATTCTGGAAAATCTTTTCCAATCGGAACCTCGCGCGTCAATTCCCCGTCTCCTCCGCACCCCTGAACGCCTGCAAATCAGCTCCTCTGTGACCTCGCCGACTCCTGAAAAATCCAGGAAATCCGGAGAAAACTTGCGGAAAATATTTAAATCCGACACCTGACCCCCAACATGCCTGACCCGCAACACTTTGAGCGGGGGATAGCCGAACTTCGCTCATTCGTGGACTCCGCGAGCCGACCTAACATTGTTCGAGTTTCCGCATCCTCCCGTGCCTTCTGATGGAGCCTTCCCTTGGACTTACTAAACGTAAGCCGCTAGCGAAACCACTCGTATCCGCCGAAATTCACGATCCTCTCCCAAGTATTAAGTTTCCGATTCTCCGCCAGCGGACTTAGTATCTGCTTTTTCGAAATTAGCTTCCTGTATTATGTCAAAATTTGCACACTGATTCCGTTTCCCAATGACTCCATTTCCTATGAGCAAACCTGTTCCCAACATCATTGAGTTCGATGTTTCTATCGACTGGGAGCACGAAGGGCGAATATATGTGCTTTGGCCTTGTGATGGGGCCGCGTTGCATCGGTTTGTGAAAGAGAAATTCGATCTAGACTCGGGAGAGAGGGATACTTGGGACGGCAAATGCTACTTTTCCCAAGAGTTGGATGAACGGCTTGGCCGAGCGGCGGTAGTCATGGCTTTGAAGGGTTGGGAGTTGAACCTGAAGGAACCGCAGCTAAGGGAAATAAATTCGCATTAGTTGTCGCTCCTCGCACACGAATGCTTTCATGCCGCAGAATGGATGTTGAAGCAAACAGGTTACGTGCCACCGGCAATCAAGCCTGGCGAACAGTGGGAGGCTTGGGAGGATGCAGCCTATCTCCTACAAAGAATCATGAGGCGTGTAATGGAAGGCATGTTGAAGGAAAAAATCGGTTCACTTTGATCCGTGCGGGGAAATCTCTGCCCTCGTTCCCAAAGTGGGGTAGCGAACGAACAAAAGGGAGTGGACTGTATCATTCGGGATCTGCTTTTCTGGTATAGTCGCCGCGACGTGCCCACCTCATTTTTGAAGTTCAAGATGCCTCGATACTGCCGGGTGAGTTCTCCCCTCGGCAGCGCGGTGGCGGTCGATACCGGCACGGGTGATGCCCAGTTCAACTCCAGCACGCTTGATGCGGAAAGCTGGGAGCCGCTTCCCGACGAAATGAAATTACGCCTGATCCGGTTTTCCTTTGAAGATCGGGACGGAAAGAAGCGCCACATGGTGCTGGCCACCACGCTAACAGACCATGGGAAATACGACTGGCTCGAACCCGCCGCCCTCTATGCCCAGCGATGGGACATCGAGCTTCGCCTCCGCGACGAGCCGAGGGCGCAGAAAAAACGACCGAAAAGCTATAGCTACGTGACCAAACCGAGCGCGGAATACAAAAGTAGTGCCGTATCGGGGAAAATCCCGGGTTCTCGTTTAAAACAGCGCCATTCGTGCCAGACACCTAATTCAAGACACCGAATTGATGGAACTGGCCGCTTTGACACGGGCTTGGTGTCTAAACCGTCACCTATCTTTAATCGTGGCGGCCAGTTGGGATTGCCAGTTTCCCGCTCGTGACCGCACAGCCTTCATTCCAATCACTCGCCGCTGCGGTATTTCTCACAGTTTTTACGGCGTCCGAATCGCCCGGCCACGGGGCCTATCATGATCTGGTAGATAAAATCACGACCGAGCTGAAAACGAATCCAGACGATGCGGTGCTCCACTACAAACTCGCGGAAGCCCACGCCGGACATGAGGAATGGCAGGTGTGTCTGGTGGAAATTGATCGCGTGGAACGCCAGGCACCGGGTATCCACCCCACCGGCTACCTGCGCGGACTTGCTCTTCTGATCGGCGGCAAGTATGAGCAGGCAAAGGACACCCTCGATGGATTTCTCAGCGCCCATCCGACTCACACTGAGGCGCTCGCCACCCGCGGGCGGGTTTTTGTAAAACTGGATCGCCCTGGAGATGCCGCAGCGGATTTCGAGGCGGCGATGAAATCCTCAGCCGCTCCTGGCAGCGAACTGGTGATGGACCTGGCGGTCGCTTACCAACAAGCCGGAAAGCCGGAAGAGTCGAGCCGGGTTGTCGATGAAGCGCTTAAATCATCGAATGACATTCCATCGCTTCTGGAGTGTGCATTGAAAATCGAGACCGCCGCCGGGAGATGGGATTCCGCGCTGAGCCGCTTTGAGGGATTGCAAATGAACGCGCCACGCCCGGAGCCATGGATGGCGAAACGGGCGGAACTTCTCACCAAGGCAGGCCGCGTCGACGATGCCCGCATGGCTTGGTCCGAGCTGCGCGTTCATTTGATTTCCCTGCCAAGCCTTGATCGCGGAACACCGCAGAACTCCCTGCTTCTCAGTCAAGCCAAACAGGCTTTGGGTGAGCCAAATCCCAAGCCCGTATCCATTCCTCCCACTTCCTGAATCACTCTCTTACTCCCGAATCACTTCTTTAACTAGTAATATCCAATCATGAATGAATCCCAGCTCTTCGGCGCATTCGCGCTGCTCACGCTGCCGCTGGCAGCCCAGGTTTCCTTTACAGGCGCCTACTCGGAAAACTTCAATTCCACCGGCACCACCACCGCTCTGCCGACTGGCTGGTCACACCTAGGCCTTCTCGGTGGAAGCAATTCCTCGTGGTCAGCGACAGCACCCACACCAGCCAGTGGCAGCGTATCTGCCGCCACGGCTGGCACGGCAAACAACACACTGACTGTGAATTCGGATGCAGGCGCTGCAACGGCAACGAGCAATACGCAGGCTTTCAACTTCGCTCTCTCCGCATCTACCACAGACCGCTGTATCGGAACCTCGCCCACCAGCGGCGCGGGAAACATCCTGCAACTGCGGCTTACGAACAACTCCGGCGCAGCGTTGACCGCCATCCGCATCGGATACGACATTCGCCGTTTCAGAACCGTTAGTACGGCGGAGGATTTACCCGGTTATCGATTGTTCATCAGCAGCGATGGTGGCACCTCCTGGGCGAATGTTACTGCGCTGAATCCCGTGCTCACGGGAGGCACGGTCAATGTGCCCAGCACTCCGGTAGGCGTGACTTCTGTGGCACTGACTTTAGTGAATCTCCCTTCATCGGCGGCTATCGGTTCTGAAGTTCGCTTCCGTTGGGTAGATGACAATGGTCCGCCTTCCCCCGACCAAATCATCGGCCTCGATAACGTGCTGGTCTCTCTACCCGTTTCCAATGTGGCACCTACCGTGTCACTCACCGCCCCGGCTATCAATGCCACCTATGATGCACCTGCCACGGTCAACCTCACCGCTGACGCTGCGGACAGCGATGGCACCATCTCGAAAGTGGAATTCTTCCGAGGAGCCGTGAAGCTCGGAGATGACACCACCGCTCCCTATGAGTTTGCGTGGACCAATGCACTGACAGGCACTTACGTTTTGACCGCTTTGGCGACGGATAACCTGCTCGGCACCGCCACCTCCAGCGCGGTGGACATCACCGTGACAAATACGGATAATGTCGCCCCCACGGTGGCCCTCACTGCTCCAGCGAATGCCGCTACAATCCTGACCACCAGCACCACACTCACCGCTACGGCGGCTGACTCGGATGGCCTGGTATCCAAAGTCGATTTTTTCAATGGTTCCTCGAAGCTCGGTGAGGATACCACCAGCCCTTACAGCTATGATTGGACCGGCCTCACCACGGGTAATTATACGCTCACTGCCGTGGCAACCGATAACGATAATGTCTCAACGACCTCATCCGCCGTGAGTATCTCCGTCGGCGTGCCGATTACCACAAACTTGATCGCGCGCCGAGTAAGCGGCCAGCCAGGCCAGGTCTGGAAGTATCTCGACAACGGCACGAATCAGGGCAGCGCATGGAAGGAATCCGCCTTCAACGACAGCGCCTGGGCCTCCGGTGCCGCGCCACTCGGTTATGGAGACAGCCACATCGTCACCCCGGTCTTTTCACCCGCCCAGCCGAACCGCTATATCACCACTTATTTCCGCCGCAGTTTCAATGTCACCGGTGCCGCAGCCATCCAGGCGCTGAACCTGAACATCCTCCGCGATGACGGCGTGGTCGTTTATATCAATGGCACTGAAGTCGCCCGCCAGAACATGCCAACCGGCACGATCAACCATCTCACGTTCTCCTCCACGATTGCCGATGGGGCCAACGAGACCACCTACTTCGCTTCCGCCGCCTCGCCGATGCCCGTCCTCCTCGAAGGGGCGAACATCATTGCCGTCGAACTCCACCAGCGGGATGGAAACAGCAGCGACCTCGGTTTCGACCTCGAGCTGATCTCGCTTGCGGCACCAGGCACGCCGCCCGTCGTCGCCATCACCGCACCGGCCAACAACGCCAGCTTCGCCGCGCCAGCCGCTTTCACGGTCACGGCAGATGCCACCGACGCAGACGGCACCATCACCAAAGTCGAGTTCTGGGACACCGGGGGCAAACTGGGTGAAGACACAACCGCACCTTATGCTTTGGATGTCTCGGGCCTCGCACAAGGGACCTACACCTACCGCGCCATCGCCACTGATAACTTTGCACAGACCACTAGCAGCGCGCCCATCAGCGTCACGGTCACGCCGCCGGACACCCTGCTGCCAACCGTGACCCTAACCGCTCCAGCGGACAACGCCACCTACCTCGCCCCCGCCACGATCGGTCTCGCTGCCACGGCTACTGATAGTGATGGCACCGTGAGCAAAGTGGAATTCTTCAATGGTGGGGTCAAGCTCGGCGAGGACAGCACCGAGCCTTATACTTTTACTTGGGCTAATGTGCCACTCGGCACCTACGTTGTGACCGCCCGAGCCACCGACAACCTCACCGCCGTGGGCGTCTCCACCAGCATCACGGTGAATGTGCAGCCCAATCTGCCGCCGACGATCAACCTCACGTCTCCCGCAGATCTCAGCAGCGTGCCTGCCCCCTCGGTGAATCTCCTAGTTGCAGTCGCCGATCCTGAAAATTTGCCACAAACCGTCACTTTTTATGGCCGTGAAAAAGGCCCGACTGCCGGTGCTGACTTCAGCCTCGTGACGATTCCCGACACCCAGTTCTACTCGGAAGACACCGGCGGCAACCGCTTCCAGTTCTTCACCAATCAGACCAACTGGATCGTCGCCTCGAAGCCCGTGCTAAACACGAAGTTCGTCGCTCACATGGGCGACATGACCCAGAATTACAACAACGTGGAAGCCGAATTCACCCGGGCCGACCAGGCCATGGATATCATTGAAGATCCCGTCACCACCCTGCTACAACATGGAATTCCATGGGGCGGCGCACCCGGCAACCATGACATCGGCTCAGGTGCCAACCCCACCAGCTTGTGGAACCAATACTTCGGTCTCTCCCGCTGGGCCGGACGCCCCTACTTCGGCGGTGGTTACGCAAGCAAGTCCGACAACAACTGGCAGATCTTCAGTGCCGGCGGTATGGACTTCATCGTTGTCAACCTCGCCTACAACTCCAGCACCGCTGGTAACCAAGCGATCATGGACTGGGCGGACGCGCTCCTGAAGGCCTATCCGAACCACCGTGCCATCATGACCAGCCACTGGCTGATCGGCACCAGCCTCCCGCCCACGCAGGCGTCTTGGGGCGGCCACGGCCAGGCGGTTTATGATAACCTCAAGGACAACCCGAATCTCTTCATGATGCTCTGCGGTCACATCCACGGCGAAGGCCGCCGCTCGGACACCTTTGAAGGCCGCACCGTCCACACCGTGCTTCAGGATTACCAAAGCCGCTCTAACGGTGGCGACTCGTGGTTGCGTTACTTCACCTTCAAGCCATCCGAAAACAGGATCGACGCGTTCACCTACAAGACTAACACCGCTCCCAACGGCAACCCGATGGGCGGCACGCTTGAAACCGACGCCGACAGCCAATTTTCGCTGCCATACAACATGCAAGCCGCCGCTCCATGGATTGAGCTTGGCACCGTCAATGTCAACGCTGGTGGCACCAGCGCTTCTGTCAACTGGACCGGGCTTGTCGCCGGAAAAGAATATGAATGGTATGCCGCTGTTTCTGATGGAGTGAGCCCCGTCAGCTCCGGCGTGCGCAGTTTCACCGCCACGGTGCCACTGCCGGTCGTCGCCATCGCCGCCACGGATGCGGTCGCCGGCGAGTTCGGCGCGGATCAGGCGCTTGGATTCACCATTACCCGCATCGGTTCCACCGTCGGCGCGCTGACCGTTCCACTCACCGCCAGCGGCAGTGCTTCGTCCACTTTGGACTACTCCGGTTTCGCCAGCAGCGTCATCATCCCCGCCACTCAGGCCACCGTCGCCCTGCCGCTCACCGTGCTGCCGGATGCCGATTCCGAAGGCGTGGAAACCGTCACCATCACACTGGCAGCCAGCCCGGATTTCATCACCGGATCGCCCGCCTTTGCGGATGCCAGCATCGCCGATAGCCCTGCCCAAGGATTCTTCTTCACCAACATCGCCGATCCCACCAAACGCGCCGCCACCGCAGATGCCGATGGTGACGAGAGCGCGAACATCGTCGAATATTTTATGGGCACGCTGCCCGGCGATTCCAACAGCAAAGGCGTGTTGGAAATCCCGTCCACGGGCTCAAACACCTTCAAGATCCGCTACCCACGCGCCAAAAACCGCGCTGATGTGAGCGGCAGTCTGCTCTGGACCTCCAATCTTGAGACCTGGAAGGCAAGCGGCGAAAGCGACGGCACCCACACCGTGAGTTTCACGGAAGCCGTCGTTTCGGAACCCGCGGCAGATCCCGAGACCATCGAAGCCACCGCCACCATCGCGGGTGCAGGCGAAGCATCCAAAATCTTCGTCCGCCTCGGAGTTCGCTAGAGCAACCCCTAACTCCTAGCCCCTCGGTCCGGCCCAATCGCTGTTCCGGGGGGCATCTCGTCACAAGTGAATTCCCAACTCGACAAGCCAGACTTTCTATTTGGATTAAGGAGCCACGACACTCTTGTCGTGGATGTTGCGGGTGAGTCGTTAGACAAGAGCTTCGCGCTTCTCGATGGCCTCACATTCGCCTGCACCACAGGAGTGTGGTGCCTCCCTATCCCTCACAAGTGCGGGCGCATTTTGCGCCAAGGAGCCACGACACTCCTGTCGTGGATGTTGCGGGTGAGTCATTGGACAAGAGCTTCGCGCTTCTCGATGGCCTCACATTCGCCTGCACCACAGGAGTGTGGTGCCTCCCTATTCCTCACAAGTGCGGGCGCATTTTCCGGCTTGGCCACGTAGATTCGTGAAATGCAGAGACCGGATCAGGATGTCTGAAATTCAAAAAGTCTGACGTTTTGAAAGAGTGCGGTTGGAGACCGTGGATTGGCTTGTCAAATTGGGCCGGGAGGCGGAAAAAAGGAGGGCGATGAGGATTTTTGGGGAATGTCTGGATTATTTTTTCAGCTCAAAGGTGCGCGAGGAAGACGCCCCGGCCTTCGGGAAATCCAGTGGGATCTCTTGGGTGACTTTTCCGGTGGCTGCCCATTCGGAACCGCGCTGGAGGGTGACGATGAAGCCCGCGCACTCGAGCGCCTCGTTGTCATGCCCGAGGGTGGTGTGGAAGACTCGACCTTTTCCATAGGCGATGGTCATCAGCATCGGTTCGTTGCGTCCGGCAGTCTGGAGTTCGGGGGTGTCTGCGGCCGTGGCGAGTATGGTCATGTTCTCGGCGGGGCCGCGCAGGTGGCTGTAGCACTCGTCCTTTGCGTGCATCCAGAAATCGGGCAGGTCTTTGGTGATCGGGTGGGTCTTGTCGCGCATGGTGACGAGGAATTCTCCCTGCGGTCCATGGCTTCCGCATTTGCCGTTGCTGTCGTCGTGGATGATCTTTCCATCCGCATCGTAATAGACATAGGGACCGGATTTTTCATTGCGCCCGCCCCAGCCGCCGAGGCCGATCATCTTGTTGAACTCTAACCAGTTGCCCCAACTGTTGTCGGCGGCGTGGACGACGACCAGCCCACCGCCCTCCTCCATGTATGTCACGAATTTGGCCTTGGTTTCGGCCGGCCAATCCGCGGCACCGAAGCCGAAGTTGCTTACCACAATGTCGTATTTGGAGAAATCCGGGGAGAAATCCGGATCGGGTTGGGGCTTTTCGGTTCCCTCGGATTCGCCCGCATTGGCGAGAGTGAGCCATTTTTCCTCGCGCTTGAAGTTTGAGATGAATTTCGTCCGCTTCACGTTCACCTCGAACAGGCCGGTGTCTTGGAGGTATTGTTTCATCATCACCGTGGCCTTGGGCCAGACGGCGTGGTTGTTCTGGCCATCGACGATGAGTGCCTTGATTTTCTCCGCAGCGGAGGCGGGGAGGGAGAGCAGGAGAATAGCGGAAAGCGCCCGGACGTTGTTATTCATGCCCCAAGCATACGAGCCTGAAGCCATGGTTCGATCAAAAAATCCCGTTCCGCTCACCGAAACCCGCGCCCGAGGCATCGGCACGGATCCACAAAGTGAAATTTGCCGCGTCCCGCAGCGAGCCTTGCGCATCCATTCATGAGAGGCTACGGATGCGTCATGGATCTTGCTGACTTCCGCAAAGAATATTCTGACCGCGGCCTCACCCGCGATGAAATGAACGGCGACCCAGTCGCCCAATTTTCCGAGTGGTTTGCCCAAGCCACCGAACTCAAACTTCATGAACCCAACGCGATGACTCTTGCCACCGTCGATGAAACGGGAATGCCGTATCAGCGGACCGTGCTTTTGAAATACTTCGACCCCAGCGGCTTCGTTTTTTTCACCAACTACAGCAGCCGCAAGGCCCACCAGATGGCCGCCAACCCACGCGTCAGTCTGCTTTTCCCGTGGATCACTCTGGAGCGCCAAGTGATCATCCAAGGGACGGCGGAAAAGATCAGCACCGCCGAGTCACTCAAGTATTTCATCTCCCGGCCTCGCGAATCCCAAATCGGCGCGTGGGTATCTAACCAAAGCGAAGTCATCACCTCGCGGAAATTTCTCATGCAGAAGCTCGCAGAGGTGCGCGAAAAACTCGGTCATGGCGAAATCCCCCTACCCTCATTCTGGGGCGGCTACCGCATCGTCCCCCAGAGCATTGAATTCTGGCAAGGTGGTCCTGCCAGACTGCATGACCGATTTCTCTACCGAAAAAAAGACAGCGGCTGGGAAATCGAGCGGCTCTCCCCCTGATGACAGTCCCCCCCTTGTTCGCGTGAAGGTGTGGCGTTGACAGCGGTTGCCTGAATTCTAAATTTGAGGGATCACGCCTGCGAGCACCCGCAAGCGATTTTGCTCCCTCTTATGAGAATCGTTGTTCACGACTACGCTGGCCATGCCTTTCCAATTTCATTGAGCCGAGCCTTGGCAGCAAGAGGTCACGAGGTTGTTCACGCATTCGCCAGTTCGTTGCAAACTCCGCGTGGTGATCTGTCTCGCAAACCTGGCGACTCTCCATCCCTCGAATTCCGGGAAATTCCGATGAACCCCGAATACGTCCGCTACAAGTATTCCTTCCGCCGCCGCCGGAATATGGAAATCAGCTACGGCAAGGAGGTCGCCAAATTCATCGCCGCGTGGAAGCCCGACGCAGTGCTGTCCGGCAACACTCCCACCGAAACCCAAGAACCCATCACCCGCGCCGCGATCGCCCGCGGTGGCCGATTTTACTATTGGGTGCAGGATTTCTACAGCCTCGCGGTGGACCAGATCCTGCGCAAGAAAATCCCCGTCGCCGGTGCCTGGATCGGCGCATGGTATCGCCATCTCGACCGCCAACAGTTCCGCCGCAGCTCCAAGGTCATCGGTATCACCGGGGATTTCACCCCCATTCTTGCTAGAGAATTCGGGGTTGATCCCGCAAAAGTCGCCGTCGTCCCGAACTGGGCGCTGATCGAAGAAATCCCGGTTCTGCCGAAGGACAACCCATGGTCACGCCAGCACGGGCTGCACGACAAGTTTATCTATCTCTACTCGGGCACTATCGGCATGAAACATAACCCGGCGATGCTGCTAGAGCTTGCCCGCAAGCATTCCAGCGACCCCACGGTGCGGGTGGTCATCGTCTCGGAAGGCATCGGCGCCGAGTGGTTGCGGAAAGAATCCACTGCGGCAGATCTCTCGAACCTACTCATTCTTCCCTATCAGCCATTCCATGAACTGCCCTCGGTGCTGGCCACGGGAGATGTGCTGGTGGGGATACTTGAAGCTGAGGCAGGAGTCTTTTCCGTGCCCTCCAAGACGCTGAGTTACCTATGCGCCGGCCGCCCCTTGCTGCTGGCCATGCCATTGGAAAATCTCGCGGCAAGAATCACCCGCGAGCACCGCGCCGGTGTGACCGTCGCGCCTGATGACCTGCCTGGATTTCTCGCAGCTGCGACCACCTTGCGTGATTCGGAACCACTCAGGCTCGAACTCGCCAAAAATGCCCGCGACTACGCGGAGGCGACTTTTCCGATTGAAAAAACCGCAGCCGTCTTTGAGCAAATCCTACGCGCCTGATTCGTGATGATCACCGCAGCGGGCGCACCCTATGGAGTGTTCTTTTTCAAGGGGACCCCAAGCAAAAGCGCAGCAGAATATCGGTTTTTTCGGATCATCCAAGCGATCAGAACGCAAAAACAGCAGGTGAGTCCCGCGAAAACCGGTGCCACCGTGACGTCGAAATATTTCCAGTCCCGCAAGGGATGACTCAACCCCATCAGCGGGAAAAACAGATACGTCTGGATGATGTAAATCGCCAGGGAATCCTTGCCCCACTGGATGACGATCAAGGGCTTCCACTTGGTCGAAAGCCACCAAATCCCGGATAGGAAAATGATCGAGCCTGCGATTCCCCCCGCATACCTCACGCCCAGGGTCGATAAGTTTCCTCTCCATTCCATGCCGGACACGTAAACGAATGTCTCAGGTCCCCAAAGGATCAACGCCGCGCACCATACCCCAAACGCACTCAGCAATACCGCTGCTGATGGCATCCTGTTGATCCGCTTCTCCGCAATCAGATAGCCGATCACGAAAAACGGATAGGTGAACGCGGTCAGCTTGACCACCTCCCCCTGCGGCAATAGCAATAGAATCAAGAATCCAGCACCCCATGCAAACATCCGCCAGCGTCCCAATAACTGCGAAGTGGAAACGATAATCCCACAGATAAACACCGCCCACAGGAACCAGATCTCACCTCCAAGTTCCCACACCGGAAAAGAGTCAAGCGCGTTTCCTAACGGAGCGGGGTCCTGGTTTGATACCGACTTCATGAATGGTCCAACGAGATGGCGGGCACTCGACCAAATCAACAGCGGCAGGATCATCTGAACCGCTCGAACCTTGGTGAACTCCCAGAAAGATCTTTTACGAATCGCCCCCCAGGCAAAGTAGCCGCTGATTCCAATAAACAACGCCATGTGAAATGAATAGATGCCTATGTAAACGGGATCGAGGTAATAGTCAGCACCCGCATCAAAGGCTACTGAGCGAAATCCTAGAAACTGAATCGAATGACCGCAGACGACGAGAAAGATCAACCATCCTTTGACCAGATCCAAAAAGTCATTCCTCGGAGAGGATCCGCCTGGAGGGCTTGGAATTTCTTGATTGGCAGGCATCGGTCTGAGAAAGAGAATGGATTTGGAGACAGTCCCTATTCATGCACACCGATATTTGCAGGGCCGTTATAAAGCGGATTACCCCAGAAATCCTGGCCACCATTGGATGGCACCGACACGCCACGATCAATCAAGGGAGATCCTTTTAACGGTCGGAATCCAGCCAGGGCCTTGCGAAAGCTTTCCTGGGTCAATAGATACGCCATTGGTTTAAAACTGACCAAAGAAGTCGCTGCAACAAAAAGTGGATCCGCCATCACCGGATGATCCCCCGGGCTTGAAGGGTGGTGCCCGAAGAACAAATTGTTTTTGAAAATACGATCCTCATTCTGGTAGATTGTCGCAGTGGCTGCGGGAGCTCCCAGGTAAAATACATTGTTGGAAAATGTTCCTGTCACCGCGAGAGGACCATACGATGCCATTTCAAATCCTTTCCCGTCGTCGCGATAGAACACATTGTTGTAATAATCAGCATGTCGATTGAAGAAACCCTGTCCATCAAGATTCTGCTTGGAACCATCATTCACGCTGATGTTGTAACGACAGATTTTGACGAGATCACTTTCCACCCCCGTGCTTAACAAGAACCCACCCTCGTTGTTCCTGCTGTAATTGAACTGATAGATCAACGTGCCTTTGTTATCGTGATCAAAATCCCAAGCCTGTCCATCATGCTGGATTTTTCGGGTTCCTTCGCAATAATTATACTGAAACATGGCGGAATTGCAACCTTTGGCCCACATCCCCGCGACCGCCAAGCCGTTGTAACCCAGCGTCGGGGCAGCCTGTGGTGATTTTCCGCTATTGTTCCCGGCACCGATGCACGAGTTATACTGGATCAGGGGCGCATTCTGATTGATCAATACGATTCCATCCGCACCCACGTTCTCAATCGAGTTGTGCTGGACCACGGTCTCGAAGCCGCGACCTTTCTCCCCGCCAAAGGTCTGGACGATGATACCCGCACAAGTCGAATCACGAATGTCATTCCCTTCAATCCGTAAACTTCTTGTAGAATAGCTTCGCACATAAATTCCTGCGTTTGAGTATTGATGATCATTGCTGCCCACGGCACCGGCACCTCTCGGAACCGTCCCGGGAGTGTTGCTGTATCCTTCGATGTGCACAATTTCATTTCCGATCAACTGGATATCGACCGTTTCCACCGAGTCGCTGTAGGCCAGCATGATTCCGCAGAGCTGGGCCTCAGGTCCGGTGTAGATTGAATCATTGCGATTGGTCAGCCTGAACCCTTCAATCTTGCAGTGACTTGCTTCGGGTTTCACCAGGATTGCTGCGACGTGCTGTCCTTGAGCATCAATGTTGGGCTTCGGCGCGGCGGAATTCCCGTAGCTGCTGAAGAGGATCGGGGACACGGCACTCCCCGCATCGTTGACACTCAAGAAGCCTTGCCAGACGCCGCCGCGCTTGAAGAGAATTCTGTCCCCTGGGGAAAACCGGGTATTGTTCACCTTGGAAAGCGTGAGCCAAGGAGTTGCCGCTGTTGTTCCAGAATTCGAATCATTTCCGATGCTCGAAGAATCGACATAAAAGTCGGCGCCCGGAGAGCGAGGGGAACTCGCGATCGCCAGAATGATCAATCCCAAGGTCGGAAACCATATTTTCACCCCAAGTCTGTTTGTCTCTCGAACTGGAAAACCCTTCATCATGGACACGTTCTACGTAGAAAATTTCACCGGATGCAACAAGGCCAAACTAAATCTGCTAGGTTTCATGGTAAATCCATGTCCGATTGATCACGTTCGGATGTCCATGGTAGAACAACTTATGAGGACAAATCCAGCCCCATGCGGCATGCCTTTGCTACGAGATCGCGTGAGGTTCCCGCGTTGACAGTCTTGGGCCGTTGATTAGAATTACGGCGCTAAGGAGCCACTTGTCCCTGCGATCACGCCCCTGAAACGAACGGCGTTGCGAATTCACTCACCTGCTGGTCCCCTGCTGCATCCATGAT
>Ga0163144_10018878_pt1 | contig 13918 bp, 10 predicted proteins | sample OliLak19BULKMAT1_FD_123175 | JGI IMG/M metagenome (GOLD analysis project Ga0163144, IMG submission 123175) | Freshwater microbial mat bacterial communities from Lake Vanda, McMurdo Dry Valleys, Antarctica - Oligotrophic Lake LV.19.BULKMAT1 | ecosystem: Environmental > Aquatic > Freshwater >... | reverse complement strand
GTGGTTCGCCGGTGGTTGGTCGTATGACGGAAAACAGATTCTCGTTGCGGGAAATCAGGGCAACGGCTGGGCGCTGTACTCGGTGGCCCGCGAAACGCGCGAACTGACTCGCATCACCCTGGATTTGCCCTCCGGGATGTAAGTTCGCTATCCTCGATTGTCTCCGGACGGCAAACGCTTGGCCTACGAGTTCAACGAATCAAAGGGCAACGTTTTCATCGCCGGCGTCGGAAAGTGAAATGATCTTGGAACCGGCGGTGACGGGAACAATCAAGCTGTTAGTCCGCGGAGAGCCCGTGGAAATGACGCTGACCATCCCGAAATCTCCGGTTCACCCGAAAGTGATGCTGCCCGTGTTCCAGGAGATGACCAACTCGTTCGTCGCGCATGCGGCGCGCCAGTCGGAATCGGAAGGAAAGGCCGTCACCTGTAAAGAGGGGTGTTGGGCGTGTTGCCGCCATTTGATTCCGGTATCGGAATTGGAGGCGCGGTACCTGGCCGACCTCGTCGAGGCGATGCCTGAACCGCGCCGAACGGAGCTGATCGGCCGGTTTCAACGGACGCTCGAACTTCTGGAAGAGACCGGCCTTCTGGAGCCGCTGCGAGACCGGTCTAACCAAGCTAAGCAGAGTCTGCACGACCTCGGCATGGCGTTTTTCGAGCACAACATTCACTGCCCATTTCTGGAAGACCATCGCTGTTCGATTCACGCGCAGCGTCCGCTCGCTTGCCGTGAACACCTTGTCACCTCGCCTCCGCAAAACTGTGATCAACCCACGGCGCAATCCATCCAAAAACTCCCCATTCCCGCCAGCGTCTTCGGGGCGTTAATTACCATTTCCCGAACTGCCGCTACCAAGGAGACGCCGTTCGTTCCGCTGGTGCTTGCGCTGGAGTGGGCCGCCCAGCATGCCGACGTGACGCCGCATCGCACCGGCCCGGAAATTCTCAAACAACTCGTCCAGAACGTCTCCGGCAAGGCGATTGACGGCTAGCGCCGCAGCCGGCTGCGCAGCGCCTGAAACCGCGGATCCTTTCCCATCCGCTTAATTCTGGGGACGAGGCGGAGCGCTGCAATCGCGTGGCCTGCATCTGCAATTCGCGGCCGCTTGCCGGCGGATCTCCGGTCGCTCGAAAAGGTCATCCCGAAGGGCACGCGCCGGCCGGAGATAATTTGTTCTGAAACGACACGCGCGTTGCAAACGGTTCGGAGACTGCCGGGCGTAATTGCCGCGACGGTATTCGGCCAACCCATCCACGCAGTTCTGGAATCCGGCGCGCCGGACCAGTCACGGCGCGATCCCCCCGCCGCAATCGGAATTGTCTTCGGCACTCGCCAAGAATGACCCACCCATGTTTACCAAGAGTTGACCATTAAGGCGCTCCTTTTTTCCTCCGTTCTCGCGCCGTACTCTGCCTTGTGGCGCGCGGCCGCGCTGCGCGGATGATTCTGTTGCCGCCCACTTAATCAACGACTTGCCCGCCACCGGCGTGGACAATTATCCTCCTGCTTGATACCGCCGCCGCGTGGCATGATCTCTTTCCTGGGTGGTTAACTCTATTCGGGCAGAGGTGGTCAATTTCCCGTGAGCGCCGAGGGAATCGTAGTCTCGGAAACACAGACGCGGCTTGCCCAAGCTCGAGACCACCGGGTCGCGGCGCTGTACCGGCACTATGTCGCTCGAATCAATTTGGCCGATGCCGCGGGCGCCGCCCAGGTGTTCATCCAGGGCCGGATCTAATCCTCGGCGGTAAAAACGAACGCTATCGTCCGGGATCAGTGACGATAGAGGGGCATCGCTAAACACGGGATCATCCCAGACCGATTTAAAGGTAGAACCCATGAAGTTGTTCGCGCTTACTTTCATCCTCGCCTTTCAATGTTCGCGGAGAAAGGAGACGGAGTAAAGTACGCCTTGCGCGATTCTCACGCTTGCGGATCAACCAAAGCGGCCGGTAATGCGGCGCCGTCCGAAGCCATCGTACGGGAAGCCGTACTTTGCGACAAAGCGCATATTTCGTCGTGAATGTTGTACTTGATTGAGAACCTAAAATTAGCGGTTGGTGGGAGGACAGAATAATATCACTGCGGCGGGTGGGGCCATATACGCATTTCTGACAAACAAAGACTGGACATCACAACCTTGACAGACCACAGCTCCATCTGACGTATCGAACTTTCGTCGCATTCAGAAACCTCAATCGCCATGACCATCCACTCCCTCCAATTCCAAATCCGCGAATTCCGCGACGCCCGCGACGGCTAAAGTACCGACCGTTTAGTCAGATACATTTACAAAAATCCCGCCCCGCCGTGGAACGACGAATGGTTAGCACCGGCGGCAGCGCACGCCTGAATCCAAAAATCGGATGCCGTACCTCCCGCAAGGGTACACCGGCCGCCTGAAAACGGCTTTTGACCAAGTCCTCCGTCAAATCGAACCGGCCGCGCCACTTTCCGGACCCACGACGGCAGTTCAGACTGGCAGATCAATTTGCCAAGAGTTTATTTTCGCGCCGAAATGCTGGAGAGAACGTCATCGATCACATGAACCTCTTGCAAAACTAAAAGTTAGAACATTCTGGGATAAAAAACAAAAAAGGAAGAAATGTTTTGAAGAGTGGGCTCCGGCACTGTAAGATTTAGTCGCCAAACCAGTTCAAACAGTGAAAACACGGAGCCCACATGCAGCTTAACTTGCCGGCCTTGTTGACGCAATTTCGCAACCTGTTGCAAGGCGAACTTTTCCCCGTCATCGAGTCCTCGGTTGGCCCGTTGAGCAAGCACGGCCGGCTTCTGGTCGGCGCTCTCAGCCTGGCGCCAATCGCCTCGTTTACCGGCCAGCTCGCCCCCACCGGTCGTCCGCGGCAGGACCGCCAATGCCGCGCCACCGCCTTCCTGGCTAAGGCGATCTACAACCTGACCACTACGCGCCAACTGCTTGACCGTCTCCGCGGCGATGCCCAATTGCGCCGTCTCTGCGGTTGGGAAACCATTGCCGCAATTCCTGCCGAATCGACTTTCTCACCCGCCTTCGCCGAGTTTTCATCGACCGGCTTGCCGTCCCACATCCATGCCGCAGTCATCAGAAGAACCCAACAAAACCGCACGTTTTCCTATCTCACCCGGGATTCAACCGCGATCGAAGCCCGCGAACATTTGCCCCAAGACAAACAACCCTCCCCATCGGGAAAAACCGAAACGAAGCATCGCCGCAAATCGAAATCCGAATCGACATCCAAGAACCGTCCCCGCCGCCCCTTCGGCTCGAATCGACGGGAAAGTAAACCCTACGCCCCAACCGCCGGGCCAAACTCTCCGCACGCGGGACCCGCATCCAACGCCAACATCACTTGACCCTCGATGCCATGCTCGCCGAACTGCCACGGGAATGTGGCCTCGGCGTCAAGACTTCCAGCAAGGGCCATAAACAGTACTGGCGCGGGTATAAGCTTCATTGGGATGTTTCCTCCCAAGGCCGTATTCCCATCAGTTGCGTCCTGCCCGGCGCCAGCGTACACGATTCCCAAGTCGCGATCCCACTCATGGAAATCAGCAAAGACCGTGTCCAGTGGGAGTGCGCCGTGATGGACTCGGCCTATGACGCGGCGGCGATTCGCAAAAAGGCCAGGAAACTCAAACATGAGGTGCTAATCAAACCAGTCGACCGGCCTCAGGCCAAACTGCCCGCCAAATGGACCGAAGAGCAGCAGCAGCGCTTCAAAATCCGCACCATCGTCGAACAGCAAAACGGACGGCTGAAAGACGAATTTGGCGGCCGGATCATTTGCGTTCGTGGCGCCGCCAAAGTCATGGCGCATCTGATGTTTGGCGTCCTTGCCCTGACCGTGGATCAGATCCTGCGAACGGTGCCGTAAAGAACTCGCAAGGATGCGCTAAAAAGGGCCAACACCCGCCGGTTCTTCCGGTCGACTGGATAAGGCCGTTGTCCTTTTTAGATAATCTATGGAGTGAGCCGCCGTTTGTCAGCGGCCCACCGTTTGAAGATGGGGTGATCCATATCCGGATCAAGATGATCTATCCATACAGCCCCGCCGGAAACTTCGCCACGGTCAATGTCACTGCGCCTGACAAGTAATCGTAATTATCGTGGCCACGCCTGAGGTGACAGTCATCCCGGCAATATTCGTAAGCGGCTGGCCCGGAAACGTCCCCGTACTTGTAATCGCGGTTAATACCACGTTCTTGAAAACCTGGCCGGAAAACGGCGTGGCGAAGAAGCCCGATACCGCGGCGCCGGCGTTGACATAGCCGTCCGCCGGCAGACCGGTCGTCGCTCCCGCCGCTTGGCATCCGTTGTTCACGATCGTGAATTTGTACGCCTGCACGTCATAGTGCGCCGTGTAGGTGGCCACCCCGCTTACCGTCACCGGCTGTGCATTCAACAGCGTCCCCAGCACCGTGCTCCCCTGCCGCCAGTTGTTGAACTTGTACCGGATCGTTGGAGTGTCCACCGGCGAGTTAGCCGTGAGCGTATGCGGTCCTGCCGGGACCGCCGATGAGTACTGGTTCAGCGCCGTTCCCAGCGTGTTGATCCCCACCGTCGCGCCTATCGCTGCTGGATTGGTGTTCACTGTGATTACCGGATTCAAACCGCAGGTGACCGCGAGCGTTCCCGCTGAATTTACGGTAAACCCGCCGCCATTCGTCAACGGTTGAGCGCCGCCGGCTGTGTTCCAACTGATACTGGAAAGTGCCAAGCCCGTGGGCGCGGTGACGGTGACCGTCTGCGTCGAGCCAGCCGGATAGAATCCGGCCGCAGGCCTCACCGTGCACCCCCCGGTCGTGGTCGCCGACACCTGATAGTAGGTGTCGAAGTTCGCCGTGTATACCCCTGTAGCCCCGCCCACCGTCTGCGCCGCCGATGTCCAGGCAGGATTCGGCGTCCCGTTGAACGACCACGAATTCTTGAACCTATACTGCGTTGTTCCCGCGGTAATTGTTGTTGGTGTTACGGAGACGGTGGCCGGTGTCGCCGCCGTGGTGTATGTATTCAATGTTGTCGACCCGTTCACCCCGACGGTCGCTCCAAGGTTAGCGGGGCTGGTATTCACCGTCGTCGATGCGCCACAGTTGGCTACCGCCGTAATCGGGCCATTCACCGTTAGCGTTAATGGATTCGTCGTGGAATCGGAAGTCACTCCGTTGCGGGTAACGGTGAAGCGCTGAAACGCGGTACCTCCGGCGGGAGAGGCCGTAATCTGAATCGTCGTGCCCACTGGAAACACGAGCGGATTCGTACCAGTCGCTTGCGAGAGCGGCCCGGCGGAAGCATTACACCCCGACACGTCCACCACATAGCCGCTCACCTGGTAGTTCGCCGTATACGTCTCCGTTTTGCCAACGCCGATCGTCGAAATCTGATGCCCGGGAGCGCTGATCGTCGCGCCGCCCGGACCCGTCCAGTTCACCCAGGTGTATTGCGTCCCGTTCTTAACCTGCGGCGATGGCGCGGTGGCCAGAATAGCCGGGGAAATAGTGGGCGGGGTTGTGATCGGTATCGTGATCAACGCCGCCTGCGTCGTTAGCGACCCAATCGTCCCGTAGGTCAAGTTGAGACCCGCCGGGACTGTGTCGAGCTGTACCGTCGTGCCCTGCGGCGTCGTCCCGCCGCCGTTTCCCGGACAAGTGCCCGCGCTGCCCGCCGCCACCAGCTTGTCGATATCGCCCTGTGGCAACACTGTGTTGAACAAGCCGAGCTCGTCCAACCAGAATTTCGTCGTCACCGGGCTAACCAAAGATCCACTAATCGTCCCCGGCCCGGCGATATTGCCAACCAGAAGCGGCGCGGTGTTGTCCAGATTCCCGGCGAAACCCAGCCCTGCCGGAGTCTCCGCGACTCCATCCAAATAGAACCTCGGCGCGACCGTACGCGGCACCGTCACCGCTACGTGCACCCATTGATTGACGGCCACGGGTTTAGTTCCCGTATAGTTCACCGTCGTCGTTCCGTCGGCCAGCGTCAACTGTAAGAACTCGCCCGCCACCGTCCGCAAACGGAATCCGCTCGCCGGCGTCGAAGGGATCTGGTTGAGCGAACCTCCCGACATTTTCTGAAGCATCGGGCGGCCATTGGCCAGCGATCCGTCCAACTTGATCCAGAAGTCCAGCGAGAACGCGCCCGTTCCAAAGTTGTACTTGGCTGGCGAGGAAGTGGACGTCGCCGCCGCTCCGGTAACAGTGCCAAGTAGCGGATTCGAAGCCGGCGTCGAAGCAAAATACACGGCGTCGCCAACCTTTCCGGCTGCTCGCTGTAATGTCTGGACCGCGGTCAATGGCGCCGCCGGTGGCGCGGAATCGTCGGCCAATATAATAATGCTTGCGGCTTCCGCAAAGTGATATCGTCCCACCGTACCCGTCAGCGGCGGCAGACAAACCGCGGCGGCGGGACAGGCGCCAATATTGGCCACCGGATTCGCCACGCTGGTAGCGCTCACCGTAAACTGCAAGGGGTTTGCGGTCGATGAAATGGCGGGCGGCGGGCCCCAGTTCAGTAAGCATTGGCCGGTGGCAGGCACCGCCGTTATGGTTACCGGAGAACCTATCGCAAAACAGCCGGCGGGGGCCCCGTTCTGTGTGTAAAGCGTTCCGCTGATGTTCAAAGTCCCGGCCGATGCGGGCGACACGCTAGGCTTGATCACTACGCAGGCGGCCGAATAGATCGCCGTGTACGTTGTCGCGCTGGCGGGCGGATTGGCCAGTTGCGCGTAGTAGGCGTTCCCTATCGGGCCGTTCCAAGTCAGGAAGGGAGTGGAATTCTGACTAAATGCCCAATAGACGTTGCCATCCAAATATCCCTGCAGCACATTCAAATTGGCCGGTGCGGCCGCCCCGCCGGTCACTGTGCCGTTCGGGTCGCCGTAAAAGCCGGCGGGAGAGGAGAACCACACGGAAAGGCCCGGCTTGGTTCCCAGGTTCGTCGTCAGCGTAAGGCCCGGCGACTGAACACAAACACCGGTAACAGTCTGCGGCGCGTTCAGGAAAACCCCGCCCGCCGCATCGGCGCCCAGCCAGTGACTGAATGTCCAGCCGGCCGCCGGCGTCGCCGCCAGTTGAACATACGTCGACTCGGGATAGAACCCATCCGGCGATGGCGGATTGCTTACGATTGTGGTTCCGCACCCCGCCGGACTCAATTCGGCTGTCAGCTTGCGGCTCATCGTGTAGTCGGTCCCATAAACCGGGACGGCATTATCGGGCAGCGCTTGCACCGTCAGCAAATACTCGTCGGTAAAAAAGTCAGGCGGAGGATTCACGCCCGTTGGATCACTGGTAAACCAGCCGGCGCGTTCCAGCCGGCTATGGCCGGCATCGATCAGCATCGGAGTCGTGAAAGAGTAGCTGGAACCGACCGCTTCGGTATGCGGAGTATAGAAATAAGCGAAAGGACCAGGAGCGTCGAGGTCCGTCGACGGAATGATCGTGCCGAAGTCCGCCGTGGACAACGGTGAGGCATCGCCATACCCCTTCAAGGCTGCCGACACCACCTCGCCAACCTGGATCGTGATGGGAACTTCGCCGCTCGCCACATCATGCGAAAGCATGCCCTCCGGCGCCTGCCCTTCGATAATATATAACTCCTCCAGCGGTCGTCCGGCAAGAACTGTGAAGGCTGCGCATTCTGGGCACTTCTTATAGGCCACCGCCGTCACCTTAATTTCTTTTCCGCCGATTGTCCCTCGTACCGGCTGCTTCAGAGCAAACGCTGGCTCGCCTTCGGCATCGCCCAGGCCGGTTGCGTAGAGGACGATTGCTTCGCCCGTCGCTACCCTGGAATCCAGCGACAGGGGAACCAGCGAACCGTCCGCCAACTTCTTCGCCGCCCCCAGCAACCGCGGCGTATAGTCAGCCACCGATAGTCGTACCGCCGCGGTAATCATGTCTCCCTTGGCCACGGAGAGGGCATAACTTCCCGCGGCCAGCGGTCTTCCAGGCGCGCGTGGAATCATTGCGATGACCTTCGTCGCTGACACGCTTGCCACCGGAATCGGTTCCCCGTTCAGCAGCACCCGTGTCCCATTCAGCTCCAGCGGCAGCGGCGCTCCGGGGTCGGCTGTCCCTTCCGCGCTGCCCGGCAGGTCGACAGCAACCTCGATTGGATCGCCCGCTGAAACGGTGGCGCCGGCGACATTGTCCTTCCCATTCCAATGCGCTTTCACAGCCGATACCTCGGGGGCGGCGGGAACGTTGCGCCGCGTCGAGAACTTCGTCCGCGTGGTTCCGTACAGGCCGTCCTTGGAGATCTCAACCACCCCATCCGATTGGGTACCACTTTGATCCGGATCGGGGTGCACCACGAAGAAACCCGCCTGCCCGCCCTTAGCAATTGCCTTCATAGCCTCCCGTGGGCCAGCCTTGCCAAGCGAAAGATGCGCGACAAAACCGGTCACCGGGTTGCCGCAGTCATCCATCGCCTCCACTTCAAACTCCGCCGGAACACCAACGGTCAACCGGTAGGGCGCCCGCACGAAAACCGGGCGAAGCCAGGAGGGGGTACACGTCACGAAATTGGATGCCTTGGGCTTGCCCGCCGTGGTATCCGCCGGCAGCAGGTAGTAAGTAAATGTGTCGATGGAGCCATCGGCCTTCGTCTTAGACACGGTGACGCACTCGCGCCCCCCCTTCGTCGTCAGGTACGCATCTCGATTCACTTCCACCGGCACTCGCACCGTCCCGCCCGCCGCGATCCGGAAAGTGGGCTGCGGGAAACGAAACATCGCCTGGTCTCCCGGCTTCTCATAACCCATCGTGAATGTCTGTTCCACCGAGTCCGGATTGGTAAGCGTGAGGATCATCGTCGTCAACCGCGGCGCGCCATCGCGGGTGGCCGAAGGCAGTGCCGGCAGCACGTAGTCGCGCCGGTCCGACACCAGGTCGATATCGCCGCTGCGCCGCATGTCGTACGTCACACTGATCTGCTGGAGGAGCGTCGGGCTCCCGTCGGCGGGCGTAATCGCCACTTCCACCAAGCCCTGGTGAACCCCAACCGGAAGAGCTGTGTTGACCGGCCGAACCCGGATCACCGGGCTGCCGTCTCTCGCCCCGGCCCGTCCCGCCGCCGGGCTCAATTCCACGCGCACCGGCAGCTTGTCGTTGGATCGTACCGTGTAGGAGTAACCGGCAATACCTTCGGCGGCAATCTCGAATGTCCGCTCCAGCGGCGCCGGCCCTCCGGTAACGGCCGTGAATGTAAGGTGTTCCACGGACGTGATCGCTTGATCCAACACAAGCCGGCCGGTTACCACCGCCGGGCCTTCCAATTGGATTCCCTGACTCAATGCAAGCAGCTTACTCGTATTCACGCGTGCTATTCCCGACACTCGCCGCGCTCGCATCTGTTCGATCTTGTCCCGATAGTCCAGCGTTAGACGAACAGGCGTTCCCACCGCAAGTTCATTAAGCGCAGCGCCGCCAAGCACTTCTATCTTGTAATCGCCCCCTTCCGGCACCAGCACCGAAAATCCGCCGTTGCCATCCGTACGGACGGCGAACGCATGCCCGGTCGGCTTCTTCTTGACGATGATATCGATGCCTTGAACGTCTTGGACCGCCGCGGTCATCGTCGCCGGTAGTAACAGCCCCACCAGGCAAACGCTCCCCAACCATGCGAACCGGCTGGCACGAACGGAAACGAAATAATTGTCTAGCATTACACCCGTTCGTGCGACGCCCTTCGCTTTGCCGGGACATTAAGTCTAGTTAGTATAATGAGGCGGCCCTAAAAGCGATATGCTCAGAGCACCGCATTTCCCTATGATGCAGCCTCAAGGAATAGTTGGGATTTCCAGCGGAGGCCGGCAGTGAACGACGTTTCAGTCTTATTGGACCGCGCCGCCCGGGGCGATGGCGCCGCCAGTCCGGAACTCTTCGCCGCGCTTCACGCTGAACTACGCACGCTCGCCCGCTCGGCCATGCGAGCGGAGCGGAAGGATCACACGCTCCAACCCACCGCTCTGGTCAACGAAGCGTTCCTTCGTCTCGTCAAAAGCCCCGTCAGTTGGGAGAGCCGCGCCCAATTCTTCTCCGCCTCGGCGCGCGTCATGCGCCGCATCCTCATCGAACACGCCCGCGCCAGCCACGCCGAAAAGCGCTTGGGAAACCGGGAGAAGGTAGAGTTCCGGGAACCCATGGCCCTGGTCGAGTCGGACCCGGAACAACTCCTGTCGATCGACGCCGCGCTGGAAAAACTCGCGGCGATCGACCCCCGCGCGGCTCACGTCGTCGAACTCCGTTTTTTCGTCGGCATGGGGGTGGAGGAGACCGCGAAAATTCTGGCCCTCTCTGAGAAAACCGTGAAGCGCGACTGGGAGTTCGCCCGAGTCTGGCTGGAGCGCGAACTGCGTATCCTGAGGCCGGAATGAGCCCCCGAATCGGCAGCGGCGAACAGGCGCGATGGCTGCGCATGAAAGATGCCTTCTCCCAGGCGGCGGAGGCGGTTCCCGAACAGCGGGACGAGATCATCGACACCCTCTGCGGGGCCGACGCGGAACTGGCCGCCGAAGTGCGGTCACTGCTGCGATTGCAGAAGGAGGAGGGACTATCCCTGGATCGCGCCACGCCATCCGGGATCACTCTGTTGGAAACCGGCCCGCCGCCTCGCCACAATTCCGGAGAAGTATTGGCCGGCCGTTACCGCGTGGAACAGTTTTTGTGCGCTGGCGGAATGGGGGAGGTCTACGCCGCCGTAGATTTGGAAAGCGGCGAACGCGTCGCGCTGAAGTTCATGCACGCCTTTCCCCTGGGCCGGAACCAGGCGCTGGCCCGGTTCCGCCGGGAAGTGGATCTCGCCAAATCCATTCAGCACCCAAATGTCTGCCGCACCATCGATCTGGCCGGTCCCGCCGACGAGCCATTCTGCGTGATGGAGTTGCTGCACGGCGAGACACTCGCCGCGCGCTTGGCCAATAGCGGCGCCCTGCCGCCCCGGGAAGCATTGCCACTTGCCCTCCAGATGTGCGACGGACTCACCGCCGCTCATGCCGCCGGTGTCTTGCATCGCGATTTGAAACCGGGCAACGTCTTCCTCGTCGATGGCCAGGCGATCCTCATCGATTTCGGCCTCGCGGCGGCGGTGGATCACGCGGGTTCGCTGACCTCCGCCGGCGCTGTTGTCGGCACCTTGGCCTATATGGCGCCGGAGCAGTTGGACGGCGGTACGGCCACCACCGCCACGGACGTCTATGCATTGGGCGTAATCCTCCATGAAATGCTGGCGGGGTCGAAGCCCTTCGCGGCGAAAACACCTCTGCGCCTCGCCGCGCAAAAGGCAAGGCAGTCCGGCGAAAGCACCCGCTTGCAGGGCGTGCCGGCGGTTTGGGAAGAGGTGATCGGACGCTGCCTCCACGGCAACCCCGCCAAACGGTACCAGACGCCCGCCGCGGTGCGCTTGGCATTGGAGCGCGGCAAACCCAGCCTCGGTTTCATCCTGAAGAAACCGAAGACGCTGTGGCCCCTGCTGGCGGCGGCATTCCTGGTAACTGCCTGGCTGGCGTGGCACTGGTCCAACCGGGACTACCAGCCGCCCGCCGAAGCCGCCGCCCTGTTCGCGGAAGCCCAGCAGGCCATGGCCCAATCTTCGCCGTGGCGCGGCGTGCTCCTGTTGGAGCGCGCCGTCGCCCGCGACCCGCAATTTTTGCAGGCGCGATCCCTGTTGGCGGTCAGTTACTCGGAGAGCGACCAACTCGATAAAGCCCGCGATAGGATGCTGGAAACGACGGCGGCGGCCGATCGCCGGTGGCGTTTGGGGCGCGGGGAGCGGCTGAGTCTGGCCGCCGCCCGCGCCGTCGTAATTCGCGATTTTCCCTCGGCCGCCGCCGCGTATCGATCCATGGCCGAAACCTCGCAGGGTGCCGAACGGAGCAGTGCTCTGCTCTCGCTGGCTCGCACTTCCGCGCAACACGGCAAGCCGGATGAGGCCCTGCAGGCGCTCGACGATCTGTTGCACGCTGACCGGACCAACACCGCCGCGCGCGTCCTCCGGGCCGGCCTTCTCGCCCGCCGGCGCCAGTCGCATGAAGTGATGGACGAGTTTGCCATCGCCGAGGCGGAGTACAAGCAGACTGGTAACTGGGAGGGTCTAGCCGATGTACTCCTTGCGCGTTTGGCGGCCCCGGCTAAGCAAACGGCGGAGAAAGCCCGCCGCGACGCGCAAACGGTACTGGACCTCAGCGGCAAAACCGGAAATCGCTACCACCATCTCATGGCGAAGTTCCGCTTGGCGGCAATGGAGCAGGCGGCGGGGCACTTCGATCCGGCGATGCGGCTGGCCCGTGAGGCCGCCGCACAGGCGGAGCGGGAAGGAATGTTGGGACTCGCCGCGCTGGCCATGGGAGAATTCGGTTACGGTTTCCTGTCCCTTCGGCGCTACGAACCGGCCGCCGAAGCGCTACGGGAAGCGGTTGAGATGGCGGAGCGTTCGAAGAGCTATAGTGTTCTGGCGACAAACCGGCTTCGCTTGGGCGAAACGCTCAGCGGCTTGCACCGGATTGAGGAGGGGATCACGGTCATGCGACCCGCCGTGGAATGGTACCGGCGAGGCGGGCATGATGCCACGCTGCCAATTGTTCTCATAAAATGGGGCACGTCGAACAACCATCATGATCCTCGTGAGGCCGAGCGCTCGTTTCTGGAGGCGCTTGCGGCGGCGGAACGAAATGGCGACGAGATGTATCAATCCATGGCTTTGCAGCGGCTGGGCGGTTTCTATGCGACGCGCGATCTGCGGAAAGCAGCGGAATACAATGAACGAGCCCGGCCGATTATCCGCAAGGTTCGTAATACCGGAGTGTTTTTTCAGGGGGCCTCGGTAGCCCTCAACGGAGGGCAGTTCCAGAAAGCCGAAGACTGGATTGCAGAGGGAGAAAGACAGACCGCCGGCTACCCCGATATTTTGAATCGGGCTTTCCTCACGGAAAGCGCCCATCTCAGCCGGGCCCTGCTGCTCTACTATCAGGGCCAATGCCGGGCCGCATTGGACGAAGCCGCGCATGTTCGGAACAAGGACAATTTGAAGTCCTTGGGATTGCTTCATCAGGCGCGATTGCGGCGGATGCAAGCATGCGCGTCACCCTCGGAAGCGGCGCGGCACTGGCACTGGGCGAATGAGCAACTGCGCGCTGATCCGCGAATGGTGGACTCAGTGAAAGCGGTGTTTGGTATCGCCGCCGGAGAATTCGCCCTCCGCGCCGGGAAATGGGAAGACGCAAAGCGGTTCGGCGAAATGGGCATCGCCGCCAGCCAAAAACTTGGCTGGGGGACGTACAAATTCGAGAATCTCCTTGTCCTGCGCGCCGCCGAAATGCGCCTTGGACATCGCCAACAAGGGATCGCTGTCATACAGCAGATTCAGCCGTTGGCGCTCGAAATCGGGATTTCCGCTCCACCGGAACTTGCCGGCCGGTACGACTTGAAACTGCTTTGGAAACTGGCTGAATGATCGTGATCACCGTTCAGAGCCACATTCATTCTGAGCCCCGCCTTGAACGGATTCGCCCGGAACAACCTGCAATCGTCGCCAAGGCCATACCAACTACATGGCCCGTAAGCGACTGGATGCCGGTTAATAAGGGAACGACGCAGCCCTGACCCTGCGCGTACAGAAGTTGGCGCTACCCCCGATGGGTCGCTCCCCAAGGGCCAATAGCCAAAAAAGATAAAAACTGTCGATTTGCGTTGTCATTAGCGACAAATCCCACCTCCCGGGAATAAGAGTCACAAGGGAATAAAATATACTTTCAGCGCCGAACTCGCCTGGTATCAGCATCTTCCAGGAACCACCAAAACCGCCAACCCGCAATTACTATAGACAACCCCTCTAGATTGGGACCAGGATGACAGCCTTCACCGACAAACCCAATCGCGCCGAATCCGCCCGGATGAACGGCGCGAAATCCCGTG
>Ga0163144_10018872_pt1 | contig 13921 bp, 12 predicted proteins | sample OliLak19BULKMAT1_FD_123175 | JGI IMG/M metagenome (GOLD analysis project Ga0163144, IMG submission 123175) | Freshwater microbial mat bacterial communities from Lake Vanda, McMurdo Dry Valleys, Antarctica - Oligotrophic Lake LV.19.BULKMAT1 | ecosystem: Environmental > Aquatic > Freshwater >... | reverse complement strand
TTGACTTGGGTTCTGTCTGTCTCACTATTCTGTTGTTAAGGAGCAGAACACGGCTTTCGCCGCGTCTTTTTCCCGACTTTTCCGCGTTGTTTTGCCGCGTTTTGTCGATATGCCTAGATTAGCACCCCGCCTCAATGCCGTCAACCCCTATTTTGCTACAGTTCTTAAACTTTCTTTCAAACCGTTGCTTGGGATAAACCGCAGAACCCGTACTTCCAACCCTAGACTTCGCCAATGCCACATCATCGCCGCTATCTCTGGATAGATTTTTGGGTGAGAGGAGGTGTCCTCTCGCGCTTGTTTGTTAACAGTCAGTGTTTAACTGACAGGGGGCGAATTATATAGGGTCGCAAGCCTGAGTCAAGGGGCTTGTGAAAGATTTCTCGATTCTCATTTTTCATTCACCTTTTTGAGGGAGAACGTTGGCTTTTTGTAATGACATTTCCCGTATTTTTACCATTTACCGACGTGATGCGGGGGCGGACTCTGGCAACATTTTGGGGTGTTCGCCGCTTGGAGTCTTGCGACTGGTCTGGCGACTGGATGTGAGTGCAGGTTCTGTTTTATCGCCCAAGACATCACGGATATAGACTTCTTCAATCAGAATCATCGCAATAGAGGTAATCGGCACGGCCATTAAGACGCCGAGAAAGCCGAACAACGCGCCGCAAACAATCTGCCCCAACAACACCAACACAGGCGGGATGCGTAAACTCTCAGCGAACAATAGGGGCGTGAAAATCTGACTCTGCACAAATGAGACGACATAAACCACCACCAACAGCCATCCTGCGCGGTCTGGCGCTTGTACCACCCCGACCATAAAAGCCGCCAGTCCCGCCACCAACTGACCAAAGTTAGGGACGAATGACAACATCGCTGCCAGAACGCCCAATGCAGCCGCCTGTGGGATTCCTAACAGCGTCAGCCCCAACCATGTACAGACGGCGACAAAAATCATCGAAATAAACGTCCCCTCCAGCCAAATCCGCAGCGCCTGATACATACGGTCAAGGATGATTCGGGCGCGGTCACGATACCAGACCGGAAACAGCCTCACGACCCCATCAACATAGCTTTTGGGCGTTGCTAAGAAGTAGAGGCTCATGAACACGACGATCAACACACCCAGTACGATGCTGGCGACATCCCCGACCAGCGGTAGCACCGAGACGCTCAGTTGACCAATTGTATTGACGGCTTGCTGTGCGAGGTCAAGCGCCTGACCGGAATCGAGTTGGATGCTGGTAATCAGCGGGCCAATCACCTCAAAAACAAAATTGCCGGCAAATTGCAGCCGCTGTTCGGACAACCCTAATGGTGAAATCGGGTTATCGGGAAATGTCAGGCCGATGTAAGGCAATGGACGCGGTTCGACCAGTCGCCCGATACCTTCAGGGATGGTGCGCGTGAACAGGGTGATAAATTGCTCACCGATGGTCGGCAGCATCACCCGTGAGAGCAGGCCAAAGACGAGGACGATAAAAACCACCGACAGCACAATCGAGAGATTTCGCCGTATTTTATAGCGAGCCAGAAAGCGCATTGGGATGGTGAACATCACCACGAGGATGACCGAAGCCAGAGTCAAAAGGAGGATGCTGCGAATCGTCCAGAGCGCGACCAACGTACCGATGATGGTCACGATAATCAGCACCCAGCGCGTGGGGGCGGCATTCGGATTAGGAGTGAGTTCAGGGGAAGGGTTCATAAGAGATGGGTTCTGTTGTTAGATTGTGTTTTTCGGATTTTTGTTACATCACGTCTACACACAATAACACAGAACCCATCCACGGGTTACGCACGGCAAAATCAGGGGAGGGACAGCGGTGGATTAGCCGGAAATTTAGCCGTTATAGCGCACGACGACGATGGTTTGGTCGTCAAATGGCACGACTGCACCGCAGAATGCGCCCGCCGCTGACAAAATCGCGGCGAGGATGCCGGGGGCGTCCAAGTGGGCGTATTCCGTCACCGCTTTCATGAGACGGTCTTCGCCGAAAAAGTCGCCGATGGCGTTTTCGGCCTCGGTCAAGCCGTCGGTATAGAACACCAAAATATCGTCCGGCTGCAAAGCCAAATTCAACATCTGGAGGGGATTATCGGGGAACCAGCCAATCGCCCGCCCGCCGCGTGGCATCAAAAAGGCGTGGCGCTCGGCAGCACGATAAACCAGCAACGGATTATGACCGGCGTTGACGTGAACACTCGCGCCGCCCGCCTCTAATACACTGTAGTAAACAGTGACGAACATCCCGCTTTCGGCATCTTCTAAGATGAGGTCATTGGTGCGGCTTATCGTCTGAACCGGATCCATGCCTGTGTGGGCGTGAGCGCGAATCATCGTGCGCGCAACCGCCATGAATAGTGCGGCGGGAGCGCCTTTATCCGACACGTCCGCAATCACCACCGCAAAACGATTGGCGTCTAAAGCGAAAACGTCATAGAAGTCACCGGCAACCTCACGGGCGGCTTGCCAGTGGGCGGCCATCTCATAGCCAGAGACTTTGGGCATATATTGTGGCAACAGACTTTGCTGGATTTCACGCGCCATTTGGAGTTCACGCATCAGGCGGCCTTGCTCTACCGCCAGTGAATACAGGCGCGCATTTTCTAGCGCCACAGCCGCTTGACCCGCTACAGCGGCCATCAAGTCGCGGTCTGACGGGGTGAAGTTGCCGGCACGCATCGAAGTATCAACATAAATAACCCCGATAAGCCGATCTTTGACCATCATCGGCGCACATAAAATCGCACGTAAGCCGCGCAAGATAATGCTTTGTCCGGGTTGATAGCGATTATCAAATTGGGCGTTATTGGTGAGTAGGGCTTGACGGCTACGGACAACCTCATTGGTGATGGTGGTGCTATAGCCTTCATCACTGCTAGTTTCCCCGCCGCGTGCGACCAAAACTTCGACATCCCCTGTGATTTCATCCACACGCAGCAAGTAAGCCCGTTGGGCGCGAGTGGCTTGCATAACCGCAGTGGCGATATTCTCAAGCGCTTGATTAAATTCCAGACTGCTATTCATCACCCCAGTGATTTGATAAAGCGTCATCAAATGTTCAGGGCTAAGATTAATTGCGTCGGCCATCCCTTGACCTTTCAATTGGTCTTAATGCCACGCCGGAGCGTGGTCAGTAGATTTTAGGTAGTAACTGATATAATCGTACCTTGTTTGGACGTTTATGGCACAAGGATTTTACACAATGACAACACCTATTGATTATGCGCACGCTCATGCCGAGCAATTCCGTGAACAATTGAACGACCTTTTGCGAATCCCGTCCGTCAGCACAACGCCTGAGTTAGCCGGTGAAGTGCGCCGCGCCGGTCAATGGCTGGTCGATGATATGAAGCGCATCGGATTCCCGCACGCCGAGTTGGTGGATACCAAAGGCCACCCCATCGTCTATGGCGAATGGTTGACCGCTGGCGCAGATGCCCCCACCGTCTTGATTTACGGTCATTATGACGTACAGCCCGCCGAGATGATTGACGGCTGGGACAGCGACCCGTTCGAGCCGGTGGTGCGTGACGGCAAGATTTACGCCCGTGGCTCAACCGACGATAAAGGCCCGGTCGTCGCCCATCTCAAGGCGATTGAGTCGATTATCCAGACCAACGGCAAGTTGCCCATCAACGTCAAAATCATTTTCGAGGGTGAGGAAGAAACATCATCCATCCACCTCGGCGATTTCGTGACCGAGTATAAGGAACGCCTCAAGGCCGACGCCTGCCTCATCTCAGACACCTCTATCTATGCGCCAGATATTCCCTCGATTGTGTACGGTCTGCGCGGCCTCGTCTATATGGAACTGCACGTTCAAGGCCCTAAGACCGACCTGCATAGCGGCGGTTTCGGCGGCACGGTGCATAATCCGGCGCAAGCGCTGGCAGAAATCATCGCCAAGTTACATCACCCAGACGGCGCGGTTTCCGTCCCCGGCTTTTATGATGATATTGAGCCGATGAGCGACGCCGAGCGTGAAGAACTCGCCAAACTGCCGTGGGAAGTCGAAGATTGGTCGCAGTCAACGGGCATCACCGAGCCGTGGGGCGAGCCGCAATTCAGCCTCGGTGAGCGCGTCGGCGCACGCCCGACTCTCGAAATCAACGGCATGGCCTCTGGTTTCTATGGTGAAGGCGCAAAAACCGTCCTCCCGGCCAAAGCGCTGGCGAAAATCTCGTGCCGCTTGGTCGCCAATCAAAACCCACACAAGATTTATGAATTGTTGCGCGACTATATCGCCAGCATCACCCCCAAGACCGTCAAGACCGAGCTACGGCTACTGCATACCGGCGACCCCGCGCTGACTGCCCGCGACTCAGTGGCGATGCAAGCCGCAATCGAAGCCTACAAAGGCGGTTGGGGCGGAACTGAACCCGTGTTCACCCGTGAGGGCGGGAGCATCCCTATCGTGGCGAACTTCCAGCGCGAGTTGGGCATCCCCGTCGTGTTGATGGGTTTCGGCCTTGAGACCGATGGCGCACATGGCCCAAACGAACACTTTGGCCTTGACCGTTACTATAAGGGTATCGACACCATCATCACCTTCCACGAAGCCTACGCCAAGCTACACGCAGCCGGGAAGTAGATGCACGTTTCAATCATCGCAACCGTACTGAATGAGGGCGAGTCCATCCGGCGTTTGATGGACTCGCTTTGCGCGCAGACTCGCCAGCCGGATGAGGTCGTGATTGTCGATGGCGGCAGTCGTGATACCACCGTCGCGGTGATGGAGTCGTATCGTGACCGGTTGCCGCTCAACATCGTGGTCGAATCGGGCGCAAATATCAGCCGTGGGCGCAATATCGCGGTCAGTCATGCCACGGGTGAGATTCTGGCGATTACTGACGCGGGCGTGTGGTTAGAGTCAACGTGGCTAGAGAATCTGGCCGCGCCGTTTGAGCGTAACTCATCGCTAAATGTGACTGCCGGTTTTTTCTTGCCAGACCCGCACACGGTTTTTGAGGCCGCGATGGGCGCGACAGTTTTACCACAACGCGAGGACATCAATCTGGCGACGTTTTTACCGAGTAGTCGTAGCGTCGCGCTCAAACGGTCTGCATTTGAGGCCGTCGGCGGCTATCCCGAATGGTTGGATTACTGCGAAGACCTGATTTTTGACCTACGGCTGCAAGCCCGATTTGCGCCATTCGTGTTCGCACCCGATGCGCTCGTATACTTTAGGCCGCGTGGGTCGATTCGCAGTTTCTATAAGCAATACTATCTCTATGCGCGTGGGGACGGCAAAGCCGATTTGTGGCGCAAGCGGCATATCATCCGCTATATCGCCTATCTGATCGCGTTCCCAACTCTGATTGTGCTGGCGCTGACGGTCAGCCCGTGGTTCTGGCTGTTATTGCTCATCGGCGGCATAGGCTATTGTCGGACTCCGCTGCGCCGTCTGCCGCGTGTGATGAAGATGCTCCCGTTCAAACCCTCTGGTCTGGATTGGGTGAAAGCCGCCGCGTGGATTCCGGTCATCCGCGTCGTAGGCGATATCTCCAAGATGGTCGGCTACCCCGTCGGCCTACGTTGGCGACGTGAGAACACTCCGCCGAATTGGAAATAAAATTGCACACATCCCCCGTCATGCGAGGGTATATGGGCAGTCCATAGCGGATCTTGTTGGCCGATGAGGGCGCTTGTCGCATGGGGCGCTGTATACTTGTGGGCGCTTGTTCTCATCGGCTACTGGTAGTATCGTCTTAGAGTATACTGTTCAGATGATTTGCGGGTGGGGGATGTTTTTATAATGACCAAAATCACTTGGTATAACTTCAAAGTCTTGATTTTTGACCCAGACTATTATGCACGCCACGCGCTGTATACCTTCTTAGCATGGGACAGGCGCACCCGCGTGATGTATAGCGCCGAGAGCCTAGAGGCGATGTGGGCGTACCTGCGCGAGACGCCGCCCGTGGAATATCCCAATTATGTGCTAATCGACGCCAACAACGGCGGCGCGGACGGCCTGCGTGTGCTGATGGATAAACTCAAACAGGCGCTACCGAAAGCGCGTATCGTCTGCCTCGCCCAACAATTGGAGCCGGAATTGGTGCAAGTCGCTGCTGAAAAAGGCGCACGCGCCTTCTTGCTCAAGCACGAAGCGGGTCTGCGTGTCGGTTGGGCGATTATCTACGGCGAAACGCGGGATTTCACCATCACGCCCGGCGTGTCAGAGGCGCTACGCGCCCAGAAAAACCTCCACCCACGGATACAGCGTGCGGCCATCCTCCCGCGTAGCATTGACTTCCCGCAATTGACCTCACGGGTTAAGCAAGCACTCGAACTCTGGTTGGGCGGGATGCCCGCTTACCTGATCGCAGATGAGTTGGGCATCGCCCAAAGCACGGTGCGCGGTTATATCAAGAAAGCCTACCGCATCCTTGAATCGACGGTAGATTTCGAGTTTCCGCGTGAGGTCACGCAACAAGAACGCGCCTTCTTGCGCTATACCGCCCTAGACGACCAAGAATAATCGGACGCCCGGAAGGGCGTCCCTACTGACTGGGTTACGCCCAATCCACCAGCGGGTCACGGTAGAAACTCACGCCGAGCGCGACCAATCGTGCGCCATGCGCGGCCAAACGCAACCGGTACTCATCCCATGACCGACCACTCGCCGGAGACCAGCCGATTTCGGCAATCCCCAAGAGGCGCGGGAACATCATAAATTCGATGTCCTTAACGGTCAAAATCGTCTCTGACCACAACGGCGCTTCGACTCCGATGATGTCAGCCTCGGACACGCCCTCCATCAAAATAGCGGGATCCCACTCATACGATTGCTGAGTGTTAGCCGTCCCCGCCCAAGTCAACCCCAACGGGCTTGACTCGTCATATTTCATGTCCATATAGGCTCTTGAGGCAGGCGAGCAAATCACCTTCCCGCCTTGTGCAACCGCCTTGCGTGAGAAATCGCTGAACCATTGTTGGACAATCGTCCCCGGCAATAGTTCCGTCTGGCCGATTTCTTCCCAGCCTATGAGTTTTTTGCCGTGGGATTTGACGATTTGCTGAATCCGCGCCAAGAACGTCTGATAATCCTCTGGCTTGGTCGCGTGTGATTCATCGCCCCCGATATGGAAATAGTCACCGGGGGTCAGCGCGGCGACCTCGCGGACGACATCATCAAGAAATGTATACGTCAGTTCCTTATTGATGGTCAGCGTGCTGAATCCGACTTCTGTGCCGGTATACAGCGCCGGGGCGGGCGCTCCATCTGGGTTCAAATCTGGGTAAGACGACAGCGCCGCGTTGGTATGCCCCGGCAGATCAATTTCCGGCACGACTTCGATATACCGCGCTTGGGCGTAAGCCACCAACTCGGCGTAATCGGCTTGCGTATAATACCCGCCCTCGCCGCCCCCGACTTGGGTCAGGCTGCCATGCGTCGTCAGGTTAGGCCACGAGAAAATCTCTAGCCGCCAGCCTTGATCGTCGGTCAGATGCAGGTGTAGTTTGTTCATCTTATAGAGCGCAATCAGATCAATCACGCGCTTAACCACTTCCATCGGGAAAAAATGGCGTGCAACATCCAACATCGCCCCGCGATATGGGAAGCGTGGCTGGTCGGTGATAATGCCGCCGCCGATGACGGCCTCGCCAGTCAACGGAAGCAATTGGCGCAGAGTCTGGACGCCATAAAACACCCCGGCGGGCTGGGCGGCCTCAATCGAAATGTGCTGCGGCGTGACGCTCAACCCATAGCCTTCCGCGCCGAGGTCGAGGCTGCCCGACTCCGATAAGCGAATGACGTTATCGGTGGTATCGCCCTCGACAATCGACAAATCCAACCCCGTGATGGCTCTCACGAGTTCGACCAGTTGCGCGGCGATTTTGACCGTTTCCGGCGTATAGGCCGCAATGACGGTTTGCGCGTTGATGCGAAATTCGCCTTCGGACTCGACCACCGAGGCCGGTAATGGGATTAAATTTCTGGTCATGGTAGCCACATCCTTGAGACGGCCGCAACGTCCACCCAATCGCCGTTAATGTTCATTTCCCAGTGCAAATGGGGGCCACTACTGCGCCCAGTATCGCCGGTGACGCCAATTACCTGTCCCGCCGTGATGGTCTGCCCGCGTGTAACGTGAATCTGACTGAAATGGGCGTAGCCGGTATACACGCCGTGGCCGTGGTCAATCACGACATAATTGCCGCGAATATCCATCAATCCGGCAAACGCTACCGTCCCGCCCCCCGCTGCCATGACCGGCACGCCCACCGTAGCCCGCAAATCCCACCCCGTATGGCGAGTCTGCACGGTCTCATTCAGGACGCGCACCTCACCGAACGGGGCGGTCAGAATCGACGCGATGGGGAGCATGAAACCGCGCTCGTCCCAGCCTTTGGCGTCTGTGAAGTGGTCGAACACCGCCGCCAGCCGTGCGAATTCCGCCCGTTCCACTTCGGGATCAATCAGGTATAAGCGGTCTGCCGGCACGGTGAACGCGCTGCTGATGAATCCGCCGCTGGTGACGTTGACTTGCCCAATGACGATTTCGGTTGTGCCATCGCTGAAAGTCGCCGCCACCTCAAGGTCATAGGTTTTGGCGGTCTGCTCGATATTGGCGGTCAACAGCGCGTACAGATACCCGTCGGCGCGTGCGTCAAAAAACGCGATATTGCGATTCAGGAAGCGGGCGCTGGCCGAGACCAACCCCTCACCGCTGATGCTAACCACGCCGACGCCGCCCTGCTTTATCTCATCGAACAGGATTTCCAGCGTGGCGTGCGGCGCGTTAAAACTCTGGCGGACGGTGGGGCGCACAATCGGAGTCGGCGTCAGGGTCGGTTCGGCGGGCGTCGCCAATGGGTCAGGTGTGGCAGTTGGGGTGTCTTGGGCGACAACCGGCAACAGCGCCGCCACACACAATAGGAAAATAGCGCATACGGTTAAAATCAGGGCGCGAACGGGCATAAGGCTTGAACGTTCCTAAACAGACTAGGCGCAGAATTAGGGCGCGGGGGTGGCGGTGACGAACACCACTCGCGCTGTCGGGCTGGCGGTGGGCAATATCGCATCGGATGTCGGCGGCGCTTCGGTTAAAATCGGTTGGCCGCTGGTCGGCTCTGGCGTAAGTGTGATGACGCTGAAGGGTAGCTCCGTCGGGGCGGGAGTCGGCAACAGACTCAAATCGAACTCCACCGTATCGAGGATGGCTTGCAATTCCTCCAACGCGGAGCCTTCCAGCGCTTCTTTGGGTTCGGTATAGGCATAAAAGGCGAAATTAAGCCCTTCGATATTCGCCGCCCAGAACCAGCCGCGTATGCTCGGCAGGTCATCGGGGCAATCATCCGCCACAAAATAGGTTCCCTCACCTTGCAAGCCGCCAACCGTGAACGTTCTGGCCTCGTCATATACAAATTCACATTCGGCTTCAATGATCGTGAACAGCAACAAGCGTAACCCATCAGAGAACAGATTAACGCCCGACAGCAAAGAGCCGGTAGGCGAGACCGGGACGACGCTCTCAAACGCCCACAACAGCACAATCGTACCCGTCCCACCGGTCACAGACCCCTGATATAACGAGAACGGGACAGCCGACATCCCCTCAGCGCCCGGAATCAATAGCGCGTCACTGGCAGATTTCCAACCGTCCGGTATCTCGATACGGATAGGCGCTTCGAGGTCGGTCACGATTGCGGGGTTGAGCGTTACAGGGATACGAGAATCCGTCGCTATGGGCGGAGAGATCGGGGTCAAGGTCGGCGGCTCAATGCTGGGGGCGAGGGTCGGAACTGCGGTTGGGGAGCTGGTCGGGACGGGCGTGACGGCGCGTTGCGTCAGCGCAAAATTGACGCTGGCCGTACTGGTCTGAGCCAGAAGCGCGACGACAGTCGGGTTTGCCTCCAACATAGAGGTCACGGTCAAGTCACGGTCAGAGGGGGCGCTGGGCGCACAAGCGGCCAACGTCAGCAACAGGGTTAATATCAGGACAAATCGGGTCATAGCAGCAAACCCGGGTCTACGAATGGCGCGATGCACTCCGGCGAATCATAGGCGACATTGTTGACCGCCTTCGAGACCTCATACGCCCGCATCCGGTCTGCGGAAACGGGTTGGAGCGCGGCGAGGGCTTCAGCGTGGCTGAGTTCGCCCGCGTGCAGCCATGTCTCGTAGTGCGATTCCGGCAGGATAACCGCCATCCGGTGATGGAAGGTCTTGATGAAATCGTTCGGCTCGGTGGTCAAAATCGTACAAGTGCGGATTTCGCCGCCGTCAGGGTCACGCCAAATCTCCCACAATCCGGCAAAAGCGAACACTTCGCCGCCCTCCAGATGCACATACATCGGATTTTTACCCTTTTGAGGCCACTCATAAAACCCGTTGGCGGGGATAAGGCAACGGCGGCGCTTGAGCGCGTTCTTGAACGACGGCTTCTCGGCGGCGGTCTCGGCGCGGGCGTTAATCAATTGGTTGCCGATGCTCAAATCCTTTGACCATGACGGCACAAGCCCCCAGCGATGAAATGTCATCTCCGCCGAATTTTCATTGGTGATGACGGCCACTGGCTGCGATGGCGCAACGTTATAGCGGGGGTACATCTGCGCGGGGGCGGCGTCTAGGTTAAACGCCAGTTGAATCTGTTCCGGGTTAGCGGTCAGCACAAAACGGCCACACATAGGTCGTGACTCCTGCGTTGTTTTACTTCTTCGTGTTGGTTTCAGGCGGGCGGGCGAGTTCGGCAATCTGGCGCATCACGGTAATCATCGCCAGCGCCAGCCCAAATATCTGTCCGGTCTCAATCGGCTTGATTTCGCCGTCTTTGGTCGCCTCTTGCGCCGCCCGATTGAACATGTACGCGCCAATTAATCCGGTGAACAGCCCACCCACCAAGCCAAACCAATACGGGCGCGGGTCGAGTGGTTTTTTGGCCGGGATTGCTGGGCGTGCCTGCAACATAGCGCGGCGATCTGGGAGTGGGGTTTGGGGTGTTTTACTGCTCATCGGCTTCATCCTGATTGGGCTTCGGCTCAAAGGCCGACAGCCAGCGTTCGATTATCGCAGTCCGGGCAACCACTTTTATGACCGCCCGACCCAATGCTAAACCAGCGGTACGGGCGCGGGTCTTGGCATCAAAAGCTCGACCTTCTAACGTTGCAAGCTGGCCTGTCACCTTGACTTCAAGGCGGCTGACGCTGAATATCGCGGCGGCCACGGCAACCCATAGCGCCAGCAACACCACGAGGACGGGCAGAAAACACACGATCATCGTCATGACTTGATTGACCACGCCGACTTGCGCGTGACTCGACAGCGCAAGCAAGGCGATGATAACCAGTACCAACAGCAAACACGCGCCGAACAGCAACCAGATGTTGCGTTTTAGGACGCGCTTCTGGTCAGCAGATGTAATGGGGTGAGATGAATCAGTCATGTATTCTATTTTACCTCAAAAATGCGCGGTCTACCGACGTTCTGACCCATCATCGAAAATTCCACTGGGATGGCAACCGCGATTCGCCCGCGTCGCATCGCGCTCCAACTGGACGAACGAGTCGTAATAGGCGTCGTCCGGCTGATATAAGACTACTTCCGCCCATCCATCACGGATGAGGCGTTCATTGACAAACGTGCTTCCGACATACACATACCGCAGCAGGCGGTCATACTGGTCGGTATCGCTGGTATCGCGGATGAGCGTGACTTCTTGGCCTTCAACCAAATTCTTATTGGCGCGTACCGCATCGGCGTAACAAGCCTCGTCACGTTCCGGCGTATTCGCGCCGACATACCGCACACGATACACATCATCGCCCAAATCTACGTCGATGGTGTCGCCGTCGATGACACGGGTAACAATGCCGGTTTCGCCGCCAGACGGGGCGCTACCGCCGTTATTATTGGTCGTACCAGAGTCGTCGTCCATCAGCAAAGCCGCGTCACAGCCTGCCAGACACAGCGCAACCAGTACGAACCCGATTATCCACACCCGCCCCATGATTATCCCTCTATTTTAGAAACCGTAGCTCAATCGCCGCCTAATCATAGCACAATCCAACTGGACTCCTCCGCCCTGTGGGGGCTATAGTACTTGTTTGGTGATCGGGATGAGGTCATAACGTTCATGCGTCGATTCCGCCATATTCTCGCGTTGGTCATCGGCCTACTGCCGCTGGTCATCCCCATTCAGGCACAATCAGATAACGACCCGGCGGCGACTGTCAGCGCTTTTTTGACGGCGTGGGGTCAGCGTGACAGCGCGGCCATGTACCGGCTACTCGCACGCCAGAGCCAAGACGCCTACCCAGAACAGGTCTTTATCAACCGCTACATCGTCGCCAATGACGCCCTCGCCCTCAACAGCTTAACATTTGAAGTCGGCGACACCCATCTGCAAGGCATCACCGCAGCCGTGACGTATGATGTCGTGATTGAGAGCAGTCTGTTCGGTCAAATCATAGACAATGGGCGGACGATGCGCCTCGCCAATGAAAACGGGCGTTGGGGCGTGGCGTGGTCAAGCATGGACATCTTCCCTCAACTTCCGTCAGTGGCGCAAATCACCTCTACCGGGCAACTCCCGCCTCGCGCCAACATTTATGACCGAAACGGGGAACTAATCGCCGGACGCGGTTCAGTGGTCACACTGTATACCGCACGCCAACAAATGAGCAACGAAACCGACTGTATGAAGCTGATGGCAAGCCTGACGCGCCGCCTATCCATCGCCTTTGAGCGCCAGTTCGCCAGCAATAACGCCGATACCATTTTTAACCTCGGTGAGATGAACGCCGAAGATTACGAAGCAAACCGTGACGCCCTCGCTAGCATTTGCGGGGTGAGCATCACCCTAGACCGTGAGACGCGCACCTATTACGGCAACAACGCCATGTCGCATGTCGCGGGCTATACCGGCCAGATGAGTCCCGAACAGGCCTCAGAATATGCCGCGCTTGGGTATAACAGCGGCGACTTGATTGGTCAGGCCGGGGTTGAGCGCGTTTTCGAGCGCGAATTGGCAGGCACATCCGAGCGCGTCTTGCGGATTGTTGACCCCGGCGGCACGGTACTGCGTGAATTCGCCTCACAGGGCGGCAAAGACGCTGTACCCGTCCAGATGACGATTGACCGCGACCTCCAGCGCGTGCTGGCACAAGCGATGGCCGACGCTTACGATTATGCCTATCCATCATGGGGCGGCGTGGCCGCTGACGGCGCAGCCGTGATTATCGACGTGAAAACCGGCGCGATTCTGGCGCTGGTCAGTTTTCCGCTGTTCGACCCGCTGTTATTCGACCCCACCTCGCCAGAACCTGCCCGCCGCGTCGAGTTGCTCTCACAGGTCAATCAAGATGAGCGTCGGCCATTGACCAATCACGTCACTCAGAGTCGCTATACGCCCGGGTCGGTCTATAAACTGGTCACGGCGACGGCGGTTTTGAATGAGGCGATGGTCGCCCCTGCTGAGATTTTCGACTGCCAATTGCGTTGGTTCGGGCGTGATTTGGGCGATGATGTCGAGAGCCGCCCGGACTGGCGCGAGACGGATGCTTTCCCACCGGCTGGCCCAATCACCCCAGCACAAGCTATTATGGCCTCGTGCAACCCGTTCTTCTGGGAATTCGGTGCGCGGCTGTTCAATCAAGAGGGGAATGAACTCGCCAGTTATGCGCGGCAGTTGGGCATGGGCGAAGCGTATAACGTCTTTCCCGGTTCTATCGAGGCCGCTGCCGAACTCGATAATCCGGCCAGCACCAGCCTCGCCATTAACAACACGGTTGGGCAAGGCGACGTCTCGATTCCACCGATCCAGATGGCAGTGATTACTGCCACGCTCGCCAACGGCGGTACGGCCTATAAACCGTATATCGTCCAACAAATCGGGGGCTTACAGGGGACTCCTGTCGTCCAGACTTTCCAACCGGAAATCTTGAATCAAATCGAGTTTTTGCCGG
>Ga0163144_10018871_pt1 | contig 13922 bp, 9 predicted proteins | sample OliLak19BULKMAT1_FD_123175 | JGI IMG/M metagenome (GOLD analysis project Ga0163144, IMG submission 123175) | Freshwater microbial mat bacterial communities from Lake Vanda, McMurdo Dry Valleys, Antarctica - Oligotrophic Lake LV.19.BULKMAT1 | ecosystem: Environmental > Aquatic > Freshwater > Lake... | reverse complement strand
ATTCCGCGAGTTGGTATCAGTGTCCTGGTAGTATCCGAAGGCGGCCGGAGCAGCCAGGGAAACGCCCGGACGGCTGAACTGCGTGTTGTTGAACAAGTTAAAGAACTGGCTCTGCGCCTGGATCCGGACACGATCTGTCAAGGCGAAATCCTTTTGGAGTGTTGAGTCATATTGAGTCAGCCCATTCAAGCGGATGACATTCCGCCCGAGGATGCCGAAATTGCCGATCAGCGGCTGGGAGAGACCCGAGCCAGTGGTTTTGAAGTCCGCTGCCGCGACGCTGCCAGGGTTAGGCGCAAACGTCAGGTTGAGCGGGCCATCGAGGTTGGGACGCACCGCACCACCGCCGCCGAGCAGCAGCGGATCAGGCAATGCAAGACGGGCGCCGCTGAAAATGTTGATGGGATTGCCGCTCTGCTTCTGGAAGATGCCGGAGAGACTCCATCCACCAATGACAGTGCGGACGAAACGATGGGTGTTTGTGAACTTCGGCAGGTCGTAGGAGTGGGTGAAAACGAACCGGTGAGGTACGTCGAAGCCGGAAACCGCGCGGTTGTCACGATTGTTGAACGGGTTCTGCTGGCTCGGGGAGTCCGTTGCGATCACATTCAGCACATCGCTGACGTCGTCAATCGACTTAGACCAAGTATAGGCGGCCGTAAAGCCAAATCCGCTCCGAAACGTACGGGCCAAGTAGCTCTGGAACGAGTGGTAGTTCGAGTTGGCGGACGACTCATTCAGGGTGACGCCGGTGAAACGGGGGTCAATGCGGTTGGTAGTTCCGGTAGGCGGAGCATTCAGACCGGCGTTGATGGCGCGGTAGTCGGTAGTGCGCGCGGTTTCGTCAGCCAGCGAGGTCGCCGGGACTACCAAGCCGGGGCGAACGGTATTGATTGGGCGGCCGCGCTGCAGGAAGTTGCTCTTCGTTCCGACGTACCCGATCCGGCCAATAAAACCATTGCCGATCTGCCGTTCAATGTTCAGACTCCATTGCTGGGTCTGCGGGTTCCTCATCGCGTAGTCAACCGGCGATAGACCCCCGAAATTGCGCACGGCGGTGCCAAAGTTGCCAACCGTGGCAATACCCGTCTGCTGGAAGGCGGAAGTCCCTGCCACGAGGTTGGCGAGCGTATTGGCGCCGGTGAAGTCCGTCGTCGAGAAGTTGTACATAAACGGCGGCGAGAACCGGAGGTTCGTGATGGGATTCAGAAAGATGAAGTCATACGCCCAGCCGTAGCCCCCGCGCACGCTCCACTTGCCGGAGTTGCCCGGGCTCCAGGCGAACCCGAAGCGGGGCGCCCAATTATAGTTCGTGTTGAATGCCGTCGGTGTCACTTCAATTGACCCTAGCGCGCCAGTGCCGGCGCCGCCGAGTGCGGCTTGGCGATCCAGGTTCAGGTTGGAAAGCAGCCCGTTGACCTCCGAGACGCCACCGGCGATTTCGAGCCGGACGCCCAGGTTGAGCGTCAGATTCCGGCGGATGCGCCAGTCATCCTGCAGGAATATTCCCTGGTTGCTGACCCGGTTACCGCGGATTGAGCCACCGAAGCGCTGGCTATAAATAACCGGGATCCCCAACTGGAACTGCTCAAAGTTGGCGAACGTGAACGAACCGCGCTTGTTCAAATCAAAAATAGAATTCGCTTGAATGCGCTCAAAGTTGTAACCACCCTTAAACGTGTGGTTGCCCGAGGTCTTCGTCAAAGTCGTCAAAGAGTTGTACACGTTCTGAGTGCGTCCCTGCGGTAAACCCGACCACGACCCGAGTTCGGCCAAGCCGTTCTGGAAGCCCACCGAAGCGGCTCCGATCGCGACCAGCGGCGTGAAGTTCGGATTGCTGCGCAGAAATCCACCAAGTTGGTTCAGAACCAAAGTGGGCGAGAAGATGCGGGTGTAGCCGACCGTGATCGTCTGCGGCGTGTTGGTGGAACTGGCTCCGTTCGTCGGAAGGTTCGACGAGATGAAGGTCAAGCCAGGGCTGCGAGATTCCGACTCCTGATATGCGTAGCGGCCCCAAAGGATGTCCTTCTGGCTGATGTTGTAGTCAATTTTGCCCGAGTATGCGACAGAGTTCGAACCCAGCGGAGCTGGGTTCGAAACCGTGCCGGAGTCCGAAGCAACTCCTTGCGTCGCCTGCCACAGAGTGCGTGCGGCGGGATTGGTGATGCCGGCTACCTGGGCATTTGTCGGTACTACAGCTATACGTGTACCTCCGGAGCCGCGGACTTTCTGCTGCTCGTAGGTCCCAAAGTAGAAGAGCTTATCGGTGAGAATTCGGCCACCAATAGCGGCACCCCACGTGTTGTCGCGCAGGATAGGCGCCTTGCCCGTGCGGTCGAAGTAGTCGCGCGCGTTCAGCTTGTCGTTGCGGAAGAACTCAAACAATCGACCGTGGAATTCGTTTGTGCCGCTTTTGGTGATGATCTGGTACTGCGAACTGCCATTCCGGCCGTATTCGGCGCTGAAATTGTTCGATATGACGTTCACTTCTTTGATCGCGTCAATGGGCACGGTGCCCGTGCCGGCGCCGCCCGTCGTCGAGACATCGGAGGCGTTGGCGTTGTCGATCGTGATGTTGTTCGCGCGGCCACGTCCACCGTTTGAGTTGTAGCTGCCGAGACCCAGGAAGGGGTTCCGCACGCTGACCGGGGTCACGCCCGGGGTTGTACCTGCAAGAGCGAGGGGACCGCCTTGCAAGGGGAGTTGGGTGATCGCTTTCGCTTCTACGCTGTTCTGCATCTGCGCCGACGCAGTGGAAATGGTGAGCGCGGATTCTTCGATAACGACCTCGGACTTGGTCGACGAGACTTCAAGCGTCACGCTCAGCTCTTTTGTGGCGCCAGAGTTGATCAATGCCGTGGTCACCAAGCTGGAGAAGCCATTGTTTTCAACGCGCACCGAGTAGTCGCCAATCGTGAGCAGCGAGAAGCGCGCTGCGCCTGCAGAGTCAGAAACCGCATCGCGGGTGAAGCCTTGTGTGGTGCTGCGAATTGAGACCTTGGCGCCTGCAATGGCGGCGTCCGAAGCGTCGCTAACGCGGACGACTAGATCACCGGTGATCTGAGCCAGAGAAGGAACGGCAAAGCTTGCCAAAGCAAGCAGAAACCGTGCGACAGTGCTGTGTGTCATAGAGAGATACCTCTGAAGTGTCGGCCATTAAATTTGACCGAATGTAATGAGTTTGTCTTATAGACGCCTTAAGAATGATGATAGTTGCTCTCGTTTTCTCATTTTTCGCGTCTAACAGGGTTTTCTCCCAATTGCCACTCGCACGGCCTCCAGCGGCCACCTTGCCAGGCAGCTTCGTGCCGAAGCGCCTGTGCTAACCCCGAACGCTCGGCAATTTACGTTGAGTCAGGCGACTGGCAGCGTACCGACCTCCATTACCTCCGCCTGACTCCGCCGCAGGGGCCAATGTTCCATCAACCGGTCGTAGCCAACAAGATTGTTCCCCGTTGCTGCACTAAAGAGATAAGCAGGCAAATCCTCCGAGCGCACCAAGCCCCGCGCCAGTGCGGAATACATTCGAGACAACTCACTAGCCTCTCGATGCCAACGCTCATCATCCAGACCCCAGATTCCCTGAGGATCCACGATCCCTGTTGCCTTCGTGCACAAATGGCACCAGTCAGTGCTGTCGATAGATGGATACCAGCAGAATCCGCGAAAATCAACCTGCGAGGCAAGAGTCTCGCATTGTTCTTCCATGAATTTCAGCCATGTCAGGCGGTCCAGGTACGAACCCCTGACATTAGTCTCACCGAGAAATACGGGCACTTTAAATCGATCGGCATAAGTCCTGCCCAGGATTGCGAATCCCGCCGGTTGCGTGACCGGCCATGCGATGTTAGCTCGCCCTAGCGATTTATCCCAATACCAATCTATTTCCGAGTGGGTATAGTAATCCAGGCCAAGGACATCGATTCTCGCCCGGTTATCGTGAAGCCAGTGCAGGTCGTCCTCGGTGAAGCCATGCCGTTGCAGATAGGGATATAGCTCATGAGAACGAGTAAGTGCGCCCAGAATAAGGTCATGCAGCAGATAGCGGCGACAATTGGCAAACTGGACCCAAGGTGCAGATTTACGATCCAGCGTCCAGTGCATTTCGGCCGACTCCACATGCACAAACTGCACTTGCTGGTTTACTTTGAGCAACGCCCGCGAGGCAACGCAGATGGATTTACCAACATTGATCGCCATGCTGACAAAAGAGTCCTCAGACGCGTGATACGGATACCAGTCTCCAGACAGCGCACAAAGGACCGTTGTCGGCAAAGGCTCGTTGAAGATGGTATAGCGTTCCACCCAAGGGTAGCGCTCAGCAAGCCGCACAATGAACCGCTCATAATAACGCGCGAAATCCGGGTTCGCAAAACCCTGATCCAGCCAGTCTGGAAAAGAAACGTGGTGGATAGGATCAAGAATCGGCCGCATACCATGCTTTTGCAGATATTCCATGGGGCCATCGAACCAAGAAAAGTCAAAGCTCCCTGGTTCTCGCTCAATGCGGTGCCACGGCACAGAGTAGCGGAGTTCCGAAATGCCGGCCGTGCGCAACAGTTCCAGATCGAACCGCCATCGCTCAATATGACGCGTAGTCCCAAGAACATCCGTACCGGTCCCTACTAACCGGGTGCTTTCAAAAGCCCCCAGGTGAGGGTATGATGCACCTGGGGGGTTAGGCCGCACAAGTACCTTCTCTGCGTACTCGCGCGTTTTATTTGTCACTAAATTCTTTAGCTTCCAAGCCTGGCAGGCTCATCGGCAACGTAAAGATACCTGTACCCTTGAGCCGGGTTCAAGTCTTCTTGGCAGTCTTCTTGCCCGAACGCGTTCGCGGTGCATCTGCGCCTCCGCCAACCGTTTCAAGGTCCACGTCGCTACCCATGTCGTTCAAGGATACCTGCTGCATGATTGGTGCCGAGATAGCTGTTAATAGATAATCAGAAGCTTCCTCTTCTCCAAGAGTGTGCGAAAGCAATGTCGCGCATTCGAATTCGCCCAATTGACGAGCCAGACATCGCGCCGTTCCGTAAGCGGAGATTTCGTAATGCTCTACCCGTTGTGCCGCAGCGATGAGCGCAAGATCTGCGGTCATGGGTTCCTTTTCGCGCCAATCTTCAATCGTCTCCTTGCCTTCCTCCACCAGCCCCATCATGGCCTTGCAGGGCTTAGGCTCTGCCTCTTCCTGCAGCAGTTCGAAGATTTGTTTCAGGCGCAAAACTTGAGCGTCTGTCTGGCTCTTGTGCTTTTCAAAGGCACTCTTGAGGTTTGGATGGTTCGCGGCCTCTGCCATTTTGGGCAGTGCGCCTGTGAGCTGCATTTCTGCATGAAGCAAATCTTTTAGTTGATCGACAAGTAATTCTTTAATCTGTGACATTTTTCAAGCTCCTAAGTTAGTTCTTTACGGTCGAGCCGTTCGTCCTGTTTTGGCGAGTTCCTGCGTCTGGCGATTCGAGTTCAGTAAATGCAGGCGCCATAACCATCTCCCAATCCCCTCCTTGGTTCCATGGCCCCCGCCCATCTGGCTCTCCGCGCTCGCCAATGCCTGTGGACGTATTGAAGTACTGATCCACCAGGCCCGGGGTAGGCGGAATTTTTCCGATTGAAAACGTAGGCTTGCCCATGCTCTCTAGCGCGGCCTGAAAAGCCTTCATATGTGTAATTTCGCGGGTCATCAGGAACTGCAGCGTATCGATTGAGCCCTGGTCGTCGGTAAAATTGATCAACCGTTCGTATACAATCTTCGCCCGCGCTTCAGCGGCAATATTGCTGCGCAAATCCACATCCAGCTCACCGGTGACCTTGAGGTAATCTGCCGTCCATGCATTGCCCATGGAATTAATTAGGGCAACCCCGCCGCCACCGGCAATCGCAATCAGAGGGTCTGCGTGGGCCGCGTACCGGTCATGTTTGAGTGGTTTCAAATGCATCCTTGCCAACGTGCCAACCACTTCAAGATGGCTCAACTCTTCAGTTCCTATATCCATCAGCAGGTCTTTGCGTTCCGGGTCATCACAGTTTAGACCCTGAATCGAGTACTGCATCGCCGCCGCCAGTTCCCCGTTCGCGCCGCCGAATTGTTCTAACAACATGTTTCCGAAGCGAGGGTCGGGTTCACCGATCCGCACGGTATACATCAATTCTTTAATATGGTGGTACATCAATAATCGCCTCTCTCGCGATTTAGCCTTACAAAGATACGGATAGGCCCAATTTGGGTTGTGTTACTGACCTAAGTAAGAAACTTTAGACGAACTTGGCACCCGGTGGCGTCAACGGAAACAAAGGCCGAAACTCTACCCCGTGTGTCCATGTCTGCATTACGAGGGTTGGTCTGTGGAGTTCCAAAGCCAATTGACTGAAGGCCAGTTCGGATGCGCAATGGCCCGGTGGGGATCAACTAGATAATGCAATTTCATTCACCTGAAGGCTGGTTGGATTGCTCGCGCCGCATCCTCTTGGTTGCTGCCCATCCCGATGATGAGGTTTTATCGCTAGGTGCACACTTCCGCTCCCTGCATCCACGGCTATTTCACCTCACCAGCGGGGGGAGCTCAAGTACAGCGGGACAAAGACTGGCAAAGATCAGATTTCTCGAGTTGGATCGCGCTCTCAAAATAGGCAGAATCCCCACTCGCCATCGGTTTTCTTGTGGAGTGGCCGATCAACAAGTCATTGATTTTCTACCAACAATTTTCTCTAAGTTGCGGGAGGTAGTGGAGCGTATTAAACCAAGCTGCCTGCTCTCTCACCCATACGAAGGGGGCCACCCGGATCATGATGCTGCTGCCCTGGTCTGCAATCTTGTCGCCAGTTCATTCAATGCCATGCCAATATTTGAGTTTCCGTCCTATCACAATGGCACTCCATTCGCTCAGACGGCTTCATGGAAAACTGCCTCCTTTCTCGAACCCACAAGTGAGCAAATCTCGATTCGCCTTACCGGGAAACAGCAAAAGTTGAAGAAGCGAATGCTGGCAGCGTTTCAGTCGCAGGCAGCCGTGCTTAAGCTTTTTCCCGTCTCGGTGGAGAAGTTCCGGCCTGCACCGGCTTACAACTTTCTCGAGCCCCCTCATCGGGGCCACCTTCTTTATGATGCCTTCGGTTGGGATACCTACCCTGCTTGGAGGAGACGAGCCTGCGCGGCTATGTCCAGCATCGGTATTGATTCAGCAGAATCCATGCAGAGGTTGAAAAGCATTTGAAACAGCGAGCGGAATTTAAGTCTTTTTGGATGGCGGGATTCGAGGCAGCCACTCATGTAAACCGGTTCGAGTCGCGCATTGACATGATCGCCGGCACTCAACATGATGTCCATGCCGAGGCAGACTACGCGATGCTGAGCCGCTTCGGAATGCGAACAGTGCGCGACGCATTCCGCTGGCATCTGATTGACCGGGGTACGGACAGCTTTGATTTCAGTTCGATTCGTCCTCAACTCGAAGTGGCCGCCAAAGAAAACGTCCAGGTAATGTGGAGCCTGCTCCACTACGGTATTCCGGACGGTTTGGACATTTTCTCTTCCGAGTTCATAAGTCGGTTTGTACGCTATTCTCTTGCCGCTCTCAATTTGATTCGCGAATTTTCAGATGACGCACCCTATCTGGTGCCAGTCAACGAAATTTCTTTCTTCTCGTGGGCCGCTGGCAGATCATACATGTCTCCGTTTTCGGCAGGTCGAGACGACGAGGTAAAGAGACAGCTTGTACGAGCAGCCGTAGAATCGTGCCGGGCAATGCGCGCGGTCGATTCCCGGTGCCGTTTTGTGTTTCCCGATCCGATTATCAATATCGTTACACCGGCGGCGCGGCCCGATCTAGAGGAGAGCGCCAGCGAATTAAATGAGATTCAATTTCAGGTATGGGACATGATCGCCGGCAGGACGAATCCGGAACTCGGCGGAAGCGAGGACCTTCTCGATATCCTTGGAATGAATTTTTATCACTCAAACCAGTGGGAATGCGAGGGTGAAAAGCTGGACTGGTCGCAGACACCCCGCGACTCTCGTTGGAAACCTCTCAGCCAAATCATGGAACGAGTTTGGGCCCGGTACCACCGGCCGCTGTTCCTGGCCGAGACGAGTCACGTAGGTTCAGGGCGGGCCGATTGGATTCGCGAAGTGGCTGAAGAGACACTACTTGCCTTGCGTCGTGGGATACCGATAGAGGGCATCTGCATTTTCCCCATAATCGACCGCTACGATTGGGAAAACCGTGATCATTGGCACAATAGCGGGCTTTGGGATTTAGAGAACGACGGCGCCTTAGGCCGGGTCCTGAACAAAGACTATGCGTCAGCGTTGGACCAGGCCCAGCGGATCATGGCGCTCGCTTCTGGCATTGAGATTGCTCTTAGCCTTAACCATCATGGCTCCAGCAAATGAAATCGTAACAAAAGTAATAGAAGCAGCAGAAGTCGACAACCTGCCCAAGGGCTCTTTAGTCGGGGATCAGGTTGGCGGAAGGTCCTTTAACGATAATGTCGCAGCCGCACTGGAACGGCGCAGCCACATTGGCTGGAACGACTACAGAGATGGTGACCACACCTGGACAGTGATCCAAATCCAGCGTTAGCTTATCTAAAATCCGTCAACCACGATGTCTGCGCTTTAGCAGCGGCCAGCATGTGGTTCCGTTCAAGCTTTAAAATGCTTTCATAGTGCAAAATGTACCTGCTACCCATAAGCTTGAAGTCATTTTTTTCCTCTACAAGTTCACGGCAGTCCAGGGAACTCAATTTAGAACGGCGCTGTATCCACAAAGCCATATCTTTCCAATCTTTTGCCAGAAAGCCTGTTTTGCCATGGACCACCAATTCAGGAAGTGCCCCGATTTCAAACGCGATGACTGGCGTGCCCGATGCCAACGCTTCCATGGTAACTAGAGAACTAGTTTCCGCAACGAGGCTCGGCACCAGCAGCGCACTTGCTGCCGAAAGCAAGTCCCGCTTCTGAACCGCGCCAACTGGACCGATAAAACGCCTCTCGCTATCCAATAACGGCTTGATTTTCCTCTCGAAGTAGGCAATGTGCTCGGGATAAGGGAAAAGTTCACCTGCGAGGATCATCCCTACCCCAGCTTTGCGGGCGGCCGCTAATGCCAGGTGAAATCCTTTCTCGGGGCAAATTCGTCCCAATCCCAAAACCCAGGATTCCTTGCAATTTCGAAAATTCAATGCTTTGAGATCGATTCCATTGCTCACAAAGGGCAACATCTGATTCGTCTTGGGGCAACATGCGTGTTGGGAAGAAGAGACACAGTTGAGAAAGAACTTCCTGTCATTCTGTAAAAAGATGCCTTTGGGGTACCAATCCACAGGCAAGTGCAAGGTGGCCAGAGTTGGAACACCAGAAGGGGGCAGATACGCATGGAAATCCAGCGAATGCATGTGAACCAAGTCCACGGGGTAACGGGTTAAAGTGTCCAGCAAAAGCCTTTGGTGGGTCCGGCTGCCCCGGCGTCGCGCTTCCTCGTTAAGAGGCCCACGGCACTTTGGCGAGGGAATCAGTTCACCTCGCACCTTAGATCCGTCTACTGCAATTACGATCGAGCGGTGGCCCTTGTCGATCAGGTATCGGTCTAGTGACGTGAGAATCTGCTCAGATCCACCAGTTGAGTCAAGGCCAACAGGAGTGAAGGGATAGGCAATGCTTAGAATCGTGTAAGGCATAAAGAACGTGCTTGGGTTGTACCTCCAGCCTTCGTATGCAATTGGGTTGCCTCTCACTCCCATTAGGCGGACGAATTGCTCACCACCCACCCATGGGGAAAGCGAAACTGTGGGACGTCATTGTGGTTGGCGAATTATTCTTCGATGAGATCTTGAGCGGACTCCAAGCCCTGCCGAGATTGGGAGAAGAGGCCTTCGCCAGGAAGTACTGCCGCGAAGCGGGAGGCGGGGCCGCAATTACCGCCTACGGCCTCTCCAAGCTTGGCGCAAAGGTGGCTGTTCTGGGTGTCGTGGGTTGGGATGGCGACTGGATACAACAAAGGCTGAACGAAGCAGGCGTCAATACAAGTTGGATTGAAAAGTATTCAGCCGAGCCAACCGGGTTGACCGTAAGCGTATCTACAAGAGAGGACCGCGCGTTCTTCTCCTACTACGGAGCGAATGAGGAATTGAAGCCAATGCTTCGGCGGCCTGATTGGATCCAATTTATGAGCTCCGCAAAGATCGTGCACATTGCGACATCACCGGATCATAAGCTCGACCGGGCTCTGATACCTGCCTTGCATCGCGCCAAAACCCTGGTCTCTCTGGACGTCCAGAATCACTTAAGCTGGCTGACTTCGCCCTCAAATCTTAGGTTGATGCGAGCGGCGGACATTCTTATGCCTAACGAAGTTGAGGCTGAATGGGTATCAGGTGAAACGGGCGTTCACAGGGTACTTCGTGGGCTGCGCAAAAAGGGTTTGAAAAGAGTGGTACTGAAGCTGGGAGGCAAGGGGGCCGCAATGACCTGGGATCAAAAGGAGTTCTTCGTCGATCCCTACTCCGTGCTAACCGAAGATACAACCGGCGCTGGCGATTGCTTCAACGCTGGCTTTCTATTCGGCCTATTGCAAAGCGAAGACCCCGAGACCTGTTTGCGGTGGGGCAATATTTGCGGAGCACTTTCGACGCGGGAACTCGGCGGGCTGTCCAGCTTCCCATCTATTGAGCAATTCAATGAAGCTTTGGAGTCGAACGACCTATGAAAATTTCAATCATTGGGTGCGGACTTCGCACACCACTACTCCTTTCGGCTCTTCTGCGCACGGGCCGTCTGCCAAAAGAAGTCGTCCTTTTCGATTTAGATCGCAATCAGGCCGATCTCATGCTTAGCCTCGGATATGCTTCGGCGCCAAACACCCCCGTCCATTTGCGGGTGGCGAGGCGCGCTGAAGAGGCGATCGAAGGAAGCGACTATGTGATTTGTGCGATTCGTCCAGGGGGAATTGAAGCGCGCGCCCGCGACGAAAGAGTTTGTGTGGAAATGGGCTTTGTCGGCCAGGAAACCGTCGGTCCGGCCGGATGTTCGATGGCTTGGCGCACCATCCCAGCGGTATTGGAATACGTTAGGTTAATTGAAAGGTTAGCTCCCAACGCGTGGCTGATCAACTTCACCAACCCCGCCGGCATCGTGACACAAGCGATTCATGAGGTGAGCCGGATCAAAATGGTGGGAATTTGCGATACCCCTGCAGAGCTGTTTTTTCGTATCGCTCTCTGCTTTGGAGTTGGTATCGGAGATGTACATTGTGACTATGTCGGTTTGAACCACATAGGCTTTGTTACTAAAGTCACAATTGGAGAAAAAGATGTTACTGCCCAATTGTTAGAAGATGATAGCAGGCTGTTGGGCCTCTACCCCGCTCCTCTGTTCTCCCCTGAGCTGATTCGGCATTTGGGCTCAATACCCACGGAATACTGCTTCTTTTATCTTCGCCCAGGCACGGCACTAAACAATCAGAGGCTGGCGGGCAAAACTCGGGGGGAGGAACTTGTCGAGGTAAATCGAAATTTCTACCACAATCTTACCCAAACGTCTTTAACCCACGGCATAAAGGCCGGTCTTCAGGTCTATAGCCGCTATCTCAACCAACGGAACGCCAGCTATATGAAATTGGAAGGCGAAGCAGGGTCCGCTCTGCAATTGGACATCCCCCAGTGGAACGCTTTCGAAGCGGAGACCGGCTATCATCGCATTGCGGTTCAAACTATCCAGGCCTTGTGTGGGCAAGCGCCGTCCGAAATGGTCTTGAATATTGCGAATCAGGGTGCCGTGGCAGATCTGCTGGTCGATGACGTGGTGGAGATTAGGTGCGCGGTTGACGATGGGGGCGTCCATCGACTCAATCCAGTAGAGATTCCCCGGTCCGTCAAGGGACTCATCGAGAGTACCAAGGCCTTTGAAAGAAGTTTCGTGAAAGCGGCATTAGAGCGAAGCGAAGGTCAATTTGCCTGGTCGCTAACCCAACATCCGCTGATTCGCGATTGGGACGCCGCGGAGGCTTTGGTCAAGGCGCTACTGAGAGCTTAGGGGATGCTTTCCTGTTTTGTGCTCCGTTCCTCGGGAGGCAACGAATATGCGCGCATGAGAGCCGTCATAAGATGATCCCGATAGAGCCATTCTTCCTGCGAATCGTGTGAACTTCGGGATCCCCGAGTCGCGAGAGCAATCTGCTCTAAAGGAATTTTGGGCGTGCGGTCCGCGTACAGCAAGCCATTTGACTCCTGGTAAGTATCGGCAAATTGCGTATAGCAAAAGCCAGCCAATAGTTGTGTGCCGCGAACTACACTTAAGAGTCTCCGAAATCGCTCGACAAAATCTTCGGCGCTGTCCGATCGGCTGTATCCCCAGGTGTGATTAGGGTCGGCTGAGAATGATATACCGCCGAATTCCGTGAGCATCACCGGTTGTCCCTGGTGCGCATGGCCGATCAACAGAAATCTTCCTCCAGGACGCTCCCGTTCAAAGAGGCGGCTGTTAGCAAGGCTGTACCGCCCGGCAATCCGCTGAGGATCTTCGTCGTAGTCGTGAATCCCGATAATATCGGTGGCCACACTCTCCCATCCATCATTCCCAATCACCGGTCTCGTCGGGTCAAGTGTCTTTGTCAGATGATAGAGAGCCTGTACGTAATGCCGCTGTGCGGAGCTTTCAGCCAAATCGGGCACGCCCCAGCTTTCGTTGAGCGGAACCCAAGCCACAATACACGGATGGCTTCGATCTCGCTCAATGACTGCAGTCCATTCGCGCGTAAGCCGCTGAATCGAGTCGCGAGTGAAGCGATACGCGCTCGGCATCTCTTCCCAAACCAATAAACCCAGCTGATCTGCCCAATACAAATAGCGTGGATCTTCCACTTTTTGATGCTTCCGAACCCCATTGAAGCCCATTGCCTTTGCCAACTCAACATCCCTCCGCAGCGCATCCTCGGATGGCGCGGTCATTCCACTCTCAGGCCAATAGCCTTGGTCAAGCACCATAACCAAGGGATATGGCCGGCCATTCAACATGAAACGATCAGCTTGGACCCCCAGAGAACGTAGGGCCGTGTAGCTTTGAATCGTATCGATCACGACGCCTGTGCCAGAGCACAATTCAACCGTGCACTGGATCAGCGTGGGCGTGGCAGGCGACCAAAGCAATTCGTTTCGATAGTCGTCAATGCCGGGATCGGAAAGTCTAACCGTTCGATGTACCTCACTCGCCAGCACGCGGTAACTATCTTCCGCGATCAACGAGCCTACGGCAGTGAGGCGAACCTTGAGAAACAAATCCTCTTGGTGTGGTCCGTCAATCCGGACCTCCATACCGAGTTCCCATCTTTCCAGGTTTGGCGTCCAATGAATCGCTTCAATTGAATTTTCCGGGAGAATCTCCAGCCAGACGCTTTGCCAGATGCCTGAGGTTCTTGGATACCAGATGGAGTGAGGTTCCATCTGCCAGTCTTGCTTTCCGCGCGGCTGTGTCAAATCCTTCGGGTCATCTTCAGCTCGAATCACAATGGTGTTGGCCCCACCCGTCTGGGCCAGAAAGGAACTAATATCGACCGAATACGGCGTGTAGCCGCCTTCATGGGTTCCTGCAAACCTGCCGTTGATCCAGATCGTCGAAAGGTAGTCAATAGCCCCACAGTGGAGAATCAGCCGATCGCCCAACCCAAGGGCAGATGCGACAAACTCACGGCGATACCAACAGGATTTAAAGAATCCTGTGTGGTGCACTCCACTCATAGGAGTCTCGGGAGCGAAGGGAACTAGAATTTGCGAATCCCATGCTACCGACTCAGGGTTCTGCCAAGACCCGTCTGGATCCAGCGCGAAATCCCACGTTCCATTGAGCGAGGTCCATTGAGCTCGACGGCAAAGAGGGCGAGGGTGCGTCACGACAATGCGGGTCCGCCCACGCTTCTCACTGATGCGTCGGATCT
>Ga0163144_10018870_pt1 | contig 13923 bp, 11 predicted proteins | sample OliLak19BULKMAT1_FD_123175 | JGI IMG/M metagenome (GOLD analysis project Ga0163144, IMG submission 123175) | Freshwater microbial mat bacterial communities from Lake Vanda, McMurdo Dry Valleys, Antarctica - Oligotrophic Lake LV.19.BULKMAT1 | ecosystem: Environmental > Aquatic > Freshwater >... | reverse complement strand
GCGCGGATGCTGAGCAGCTCGCCGTTTCCGTTGGTGGTGAAGTTGAAGATGATGCTGCCGGTGACGGCGGTGAAGGTCATGATCGCGAACACGCGCGCCATCATCGACGGCGGCAGGTCGAGCATCTTGGCCTTGCGCTTGGCCGGCGCCTCTTCCTCGCGCGGCACCAGGATCACGAAGGCCACGGCGCAGATCAGGCAGATCACGCCGGGAATGACGAAGGCCATCTGCCAGCCGAAGCGCTGGGCGATATAGACCGAGAGGCCGGCAGCGATGGCGATGCCCATGTTGCCGGCGAGCCCGTTGACGCCGATCGTGAAGCCCGGGTTCTTGGCCTTCTGCACCAGCATCGGGATTCCGACCGGATGGTAGATCGAGGCGAAGGCGCCCATCAGGGTGAGCGCCGCGCCGATCTGCCACTTGTTGCTGCAGAGCGCGATCACCAGAGCCGAGACGCCCATGCCGGCGAAGAAGATCACCATCATCACCCAGCGGCCCCACAGGTCGCCGAGGCGTCCGCTCACGATGGAGCCCGCGCCGAACATGAAGAGCGCGCCATAGTTGAAGGGAGTCAGCTCGGTCCACTCGACGCCCCAGACTCCGGCGATGACGCCCCAGCTGTAGGCGAACACGACCAGGATCCAGTGATCCATGGCGTGGCCGATATTGAGCAGGATGGCGCTAGGGCTGCTGTGGTTCATGTCGTGTCGTTCCTCCGTGCCTATAGAATAGGCATGGCGGCGCTGGCTGTCTTGCGCTAGATTGCCAACTTATGTCTAGAAAGAGACAAGTCGCCTCTTCATCGGCCAAACGCTCCACCGATCCGGCCGATTACCAGCATGTGCCGCGAGCCGTGGCGGCGATGCCCAAGGATTTTCCCGACGGTTTCGAAATTGCCCCTCACAGCCACGAACGGGCACAGCTCATCTATGCGACGGTCGGCACCATGCGCGTGGCCACCAGCGACGGGATGTGGATGGTTCCGCCACAGCGCGCGGTCTGGATGCCGGCCGGCGTGACGCACAGCATCGTCATGTCGAGCGACGTGACGATGCGCACACTCTATTTGCGCGAGGACGCTGCCCGCTTCATGCCCGACGCCTGCCGCGTGCTGCCGGTGTCGCCGCTGCTGCGCGAGCTGATCGTGCGCGCGACCGAACTGCCGCTGCGCTACGACGAAGACGGCCCTGCCGGCCATGTCGTGGCCCTGATCCTCACCGAGCTGCACGGGTTGCAGTCGCTCCCGCTGCAATTGCCGATGCCGCGCGACCCCAGGCTGCGCGGTCTCTGCGAGCAGCTTCTGGCGGCGCCGGGCGACCAGCGCACGCTCAGTGCCTGGGCCCGCACCCTGAACGCCAGCGCCCGCACGCTCGCCCGCCACTTCCAGCACGAGACAGGCCTCAGTTTCGGCGCCTGGCGCCAGCAGGCGCGCGTGCTCGAGGCCATGGGCCGCCTGGGCGGCGGCGCGCCGGTCACCCAGGTGGCGCTCGATCTCGGCTACGACAGTGTCAGCGCCTTCAGCGCCATGTTCCGCCGCGCCGCCGGCGCCTCGCCCAGCCACTACCGCCCCCGGTCGCTGGGCGACTGAAAAGCCCTTGGCGTGATGTGGGATTCGATGGCTTTTGCAGACAGTTGCCACACAGAAGCCTTGACGGAGTGATCGCAAATATCCCCAATGCGCGACCTATTTGCGGTACTCTAAACCGTCATTCACCCCAGATCGGCTGCTCCGCCGCCGCTTGGAGTCTCTGGAGTCTCTGTTGAAGCCGACCGACATCGCGAACCCCGATTATTTCCACAAGGTAGTAGACTGCCAGTGGGCTTGCCCCGCCCATACGCCCGTCCCGGAGTACATTCGGCTGATTGCGCACGGTCGCTACTCCGACGCCTACATGATCAACTGGAAGTCCAACGTCTTCCCGGGAATCCTGGGCCGGACCTGCGACCGCCCCTGCGAACCGGCCTGCCGGCGCAGCCGCGTCGAAGACGAGACACTCGTCAAAGGCAAGAAGGAGCCGGTGGCGATCTGCCGGCTGAAGCGCGTCGCCGCAGACTATAAGGACGACGACGACATCGACGCCAAGATGCCGAAGGCGCCGGCCAAGAACGGCAAGCGCATCGCCTGCATCGGCGGCGGTCCGTCGTCGCTCACTGTCACCCGCGACCTTGCCGTGCTGGGCTACGAGATCGTGATCTACGACCAGGATCCCAAGCTCGGCGGCTTCATCCGGACGCAAATCCCGCACTTCCGTCTGCCCGAGTCGGTGATCGACGAGGAAGTGGGCTACATCACCGGTATCGGCAACATCGAGTTCCGCCACAAGAAGATCGAGTCGATGAAGGGCGTCCTGGCCGAAGGCTTCGACGCGGTGTTCGTCGGCTCCGGCGCGCCGCGCGGCCGCGACCTCGACGTGCCCGGCCGCAAGGAAGCCGCCGCCAACATCCACATCGGCCTCGACTGGCTGTCGTCGGTCTCGTTTGGCCATGTCAGCAAGATCGGCAAGCGCGTCATCGTGTTGGGCGGTGGCAACACCGCCATGGATTGCTGCCGCACCGCGCGCCGCCTGGGCGGCGACGATGTGAAGGTGATCGTCCGTTCCGGCTTCGAGGAAATGAAGGCGTCTCCCTGGGAGAAGGAAGACGCGATGGGCGAGGACATCCCCATCCTGAACATGCTCGTTCCCAAGGAAGTGCAGCACAAGGGCGGCAAGATCACGGGCGTGCTGTTCGAGAAGGTGAAGGCCGAGTACGACGCCAAGGGCCGCCGTTCGCTGGTGCCGTCGGGCGAACCCGACGAGCTTCACGAATGCGACGACGTCCTGGTGGCGATCGGCCAGGAGAACTCCTTCCCGTGGATCGAGAAGGATGCCGGCATCGAGTTCGACAAGTGGGGCCTGCCCAAGCTCAACGAGAAGACCTTCGGCAGCAGCCATCCCCAGGTGTTCTTCGGCGGCGACGCCGCCTTCGGCCCCAAGAACATCATCTGGGCCGCCGCCCACGGCCACGACGCGGCCATCTCCATCCACAAGATGCTGATCGGCGAGAACCAGGAGGAGCGCCCCGCGCCCGGCGTCAACGTCGCCAGCCAGAAGATGGGCATCCACGAGTGGAGCTACGACAACGCCCCCACCATCGACCATCGCCTGAAGGTCCCGCACCGCCCCAAGAAAGAGGCGCTGAAGGACATCATGGCCGAGGTCGAGCTGGGCTTCGATCCGCAGCTCGCCTTCAAGGAGGCGCAGCGCTGCCTCAACTGCGACGTCCAGACGGTGTTCACCGGCACGCTCTGCATCGAGTGCGACGCTTGCGTCGACATCTGCCCGATGGACTGCATCACCTTCACCGACAATGGCGAGGAAAAGGACCTGCGCACGCGGCTCATCGCCCCGGCGATGAACCCGACCCAGGATCTCTACATTGGCAGCGACCTCAAGACCGGCCGGGTCATGGTCAAGGACGAGGACGTCTGCCTGCATTGCGGACTGTGTGCCGAGCGTTGCCCGACCGGCGCCTGGGACATGCGCAAGTACTACATGGAAATGACCCAAGCGGAGCACGCATGCCGCAAGCAATAGCCGCCGTTAACGACTTCGTCGTCAAGTTCGCGAACGTCAACGGCTCCGGATCGGCAAGCGCCAACGAACTGTTCGCGCGCGCGATCCTGCGCATGGGCGTGCCGGTCAGCCCGCGCAACATCTTCCCCTCCAACATCCAGGGCCTGCCGACCTGGTACGAGGTCCGCGTCACCGAGAAAGGCCATCTCGGCCGTCGCGGCGGCGTCGACATGATGGTCGCGATGAATCCGCAGACCTGGGCCGAGGACGTGAAGGAGATCGAGCCCGGCGGCTATCTCTTCTACGACAGCACCAAGCCGATGCCGGCCTCGATGTTCCGCGAGGACATCAACATCATCGGCGTACCGCTGACGGCCATTACCAACGCCACCTACTCCGACGCCCGCCAGCGCCAATTGTTCAAGAACATCATCTATGTCGGCGCGCTCTCGGTGCTGCTCGACATCGACGACAACGAGATCAAGAAGCTGTTCGGCGAACAGTTCAAGGGCAAGGAGAAGCTGCTCGATTCCAACGTCAAGGCGCTCAACCTCGGCCGCGACTGGGTCAAGCAGCATGTCGAACCGGACCAGGTGAAGCTCAAGGTCCGCGCCTCCAACAATGTCGGCGACCGCATCTTCGTCGAAGGCAACAATGCCGCGGCCCTGGGCGCGGTCTATGGCGGCGCCACGGTGTGCGCCTGGTATCCCATCACGCCCTCGTCGTCGCTGGCCGAGGCCTTCCAGGCCCATTGCAAGAAGCTCCGGCACGACAAGGACACCGGCAAGGCCAAGTACGCCATCGTCCAGGCTGAGGACGAGCTCGCCTCGATCGGCATCGTGATCGGCGCGGGCTGGAACGGCTCGCGCTCCTTCACCAGCACCTCCGGCCCCGGCATCTCGCTGATGACCGAGTTCATCGGCCTCGCCTCCTTTGCCGAGGTCCCCGCGGTGATCGTGAACGTGCAGCGCGGCGGGCCGTCAACCGGCATGCCGACGCGCACGCAGCAGTCCGACCTGCTCTCCTGCGCCTACGCTTCCAACGGCGACACCAAGCACGTCCTGCTGTTCCCCGAGGATCCGGGCGAGTGTTTCGACTTCACCGCCGACGCGCTCGACCTCGCCGACCGCCTGCAGACGCCGGTGTTCGTCATGACAGACCTCGACATCGGCATGAACCATCGCCTGTGCAAGCCGTTCCACTGGGACGAGCAGCGCGTCATCGACCGCGGCAAGGTGATGAAGGCCGCCGACCTCGACGCCGGCAAGAATTTCGGCCGTTACCTCGACGTCGACGGCGACGGCATCCCCTTCCGCACCTATCCCGGCACGCATCCGACCAAGGGCGCTTATTTCACGCGCGGCACCACCAAGGACGAGTATGCCCGCTACTCCGAGGAAGGCGCGGTCTACGTCCGCAACATGGAGCGGCTGCAGAAGAAGTTCCACACCGCCGCCAAGATCGCGCCGCAGCCGATCCGCTACTCCTCGCCCAAGCCGACGCGCTTCGGCGTCATCTACTTCGGCTCGACCCACCCCTCGATGGTCGAATCGCTCGAGCAGCTCGAGGCCGGCGGCAACCACGTCAATGCGCTCCGGGTCCGCTCCTTCCCGTTCGCGCAGGCGGTCGAGGACTTCATCCACGAGCATGAGCGCGTGTTCATCGTCGAGCAGAACCGCGACGCCCAGCTGCGCACCATGCTGATGAGCGAATTCGTGCTCGACGGGCGCAAGCTGGTGCCCGTGCTGCATTACGACGGCACGCCGATCACGGCGCGCTTCATCACGGCCGACATCGAGAAGAAGCTCGGCCAGCAAAAAGTGGTCTCCTTCGAAAAGGCGGCGTCATGACCTACATCGCCAAGCCCCGGCTGCATCATCCCTCGCTGGTCAAGAACAAGGCCGGCTACACCAGGCGCGACTACGAGGGCGCGGTCTCGACGCTCTGCGCCGGCTGCGGCCACGACTCGATCAGCGCCGCCATCATCCAGGCGAGCTACGAGCTCGACGTGCTGCCGCACCAGATCGCCAAGCTCTCGGGCATCGGCTGCTCGTCCAAGGCGCCGACCTACTTCCTGGGCGCCAGCCACGGCTTCAACACCGTGCACGGCCGCATGCCGTCGGTGATGACCGGCGCCAACCTCGCCAACAAGGACCTGGTCTACATGGGCGTGTCGGGTGACGGCGATTCGGCCTCGATCGGCCTTGGCCAGTTCGCCCACATCATGCGACGCGGCGTCAACATGACCTACATCGTCATGAACAACGGCGTCTACGGACTCACCAAGGGCCAGTTCTCGGCCACCGCCGACAAGGGCTCAATCAGCAAGAAGGGCGTGGCCAACTCCGACGAATCGATCGACCTGGTCTCGCTCGCCATCCTGATGGGCGCCACCTTCGTCGGCCGCTCGTTCTCGGGCGACAAGCACCAGCTCGTGCCGCTGATCAAGGCGGCGATGGCGCACAAGGGGGCGGCCTTCTTAGACGTCATCAGCCCCTGCGTGGCCTTCAACAACCATCCCGGCTCGACCAAGAGCTACGACTATGTGCGCGAGCACAACGAGGCACTGAACCGCATCGACTTCATCGAGAGCCGCGAGGAGATCACCACCGCCTACGACCCGGGCAGCGTCACCACGGTACAGCAGCACGACGGCTCGCTGCTCCGCCTGCGCAAGCTCGGCGAGGAGTACGATCCCTCCGACAAGGTGGCGGCGATGAAGCGCGTCCAGGAAGGCACGCAGGAAGGCGAGGTCGTGACCGGTCTCCTCTATGTCGATCCGAGCCCGAAGGACCTGCATCATCACCTGAACACGGTCGATGCGCCGCTCAACACGCTGAACGACGCCGAGCTCTGCCCCGGCCCGGCAGCACTCGACCGCATCAACGCGAGCCTGCGCTAATTCTCCGCTACCTCGCAGCGCTGCTCGCCGCCGTCGTCGGCGCCCTGATCGGGGCCGGCGTGATGGCAATGACCCTCGGCATCCTCTTCACCATGATCGGGGGCTCCTTCGAAGGCTCGGCCGCCATCGGCGGCGTCACCGTCGGCGTGCCGCTGGGCGCCATACTGGGCTTCCTTCTCGGCGGCTGGCTGGTCCTGCGTTTCTGGCGCCCGGCCACATCGTAGAACGCGGCCATGCCCACCACCGTGGACGACATCGCGCGGGGTTTCCGCATCGGTGACACCTTCTACGCCTGGGGCACGCTGTTCGACGACGTGGCCCCAGGCGCCGTCGAAGCCGGCTACGCCAGCACCGAGATCGCCTGCGCCTCAGCGTACGGCTTCGCCACAGTCTCCGCCGCGATCACCGCCCCCCGCCCCGACCGGCCGGTCATGGGCCTGACCTATGAACTCGCGGGCTCCGGTCCATCGGCCAAGGACGTCTTCGCCCAGCTCGTGATCCGGCTGGGCGCGCCGACCAGCATCGATCGCGAGGAAGAGAACGCCGGCAACGAGAGCGCCGTGGTCCTGCACGCCGAGTGGTCGCGCGGCGAGGTCGCCCTGGCGCTCTCGCTCTACGGCGCGGCGCGGCCGTCCGACTTCGGCGATGGTATCGGCGCGCTCTACGTGAACTGGGACAACGTGGCCGTGGCATCTGCGCCCTTCATCGACGCCTGGCGCGCCGCCAACGAGGAACTGGCAGAGGCCGCCGCCGCGGCGGCAATGGTGCACACCTTCGCCGTCGCCTATCCGATCAATCCCTTGCCCGCGCCCGCCTGCCTGCACCATCCGGAAATCCTGAAAACACCGGCGCCGATCGCGGCGCGTCTCGGAGAAGTGGGCTTCGCGCTATGGAGCGACGCCGCGGGCACACGCTGGCATCTGTCGACCGCCGCCGACAGCATCGTGCTGGGTGGGCCCGACAGCTCGACCATCCAGGTGCTGGAGATCGAGCCCGCGAAAGGCGGCGGCTTTGCCGGGATCGAGGTCGGCCCGTGGTCGGTGCGCAGCGCCTGGCTCTCGCGCGCCATCGCCGATGCCGCCCGCGAGCTCGAGAAACTGCCCGGCCTCACCGTCGAGCGACACCAAGGCCACGACGTCTGAGCCGCGGCAACGCCTAGAGGTCGACGCGTTCCTCGGCGACCGTCTTGCGCTCCGCCATGTCGAAGCGGCCCGAATAGATCGGCCGTTCTCCGGTCGTCGGCCCGGGATACTGCACGATCAGGATCTCGCCGCCGGTCTCGGTGCGGAACTCGCCCTCGAAATGCGGGTCGGGGTGATAGAGCATCGAACCCGGCGTGCACAGCCTGCCGTCGATCGTGAACTCGCCCTTGAGGATGAACCAGACCTGAGCGAAGCCGTGATAGTGCTCGGGATGATAGGCCCCGGGCTCCAGCCGCAGGATGCCGGCGTTGGGTTCGGTCGGGCGCTCGGGCCTGGGATGGAACAGCATCTTGCCGGTCTCGCCCGGCCAGCGGATGGTCTCCCATTCGACCTCGTCGAGGTGGCGGACATCGTAGGGCAGATGATCCTTGCGCGAGGCCGCGCGCCCGGTGACGAGCGTCGCGTTGGCCCGGGGCGTGTCGGGGGCGGTGTCGGGAATGTGCTTGGTCATCGCGCCGTCTCCTTTTCCGAGGTCCCTGAGGAAAGCTGCCACCAGTCAGGGGCGTCGGCCGCGTCGGCCGCCTCGGCCGACTTGGTCACCGTCATCAGCACCTGCGCCTTGCTGCGGCCGGCGTTCTCGGCACGATGCGGCTGGCTGGAGTCGATGAAGATGCCGTCACCCGCCTTCAGCCGGAACTGCTCGTCGCCGACGAAGAACAGCACCTCGCCGGACAGCACATAGCAATGTTCCTGGCCGGGGTGCGAGACCATGGTCTCCATGCCCTTCTCGCGCGGGAAGGTGAGATGGAACACTTCCATGCGGTCGAGCGGCGCACCGCCGCCGAGCGGACGCCAGCGATAGCCGCTGGCCGCGACCTCGCCCGCGGCGGCGTGCCCGGCGCGGTGAACGGCGATCCTGGTCCTGGCCGGCGTGTTGGGACCGGCGAACAGCTCTTGCAGGCCGAGCCCCAGCGCGTCGGTGAGCTGGATCAGGTTGGCGATCGAGGCGGTCGCCTGGCCGCGCTCCAGCTTCGACAGGAAGCCCTCGGACACGCCCGCCTTGGCCGCGACCTCGGCCAGCGTCCGTCCGGCACCGCTGCGCGCCGTGCGCAGGCGCTGGCCGATTTCCTGGGTGGCTCGGGCGATCCTGTCCATCGCCCGAGCCTGCCCCGGTCTTTCCTTATATGCAAGCATACTTTCTTGTGAAGAAACCTCAAGCGGGCGCTGGTGCCTCCACCAGCCGCCCGACCTCGCCCGGCGCGCGCTGCAGGTCGAGCCGCCGGTCGTGCCATTTCCGCAGCGATGGTCGATGGCCGATCGACACGATCGTGGCGCCAGGTAGTCGTTGTTTCAGGGCGCTGTAGACTGCCTCTTCCATCGTCTCGTCGAGCGAGGCGGTGGCCTCGTCGAGGAACAGCCAATCCGGCTTGAACACCAACGCGCGGGCGATCGCGAGGCGCTGCTGCTCGCCGCCCGACAGGATGTTGGTCCAGTGCGCGTCCTCGTCGAGGCGGGCGGCGAGGTGACCGAGGCGCGCCGCCGTCAGGGCCTCGACGATCTCGCCGTCGCTCGCCGTCGAATGCTCGTCGGGATACTTCACCGCGTCGCGCAACGTGCCGATCGGGATGTAGGGCCTCTGCGGCAGGAACAGCACGCGCGCGCCGGCGGGCATGCGCACGCGTCCCTTGCCGAACGGCCAGATGCCGGCCAATGCGCGGAAAAGCGTGCTCTTGCCCGAGCCGCTCGTCCCCTGGATCAAGGTGGAGGCACCGCGCGTCAGCGCCAGCGTCGTGTCCTGCAACAGCGTCTGGCCGTTGGGCAGCGCCAGCGACATCGCCTCGACGCCGATGCCGTCCGCGCCGGCCTGCGGCTCGACCACGATGGCGGTGGCCGGTTTCTTGTCGGAGGCCTCCCCCAGGCCCTTCAGGCGATCCATCACCGCGCGCAGCTCGGCCACGACGGTGTAGTTGTTGACGAAGAAAGACAGCGCCGTATAGACCTGCCCGAACGCCGAGGCGGTCTGCATCATGACGCCTAAGGTGATCGCGCCGGCGAAGAAGCGCGGCGCCGTCACCAGGTAGGGAAAGATGATCGCCATCTGGGCATAGCCCGCCTGGTAGAGCGTGAGCTGCGCCTCGGTAAAGAGTACGCGCCAGCCATTACGGAAGACGTCCGCGAAGCGCATGTTGAGCATGTCCATCTCGCGTTGCTCGCCGTTGTACAAGGCGATGCCCTCGGCATTCTCGCGCACGCGCATCAGGCCAAAACGGAAGTTGGCTTCGTAGCGCTGCTTCATGAAGTTGAGCGAGATCAGCCGGCGTCCCACCACGTTGGCGAGGAACGTGCCGACGATGGCGTACAGCAGGGCGGCAATCGCCATGTATCCCGGTACCTCGATATCGAGGCCGATGGGCTTGAGCGACAGCGGGCCCGACAGCTGCCACAGGATGAACAGGAACGAGATCAGCGTCGCCACGGCGCTGATGAACCCCAGGAGCAGCTGCATGGTGTATTCGCCGAGGAAGCGCAGATCCTCGGCGATGCGCTGGTCGGCGTTGTCGATGGTCCGCTCCAGCTCGATACGGTAGTAGCCGCGGCCGTCGAGCCAGTGCGCCAGGTAGCGGCCCGTCAGCCAGCGCCGCCAGCGCAGGCGCAGATAGGGGCTGACGATGAAGCGCGTCACCGCGGCGGCGATGAACAAAGCGGCGAGCCACGAGAACGTCAGGATCTCGCGCCAGAAGGCCGCCTCGTCCTTCTTTTCGAGCGCGTCGTAGAAGCGGCGGCTCCACTCGTTGAACAGGACTTCGAGGCCCACCGCCCCCAGGGTCAGCGCGATCGCGCCCAGCAGCAGCGGAATGGCGTAGGGCCACTCCTCCGAGCGGAAATACGGGCTGACCAGGCGCCACCAGTCGCCGATGAACGAGCCGACTTTTTTCATGGAAAATCCTTTCGCGCCGCACACTAGCCGCCGATCAAGCGATGACAAGGGCCGCGCCGGGGGCTATAGCGCCGCGCAATGGAGTTCACCCCACTCGCCTCCCGGCAGGCCGCCGTCGAAATCCTGGTCGCCTGTCTCGACAAGGGCCAGCCGCTCGACGAGGCGCTGGCCCGCCATGCCGGCTTCGCCGGCCTCGATCCGCGCGATCGCGCCTTCGTGCGCCTGCTGCTGGCCACCACGCTCCGCCGCCTGGGCGAAATCGACGTCGTGCTGGCGGCGCTGATCGAGCGGCCTCTGGAAGGCCCCAACGCCGCCGGCCGCCAGGTGCTGCGCCTGGGCGCCGCCCAGCTCCTGTTCCTCGGCACCGCGCCCCATGCCGCCGTCGACACCTCGGTCCGCCTGATCGAGGACGCCCATCTGCCGCATCTCAAAGGCCTGGCCAACGCCGTGCTCCGCCGCATCTCGCGCGAGGGTGCCACCATCCTGGGCGATCGCGATCCCGCCCGCCTCAACACGCCGCAATGGCTGTGGCAGAGCTGGGCCGAGACCTATGGCGAGGAGGCGACGCGCGCCATCGCCGCCGCCCACCTGATCGAGGCGCCGCTCGATTTGACGCCGCGCTCGAACACCGATTTCTGGGCGGGCCAACTGGAAGCCGAGGTGCTGCCGACCGGCACGCTCCGCCGCACCGGCGGCGGCCACATCGCCGAACTGCCGGGCTTCGCCGAAGGTGCGTGGTGGGTGCAGGACGCCGCCGCCACATTGCCCGTGCGCCTGCTGGGCGACATCGCGGGCAAGCGCGTGGCCGATCTCTGCGCCGCGCCCGGCGGCAAGACGATGCAGCTCTGCGCCGCTGGCGCCAATGTCACCTCCGTCGATATCTCGGCCCGCCGCATGGTCCGGGTCGGCGAGAACCTCGCGCGCGCCGGTCTCGCGGCCGAACTCGTTACCGCCGATGCCAGCAAGTGGACGGCCTCCGAGCCGTTCGACGCCATCCTGCTCGACGCGCCCTGCTCCGGCACCGGCACCCTCCGGCGCCATCCCGACATCGCCTGGCTGAAGGACGAGGAGGATGTGGGCCGCCTCACCCTCACCCAGGACCGCCTGCTGCTGCATGCCGTCCAGCAGCTCAAGCCCGGTGCCCTGCTGGTCTACGCCGTCTGCTCGCTGCAGGAGGATGAAGGCCTGGCGCGGATCGAAGCTCTGCTGGCGCGCGACTCGCGGCTCCACCGCGTGCCCGTCCAGCTGGCCGAACTGCCCGGCCTCGACGGCGCCCTCACCAAGGACGGCGACGTCCGCACGCTGCCCTCGATGTGGCCCGAACGCGGCGGCCTCGACGGCTTTTATGTTGCGCGGTTGACGCTCTAGACCATCGAGCTTGGCCGATAAAACGGCTGGTGCTTGGAAGGGTCCATGTAGTTCTGGTAGAACTTGCGCGCGTGCGGCAGCAGGGCCACCGAGAGCTTGCGCCGCTCGACCTCGTCGTCGGCCAGCGCCTTGCTGAGGTCGTCGTGTAGCGCTTTCAGCGCCGCGGTGCGGTCGACCTTGGTGAACGTGCCGTCTTTATAGATCACCTCGCCGTCGCAGATCGTGGTGGTCACCGACTGCTGCTTGGCGCGCTGGACGACGGCATCGAGCGTCGGCGTCATCTCGTCGAGATAGGGATAGGCGACGCTGTCCCAGTCGATCAGCACCATGTCGGCGCCCTTGCCGACTTCGAGCGTGCCGATGCTGTCACCGTAAGGCGTCGTTTTCGCGCCACCCACCGTCGCCATGCGTAAAACCTGGGACATGGTCGGCACGTCGGCCTCGTTCATGCCGGGCACGCGATGGGCGCGCAGCACCAGCTTCAGCTCCTGCAGCATGTCGCGGTCGTCGTTGATGCCGGCCTCGTCGAGTCCAATGGCGGTGTTGATGCCCTTCTTCTCGAAATGATTGAGGGCGGCCACGCCGGACCTGAGCCGGAAGTTGGACGAGCAGTTGTGGCAGACGCAGCCGCCCGCCTCGGCGAGGCGATCGATGTCCTTCTCGTTCAGCCACACGCCGTGGCCGAGCGTGAGCCGCTTGTTCACCATGCCGAAGCGGTCGATGTACTCCAGCGCCGTGCACTTGCCTCGCCGCCAGGCATATTCCTTCTGGTAGGCGGTCTCGAGCAGGTGCATGTGCATCGGCACGTCGTACTTGGCCGAGGCGTCGGAAAGCTTGGTCAACGCCCCGTCCGAGCACCAGTGCAGGTTGGCCGGCGCGAGCTGGATCTTCACCCGCCGCTTGTTGTGGTGCTGCGAATGGAACGACTTGAACATGTCCATCGCATCGTCGAGGCCCATCTTGAAGCGGTCGAACCAGCGCTGCATCGGCCCCTTCAGTTCCGCCGGCAGGCTGGCCAGGAACTCCTCGTCGGCCTGGTAGACCAGCCGGTTCTGGTCGCGCACCGCATAGCAGTACGAGACGCGCATGCCGATATCCTCGTAGGCCCGGATGGTCTCGGTCGCCCGCTTCTCGACGTCCGGCAACGTTCCCGGCATCCAGCCCTGGATATGCTGCACCGTGGTGATGCCGGAAGAAATCATCTCGAAGGCCGAATAGAGCGTGTCGAGATAAAGGTCGAGGTTGCGGATCACCATGCGGGTGATGAACCACAGCTCCAGCGGCATGTCGGGCGAGCCCAGCTGCACCGGCGTCAGGCCGACGTGGTGGTGACCGTTGACGAAGCCCGGCAACAGGATCTCCTTGCCGGTGCCGATGACCGGCACGGTCGGGTGCTTGGCGTGCAAATCGTCGTAGGTGCCGACGGCCACGATGACGCCGTCCTCCTGCAGGACGGCGCCGTCCTTGACCTCGTTCCAGGTAAAGCGGTCCCTGGTGCCGGTGATGGCGGCGCGGCTGCGGACGAGACTGGTGGCCATGTGAGGCTTCTCCTGTGGCGGTCGGCGATTGTGGCGGTCAGGCAGGGACGGCGAAAGCGTTTGGTCAATTCTTGTTCGGCCGGACCATCGCCAGATACCTGAGCCGCTCCTGGTGGCCGATGTAGAGGCCGGAGCAGACGATCACGGCCGCGCCGACCCAGGTCCAGAAGTCGGGAATGTTGTCGAACACCAGGTAGCCCAGGATCGCCGCGCCCACGAGCTGCGTGTAGTTGAACGGCGCCACCACGGCGGCAGGCGCCTGGCTGTAGGCAATGGTCAGGAAATAGTGGCCGATGGCGGCCATGGCGCCGAGGCCCAGGAACAGGACGAGGTCCCAGCCGAGCACCGGCGTCACCCACTCGAAGGGCAGGAAGGGCGCCGCCGCCACGGTGCCGACGATGGTCGCCATGTTGGCCGAGGCATCCGGCCGCTCGGTCTGGCCGTAGCGCCGCGAATAGAGCTGGTAGAGCGCGCTGCTGGT
>Ga0163144_10018869_pt1 | contig 13923 bp, 13 predicted proteins | sample OliLak19BULKMAT1_FD_123175 | JGI IMG/M metagenome (GOLD analysis project Ga0163144, IMG submission 123175) | Freshwater microbial mat bacterial communities from Lake Vanda, McMurdo Dry Valleys, Antarctica - Oligotrophic Lake LV.19.BULKMAT1 | ecosystem: Environmental > Aquatic > Freshwater >... | reverse complement strand
CATCCCCGCGTCCCCGACCTGGGTGCCAATGAGGCTCAGCTCCGTCAGCCCGGTCAGCCCCTCTAGGCTCTTCATCCCCTCGTCACCGACCTGGGTGCCGCCGAGGTCAAGCTGCGTCAGACCGGTCAGCCCCTCCAGGCTCTTCATCCCCGCGTCCCCGACCTGGGTGCCAATGAGGCTTACAATTTGGTCTGAGGTGTAGCTTCCTTTCACTTTGCCCCTCCAATGGCGGCCCATTGAGGACATCCAGGCCCTGATAGAGGTGTAGCTTCCTTTCACTTTGCCCCTCCAAGGGCGGCCCGCGAAATCTGGGACATGTCTTGCATCACGCGAACCATAAGAGGATGAAGCGCGAACCAATGCTGAGTGTTGAACTCTTGGACCGCATTGGCTTGAAGGAGGATCCCAAGAACGTCGTCACTCAGTTCGGCGGTTGGGTCGCTGCCATCATAAAGGCTCTTGAGACGTTCGATCTTATCGTTGTTCGGAACCTTGACCGTGTCGTACTGTGTCGTTCCCAACTTGGACTTGAACTGGTAGATCCACTTCGAGACCACTATGTCCACGTGCGGGGACTCGATCGTTTCCGACCTATCGACTCTGGCGTTCAGTGCGGCTTCCGTAATCATCGAGAACAGGTCACGAAGGTTTGCTCCACTGGCGACGATAAGCCGGTCTAGCTGGTTTGCACCAAAGAGATTGTCATTGGCCCGCGCTTGGACAACGTTGCGTGCAAACTCCATGCCGTCGTTGTTGGGTTGCCGGTCTTTGGTGAAGACCGGTGTATCGAAGATGTCTTGCTTCGCGAGGTTCGGAATCTCGTTGTAGCGCGACCCGAACGCGAGCGCCAATGGCATGTTGAAAATCAAGTTTGTCTGGAGGTCTTGGAAGATCGAGTTGCCGTGTACCAAGAAAAGGTCGATCGTCTTTTCCGGCGGCACTCCAAACTTGTCGAACTCCTCACCGATGAACAGCCAGTCTTTGCCGTTGTGATTGTGGAGCAAGGACCGGCAGTTGCGGATGATCGCGTTCGCCGTATCGACCAAAGGCGCAATGCGCGTGATCTTGTACGCGACTGTTTCTTGTCTGCGTTGGGCAGAATAGCTGAGACTTCCTTTGAGGCTGACAAAAGCTCCTACAGCCTTGTCCCACCAAGACCCCGTCGTGTCGATCCCTGTTGCTGCTTCAATGCCACTCTTCACTTCCTTAGTGACAGTCTCGGTGTCGTCCGCAAACCATCCGAGCAAGTTGCTGACAAGTTGCTTTTCCGGGTCTTTGCCTGTGATGTCCTTGGTCTTCTCGCAGAGCAGGATCATCATGAGGAGGATCACATCAAACGGCGCGAAGTTCTTGGGGTCGAGGTCTTTCCTGACGGAAAACCGGATTCCCACATATTTGCTTTTGACCTCACGAAGAAGCCTCGTGATTTCGGTTGATTTGCCGACGCCCGACCGACCCATTAGGAATACTTTGTAAAAAGGGTCTGTCACCTTCCTTTCCAGACCGATCTTCATGAAAGCGACCGCGTCTTGGCCTCTGACCTTTTTGAAACTGTCTTCTCCACGATAGAACGCCTCGAACTCGTTGTCATCGATCAACGGTTCGAGCGACATCGTTGAGGTGAGGTCTGCCAACTCCTTTGCGGGTTCAGTCATGGATACCTAAATCTTACCTTGAGAGCAGCCAAAGGAAGAGGGGAAAACATGAGTGCAGTCTGGACCATAGCTCTAATGTAGGGGTCGGCTTCAACATGACATGGGATCGAGCGAAAGCGTTCCCGTTTGCACTCATCCGAGAATCTGTGAAACCGAGTACGATGGCGCCACAAAGAGTCGGAATCTGCCACTCGCGCTACCAAGCCAGCAGCCACACTGCTTCACAATCTTCAAGCCCCTCTCCGACCATGGGAACCGAGCAAGGTGCTCGGTAAGACTCACGGCCTGGAAGGACCGTGCTACGATCCCCGCCCGACTCCCCAAAGCTCGGCACCGGCCCTGCTGTCGCTTCGTCGGCCCATGAGATCGACTGGACCCACCACCTATCGCCATCAAAGATCAACTGGATACTGTTCACCCCTTTGGCAAACGGCTTTTCTTCTTTCGATTTCAATCGTGACTCATAGACACTGAACACCTGAGCGATTGGGCCATAGACGTCTGTCTTCCTTCCGATCTCCTTCTCGAAGAATCCGTCTCTGAGCAACCCAGGGCCAAACTTCGTCACATAGTCTTCAGCGGCGAGGACCATCGACGAGAACTTTTCGCCTATCTTGAAAGTCGGAACCATTCGGGCACCGGGGGCGAACAGGTTTCGGAACCTGTCCCAATCTCTGGGCTTGTCTTTGCCTCCAGAGATCACATCGTAGAGAGCAAGGACGGTTGACGAGACCGTTTTAGTGTCGGCGTCGTAGTTTTTGGCAGGCTCCTGAGCTTGGGCAAAAATCGCCCAGCACATCAACAAGGCAGTTGCAAGTGTTCGCACGCACGAACTTTATCACAGATGCGCCGTCAACTGTTGAGCCGCTGTTCGATTGTCGGCATCGCGGGGGAACCTTGGCTCACTATTGGTGCTCGATCGTTGTTGATGATGTGCTCCTGGATCATCCCTCGTAGTTCGCCGATTTGTGCCTGCATGAGATCGAGTTGACGTTGAGCGTTCAAATCAACTATTGCCGGTTTGTTCTGACCGTGGATAAGCTCAGCCATCTTGCGCTGGTGCCCGGTCAGTATCGCGACAATGGGAATTCCGAACATCATCATGATGGCCGCGAGGGGGATAAGTTCACCCGGAAAATCGGCTAAAGCAAACCTTAGTGTGTCAAACATTGTCTCTATCCAAGCGACTTGGCCATGACGACCGAGCGGTACGTTTTACCAGACCATTGGACGTGACCAACGGCACTGAACCCCCGCCTCTCATAGTACTCAATCAGATAGGTCGCGGTTTCAATTGTGTCGAGAGCAATGGTCAAAAAGCCCAATCTTTTTGCATCTGTCTCGGCATAGTCTAGGAGTGCGTCGCCGAATTTCAAGCCTCGATACTCTGGATCAACGGCGAATTGACCAAAGACCGCAGTATCACCAGAGCTATAGACCTCAGGTTCCGACGCAATGGATTGAGTGGTCAAGAGCGCAGTTGCGACGAGTTTCCCGTCCAACTCTGCAAAATAGCACTGCCCTCGTTCGTTACGCACTGCGGTGATCCGTGCGTCCTGGTAGCAACCCGTCATGTTCCAGCCCTGCTCCATCAATTCTGCATAGGCGCGATTGATCAGAACTGTGAGATCTTGGAGCGAATCGGTCGGCTCAATAGTTCGGATTGTGAGGCGTTCGATGGGTGTCAAGTCTGCTCAAATGATGCTTCAAGCCGTCGCCAGCCGGTCGGGCCCTAAGATTTCGCAACCAATCTTGCGATTGCCCTTAGCCAAACGGGCTTTCTTCGTGCTATGCTGAATTCGATGGCTCCAGCGAACCTGGGCCAATCTTATCTTAGAGGTTTCGAAGTTGAAACAATACACGCCTGAAAAAATCCGAAACGTTGCCATTGTAGGACACGGTGGCTCTGGAAAGACCATGCTGGTCGAGCATATGCTCTTCACAGCCGGAGCCGCCGACAGAGTTGGAACCGTCGATGCTGGGAACACCCAGAGCGACTTTGACCAGTTAGAGGTCAAGCGCAAGATTTCGATCAGCGCTTCTGTCCTTTCGCTTGAGTGGCACGACCACAAGGTGAATTTGGTCGATGTTCCAGGCTTCTCGGATTTTATTGGCGAGCTCCATGCGGTCGCCAGGGTTGTCGACGCGATGATTATCGTGTGCGAAGCCAAGCAAGACCTCGACGTAGGGTTCGATCTGGCGTGGGAAATCGCCGAGCAACACGGAATCGCGCGTTGTATCTTTGTCAACAAGCTTGAAAGAGACAACGCCGACTTCCAGGGACTTATGGAGACTCTCCATGCTCGATACGGAAATCGGGTCGTCGAATGCCAGATTCCTATTGGCCATCAGGCTGCTTTCAGTGGTGTCCTCGACTTGATCAATATGAAGGTCTACAAGGGCAAAGATCGTGGCGAGGACATGGAGGACGTCCCATCAGGATATTTGGGGGAAGCGACGGCCCTTCGCGAGAAAATCATGGACTCTGCTGCCGAGGGCGACGACAGCCTCATGGAGAAGTACTTGGGTGGAGAAGAGCTCACTCCAGAAGAGGTCGAAAGGGGGTTGATGGTCGGTACAAAGGACGGCAGGATCATTCCCGTACTTGTTGGTTCTGCCGCAAGCGGAATTGGCGTCGCGACTTTGCTGGACAGGATCGTCGGCGAGCTCCCTTCACCGCTTTACCACCCGTTCACGACTGTTGATGGCAAGAAAATGGACGAAGACCCCAACGGGCCACTCGTCGGTTTCGTGTTCAAAACAACCGCCGACCCCTATGTTGGAAAGATCAATTATGTTCGGGTCTTCAGCGGAATGCTGAAGGCCGACGACCATGTGCTGAACATGAACCACGACAAGAACGAACGTGTCCACAACCTCTTCTTCCCGCACGGAAAGAACCAAGAGCCTGCCCAGGTCGTTTGGGCTGGAGACATTTGCGCCGTAGCCAAGTTGCAGGACACACATACGGGCGACACCCTCTGTTCGGCCAAGGAGAAGATACAACTGCCATCGGTCGAATTCCCTGAACCAATTTATAGGGTTTCGATCCATCCGAACTCAAAGGCCGACGAAGACAAGCTGGGATCGACCCTGGAGCGGTTGCTCGAAGAAGACCCAACATTGCGCTACACCCGAGACACAGTGATGCACCAAGAGCTGCTTGAAGGCATGGGCGATATCCATCTCGACACAGCGATCGACAAGCTCAAGACTCGATTCGGCGTTCATGTGACTCTCGGCGAAGCAAAGGTTCCGTACCAAGAGACCATCAAAATCTCAGCAAAATCGCAAGGAAAATTCAAGCGTCAGACCGGTGGCAAGGGTCAATACGGCGACTGTTGGCTCGAACTTTCTCCTCGGAACCGTGGTGAGGGATTTGAATTCGAGAACAAAGTCGTCGGTGGTTCTATCCCCAAGAACTTCATTCCTGCCATCGAAAAGGGCGTGCGTGAGACTATGGTGGCTGGCCTCTTGGCCGGATACCCTGTCGTCGACGTCAAGGTGATGGTCTACGACGGTTCTTACCACGATGTTGACTCAAGCGAAATGGCCTTCAAGCAAGCGGCGAAGATTGGGTTCAAAGCAGCGACGGAAAAGGCTCAACCAACCATTCTTGAGCCAATTATGCAGGTCGGAGTCGATGTGCCGGACGAAGCTGTCGGCGACGTTGTTGGAGACTTGAACACTCGTCGGGGCCACCTGCAGGGGATGGAACCCGTTTCTCCAGGCAAGACCCGCGTGAACGCCCAAGTTCCGATGGCGACGATGACACGATACGCCTTGGATTTGAGGTCTATCACCAAGGGCCGTGGACTCTTCAAGGCGACGATGTCTCACTACGACGAGTTGCCGCACAACGAGCAACAGAACCTCATGAAAGAATACGAAAAACACCGGAAAGAAGAGGAAGACTGAAGATTCCTAGCCTAAGCGGAAATCTGAAAAGTGTCTTGGGCCTTGGCGATTTCCTGAGCGATGACGTCGCCAATGATTCCAAACTGTGCCTCGGGAATGCCGATTTGGCTTGCCAACTCGAGGTCGATTTGTTTGTCGTTGTAGAGTCCAGAATGGTTGAAGCCAATTGCGTACGCTATGCTCTTTGAGACAGCTACGACCGCTGTCGTCGCTTCGCAGTCTCGTGACAGGCTCGGATTTCCCCAGTGTTGGATTGCATCTGTCACAACCGGATTGAGCGACCAGTTCTTTGCGAGCACCACTCCTAGGTCAACGTGGGTGTAGCCCAAGACCTTCTTCTGAACATCGAGGAGATTCTCACCCTTGCTTCTTGCGAGTGAGATCGCAACGTGCAGTTTTTCCGGCACGAACTTAGCCATTGCTAGGAGCCCAATTTCGTGCATCAGACCTGCACAATAGAGTTCTTCCGCGTTGTCCGGCATCTTCAGCCTACCAATGATCCTGCTGGCAATAGCAACTGCTAAACAATGCCTCCAGTACTCCATCTGATTGAAACTTGGGCAGAGTGTTCGACCTGAAACCATCTGCTGCATGGCACTGCTGACAACTGCGGCGCGCACATTAGTCAAACCCAAGAGATTGATCGCCTTACCCAAGCTACGAACCTTTGCGGCACCGTAGTACGACGAGTTCGCAATTTTGAGAATCTTGCCCATTAGGGCGGTGTCCATCTCGATCGCCTTCTCAATGTCACGTGAGCTGGCGCCAGAGTCATCTGCCAGACGCAAGACATAGCTGGCGGCCTGAGGCAACGTTGGCAGATTCTCACTCCTTGCCATCCGGATTTCCAGGGTCGCCAAGTCCACATTTGAAATATCGGCAAGGAAGGGCAGATACATTACAATTTACTAATTTTGAAACACTACTAACAATTGAACCATCTACGTTACATCTGAGCGTGGTACACTCATGTCCTTGAGCCCGCAAGTGCTATGGCAAAAGACTACTATCAAACACTAGGAGTCTCGCGAGACGCCGACGACAAGTCAATAAAGTCGGCTTTTCGGAAACTCGCCAGAAAACTTCACCCTGACGTCAACCCCGGCAACGCAAAAGCTGAGGCTGGGTTCAAAGAGGTTGGAGAGGCCTATTCCGTGCTTAGCGATCCTGAAAAGCGCAAGCTCTACGACCGACACGGAGAGAACTGGGAGCAAGCTGGGCAGGGCGGCGTACACTTTGGCGAAGATGACCAGCAGCATGCTGATATTGACTTCGGAGGGATGTTTGGAAACCTTTTTGGGTTCGGTGGTGAGGGTTTTGGGCGAGCGCAGGCTAAGCAGAGCCCGCCTCGCGACGTGGAGAGATCGATCGAGGTCACATTGGACGAGATCGACAAGGGATCGAAGCGGACTCTGACCTTTCAAACTGAAGACGCATGCGCTACCTGTGCTGGTCAAGGGCAAGTCCGTCTGACCGGGATGGGAAACCGAGTGGGACCTTGCCCGAATTGCCGAGGCCGAGGCATTGTGCCGAATTCGCGCAAGATCATCGTCACGATACCGGCAGGATTTCAAGACGGCAAGAAGCTTCGAGTGCCGGGTGGGGGCGTAAAGGGTGCAAATGGGAAGGCTGGCGATCTCTTCGTGCTAGTCCGGGTAGCGGCAAACTCAGTCTTTCAGCGGAAAGGTGAGGACACTGAGGTCGAAGTGCCGGTTCCCTTCACAAAGGCGGCCCTAGGAGGCGAAGTCAGTGTCCCGACGCCGCGAGCGTCTGGAAAGATGACGGTGCCAGCAGGTACCCAGTCGGGCCAAGTGTTCCGTCTCAAGGGCCAGGGTGTTTCAAAACTAGGCGGCGGATACGGCGACCTCTTGGCCCGAGTGAAAGTTATCGTTCCAAAGACATTGACAGAAGCGCAAAGTAAGCTGATACAGCAGCTTTCTGAGTTGGAGGAGAAACAATGAGACGAACGAACCAACCGGTCTACATGATCGGCGTCGCGGCGGACTTGTGCGGGGTACACCCCCAGACTCTCAGGCAGTACGAACGACTTGGACTGGTCGTTCCATCCCGGGTCGGGGCAAAAAACAGACTCTTCAGCGACGAAGACATCGCGAGAGTGCGGCGTATCCAACGATTGACTCAACAACTAGGCGTGAACTTGGCAGGGGTAGAGATCATTCTCAGGCTTCTTGACGACATTGACGATATGCGTGTCGATCTCGAACAGCAAATGGCAGACTATGCTGCAGAAGTAGAACAGCGTGTCCAACAGTTGCTTTCAAACTCGAACACACCGATCCGCGTCGATGAGCCACTTCTGCCCGTTCTTCAAGTCAAAGCTCGACTAAAAAGCGATCTGTGACACGTTCTTCATCGGAAAAGCGTTAGAATACAGTTGATGGTCAGTTTTGCTCTCTGTGCATGGTTGCTTGTTGGTGTAGACGTCAAGATTGGAGTCGTTTATCGAACGGTCGACGACAAACCGGTTATGATGGATGTTTACACTCCTGAGAAACCAGTTTTAAGGCCGACTCCCGTCGTAGTCATGATCCATGGCGGGGCCTGGATGAGCGGATCGCGAACGGACATGACCTCCTTGGCCTTGGAACTGACTAACCGGGGAGTTGCAGTCGCAAACATTGACTATCGACTTGCGCCAAAGCACAAATGGCCCGCGATGATCCAAGACTGCCAGGAAGCGGTTCTTTTCGTCAAGAGGAAAGCATCGGAATACGGGTTTGATCCGGATCGTGTCGGGGCGGTCGGTGGGAGCGCTGGGGCGCACTTGTCGTTGTTGCTCGGTTCGACCGACATTGGGCAATTTGCGACTAGTCCAAGAGCTGGCGGTGGTCCGGACGCACGGGTCTCGGCTGTTGTAAACCTTTTTGGGCCCGTCGATTTGACTCAAGATTTTGACAAAAGCACGGCGAACTTCGTTGCTTTGCAAGTCATCGGGAAAAAATATGAGGAAGCAACCGAAGAGGCCAAGGCGTTTAGCCCGATCAACTACCTTAGTGCGGCTTCTGCCCCGACTTATACGATTCAAGGCAAGGCTGATACGCTTGTACCAGCAATGCAAGCCCAAAGACTCGATGAAGCGCTTTCAAAGCTTGGAGTGTCACATGAGATAGTCGTGATCGAGGGCATGGGGCACGGGGTTTCTTCAAAAGATCCAGTCGTCGACGCAAAGATCAAAACTGAGCTGGGAAAAGCACTGGATTGGCTTGTCGCAAGATTGACCAAGTAGCGTGGCCTTCCAGGCCATGAGTCTCCTTGGGCTTCCAGCCCAAGGGCAGTCTCTGGCGTCAGCGATTCGAATTGAGATCGAGCAAGATGCTCGAGCGACTCACGGCCTGTAAGGAATGTGCTTTTTTACTCCGATCTTAATGCTTCTATTGGGCTCAATCTAGCTGCTCGAGCAGCGGGATAGATCCCAAATACAACTCCGATCAGGGCTGAGAACCCGGCAGCACCTGTTGCAATGATGGGATCGAACGGCATTTGGAGCCCGGACTTCGATGGAAACTTTGCCTGGATCGTCGCGAGCGTGACCAACTGTCCGATACCCCACGCAAGTGCCATCCCGACCAATCCACCAATGAGAGAAAGGAGCGCGGCTTCAACCAAGAATTGAGTCAAAATTGCGGATCTTTGGGCACCCACCGCTTTGCGCAATCCGATCTCACGTGTACGCTCGGTGACGCTGACGAGCATGATGTTCATGATGCCGATGCCTCCGACCAAGAGCGACAACGCGGCGACGCCAGAGAGAATCACTCCCGCGCCGATCACGATTCCCCCTAGAATGTTCGTCATGGACTCAAGCGAATCAACGCGATAGACCCGCTTGTTGCCTGACTTGAGCATCATAGCTTGCCAGACATCCTCCATCCCTTCTTGGACGGTAAACCCCTCTTTTGGGCGACAGTTGATGTAAGTCAAGCTGTCACCGCCCACCCATTTCTTTTGTGCGGTCGTGATCGGCACCCAGATGTCTTTACCGTTCGACTGACCCATGACGTCAACTCGGTCCATAACTCCAATGACTGAGAGTGTGATTCCGGAAAGGGTCACTGACTTTCCGACCGCATTACCGTCTGGGAACAGCGTCTCTGCAATCTCGTCTCCAATCAGGCAGACGCTGGCAAGAGTGTTCAAGTCGTTCTCTGAAATCAATCGTCCAGACTTGACGCCGACATGGCTCAAATCCGCTTGGTTTGGGTCTGTCGCGGTGACCTGTGGGTCTTTGACTTCCTTATCCCCATGCCGGATTGGCATTCCAGGAACCATAAGAATTCCCGAAACGGTCTCGACTTTCTTCGCCCGATCCGAGATATATTGGATGTCGTCGTTCGTCATGTGGTCGATGCCACCCAGGCCCTCCTTGTCGTTCCGGTTAGGGTTGAAAGTGACCATGATCGTGTCGGCTCCAAGTTTGCTGATTTCGTTGGTCAGATAGTGCCGGAACCCGCCGGAAACTTCCACGATAAGCGAAACGCTCATGACCCCGATAATCACACCGAGCATGGTCAAAAATGCTCTCAGCTTATGAAGCCGCAGCATGTCGAGCGCGACTCGAAAAGACTCAAAAATGCCCATTTTGCGCCTAATTGCCTGAGGACATCTCCATCATGCCCTTCCGCTTTGGACCCTTGTAGTCGGGTTTGGAGACTTCCTGGCCCTGATTCACGCCACTGATGATCTCGACCATTGTCGCCGATTGTGCCCCGGTCACAACCTTAGCACGGGTGCCCAAATCCTTCGGATCTTTGGGATTCTTAGGCTTTAACATGACATAGCTACTGTCGTCGTCTTTGCCGACAAATTCTATCGGTAGCTTCAGAATTCCCTTCTTGTCGATCGCACTCATTGTACATTTAGCCGACATTCCTGACTTCATTTTGGGGCTAGCGTCTCTTAGAGTCACTTCAACCTCGTATTTGACGACCGTTCCAGACCCACCACCGGCTCCAGCGGCAACGTTTGCGGGCGCGATCTTTGTCACCTTCCCGCCGAATTTTTCGTTGGGAAAAGCGTCAATTTTGATTTCAGAAACAGTGCCCAAAGAGAGCTTTGCAACGTCGATTTCGTTGATGCTCAGCGAAACGACCATCTGAGACCGATCCTCTATTCGGAAAATAGTGGTTCCTGCACTGAACGAGTTCAAACTCGAAACAAGTTCCCCTACTTGGACGGGGCGGTTAGTCACAACCCCAGACACGGGTGCGACGATCCTTGTCTCTCCAAGCTGTCTCTGGCCGTCGCTCAAGACACTTCGGAGCTGGGCGATGGAAGCCAGTTGTTGGGCCTTGCTGGCTTCCAATGATTGTACATCCGCTAATTGGGCTTGAGCGTCGCTCACGTCTCGAAGGGCGCGTTGATATTGTTCGCCTTTGACCCGATCTTGGATAGTGTTGGCCCGGCTTTGGTCCAATAGGGCCTTTGCTTGCTTCACTCGTTCGAAAGCTTGATCTCGCTCGAGTCTTTGGGAATCGGTCAGTCGGTCTAAATTCTCTTGGGCCGTTCTGAGTCTCGTCTCGGCGAGACGCAACTGGAGCTGCGCGTTCTCAGTTTCTCGCTTGGCAACATAGCCCTGTTGGAGCAGTCGATCCATTCGGTCGGCTTCGCTTTGAGCGGTTTGGAGTCCGTTCTGGGCGTCTTGGTAGGCAAGTTCCGTGGCAGTTCGCGCATTTGGCTGAGAAATTCTCTCCAATTGGGATAGGGCTTGGTTCGCCTGGTCATGGGCCGACTTTGCCGATGCCACCGACGACTGGGTGAGCGTCGGCTGGATTTTCAGCTCCAGTTGCATCTGCCTGAGGTTGGACTTCGCCTTTTCCAAAGCGTTTCGAGCGGTGATCCTGCGCTGAGCGATTTGAATGGTTTGGTTTCGAGCGCCAGCCTCTGCTCCTTGAACCTGGGCTGAGTTTTGATCGACCTGCAACTGTGTCTCGGTCGGGTCGATCTCAGCGATCAATTGGCCTGCGACCACTTTCGCGCCCTCTTCGACATAGAGTTTTTTAACACGTCCAGAAACGCGGCTCTTGACCTCGACGGTCCTTATCGCTTTGAGCGACCCGGTTTCAATAACTTGGACTGACAGATCCCCTCGTTCCACTGTTTGTGGCTTGGCCGTGTCCTTCTTAGGTGCTTGTGGGAAGCAACCGCCAAGCATGAAAAGCCCAACAATGGTGAAGACGATCGACTTTTTAGTCAGATTCATAAGCGCAAAAACTCCAGCACATCGTGCTACTCACAGGTTATACCGACGAGCGACAAACCCGGTTTCGCCGCTAGGGCCAAATGGACTTTGCTTGCTACGGGCTAAAATGGGCGTCCATGTTATTGATCGAAAACCTTGACGTGTTCTACGGAGCGATTCAGGCTCTGAACGGCGTTGGACTAGAGGTGAAAGAGGGTGAAGTCGTCTCGATCATCGGTTCCAACGGTGCAGGGAAGAGCACACTCCTGCGCACGATCAGCGGGCTGATTCGACCGCGCGAAGGCACGATCAGTTTCAAAGGCGAAGAAATCCACACCGTTCCCGCTGACAGGATCGTCCGGATGGGGATATCTCAGTCGCCAGAAGGTAGGCGAATTTTTACAAACATGACAGTCCAAGAGAACCTTCAACTTGGGGCTTTCACTCGCAAGGACGGCGAAGTCCAGGCCGACATGGAAAAGGTCATGGACAAGTTCCCCCGTGTGCGAGAGCGACTCAAGCAAAGTGCTGGGACTCTATCCGGGGGCGAACAGCAAATGCTTGCGATCTGTCGCGCACTGATGTCGAGGCCAAAACTGCTCTTACTGGATGAACCTAGCATGGGCCTTGCACCGAACCTTGTCACCGAAATTTTCAACATCATCGGCGAATTACACCGTGATGGGGTAACAATTTTGCTCGTCGAACAAAACGCGCATAGAGCGTTGGAAGTCGCAGACAGAGGTTACGTCCTGGAAACTGGCAGTATCGTTCTGCAAGGATCTGGCAAGGACCTCTTGCACGATCCGAAGGTCAAAGAGGCCTACTTGGGCGGATGAAGGGAGTCCGATTTGAAAAGCTCACTGCGGCACACATCCCCGCTATCATGGTGATCGAACGCCAAGCACACGGCTCACCTTGGTCGGAGCGTTCGTTCCAAAACGAGCTCGACCATGTTTTTGGGGAGTTCGTGGTCGCGACAATGAACGGGGATGTTGTCGGCTATGCAGGCGAGTGGATTCTGGCCGACGAGGCCCATGTGACGACAGTAGCGGTTCATATTGACTGTCGCAGACAGGGTCTAGGCAAGTATTTGATGAAGGAGTTGTTGGATCGGGCGGTCGATCGGGGCGCGGTTTGCTCGACTCTTGAAGTCAGGTCCGGAAACGAAGCTGCGATCCAACTTTACGAGTCCCTGGGTTATGTCAGAGTTGGAACGCGAAAGAACTACTATCCCGACAACAAAGAGGACGCCGTTGTCATGTGGCTCTATGAATTGGAACCACGATGATCGAATTCTTTGAGAAGCCCATCCTCGCGATTGAGACAAGTTGCGACGAGACAAGTGCGGCAGTCGTCGATGGGGCGAAGATTCTTTCAAACATCATCGCCAGTCAGATCGAACTCCACAAGAAATGGGGCGGAATCGTTCCCGAAGCTGCCGCGAGGGCGCATGTCGAAGCGATCCTTCCCGTTATTGACGAGGCATTGGGGGGCCGCGAAATCTTTGGTATTGCGGTCACCAACCGACCGGGCCTTGTCGGAGCGTTGAGCGTCGGCGTTTCAGCGGCAAAGGCTTTGTGCCTTGCCTGGAACGTTCCTTTGATTGGTGTCCACCATCTTGAGGGGCACATCCTTAGTGTGCTCACGGAACCCAAAGTTCCCTTTCCTCACCTTTGCCTGATCGTGTCTGGTGGTCATACTGAGCTGGTTTGGGTCGAGCGTCCCGGTGAGTACAAGATCATCGGGCAGACGATAGACGACGCGGCTGGTGAGGCCTTCGACAAGGGTGCTCGGATGCTCGGTTTGGGATATCCTGGCGGGCGCGCGATTCAAGAGTTGGCTCTGAGCGGCGATCCTCAGCGTTACAATCTCCCCCGTGGGCTTGCCAAAGACCCCTACAACTTCAGCTTTAGTGGGCTCAAGACGGCAGTTCTACGGCTGGTCGAACGCGAAGCTGGCGACCTGAATGTGCCCGATGCAGCGGCCAGCCTTCAGGAGGCAATTATTGACTCTTTGTCCAAAAAAACCATTCACGCATTGGAAACGAACGGGGCAAAGGCACTCACCCTGGTCGGCGGTGTTGCGGCGAACACTTCTCTACGCGAGCGACTCGCCGACGAGTGTCGCCGTTATGGTGTCGAGTTTTTT
>Ga0163144_10018866_pt1 | contig 13924 bp, 9 predicted proteins | sample OliLak19BULKMAT1_FD_123175 | JGI IMG/M metagenome (GOLD analysis project Ga0163144, IMG submission 123175) | Freshwater microbial mat bacterial communities from Lake Vanda, McMurdo Dry Valleys, Antarctica - Oligotrophic Lake LV.19.BULKMAT1 | ecosystem: Environmental > Aquatic > Freshwater > Lake... | reverse complement strand
GCGCCAACGCCCTGGGCATCTCCTTCGGCGGAGGATTGACCGGCAAGCAGTGGCTGCCGCTGGGTGCCGATGGCAGGCCGGGTCCGGAACATGACCGCGGCATGTGCCGCAACAACATCGTGCTCAACGTCGTCGACGCGGCGTACCACGCCAACAACGCGGCGAATTGCCGCTTCTTCAACAACCTGGCCTGGGGCGGTGGCGACTTCCAGCGGCAGGGCGCATTCCCCGCCGATCCGGTGCTGGTGAACAATCTCATCGCCGGCGGCGTGCGCGGGGCCGGTGCGGATCGCCTCACTGTGGCAGCGCGGAAGGAATGGTTTACCGATCCCGAGGCCGGCGACTTCCGTCTCACCGCGCTCGGCGCCGCGGCGCTGGTCGGCCAGGGTGAGCCGCTTCCGTCCGCGGATCTGCCCACCGATGCGGTCGGTACCAATCGCCAGGCGGGCACCCCGGTGATCGGCCCGGTCCTCCCGGATGCCGCGGTATCGACGCGCTGGGTGGATCGCCGGAAATAGGTGCTCGTGGTGGTGGGTGCGTCGCGAGCGGCGTCGCGACCCCGCACGCGCTCAATGTGTGTGTGTCCCGCATCCGCCTGCTCTAAGCGATAAGCGCGCGCAGCAGAGTCGAGGACTCAGGACTGCACTTTTATTCAAATCGAGAACACAGCCGCAGCCGATCGCCTTCATTAGGGAGCGACTACCTGAAGCTGGTTGCCCGTCACCCGGAGCGGTGATTTCTCATCGCTGATCTTCAGCATTCCTTCGATCGTGACGATGAACGCGGCGCGGCCGAATTCTCCGGTGAGCGTGTACTGACCAGGGATGAGCGACAGCTCACGCCGTTCACCGACGATACGTTTCCCTTCCGCTCCTTCGAGCTGGGTCCATCCGGCATAGCCCGTGCCATCCACCACCACGGTGCGGGGAGTGAAGCTCAGGTGATTGTTGGTGGCATGCTGCACGCCGATCCCCGGGCCATGGATCTGGCGCACCACACCATCGCGGAAGATCACGTCGAAGCTGCCGGCATTGCAGGTGAGGCGCAGATCGCAATCGAGGGGCACTCCAGAAAACTTGCGGGATTCAGCGATGCGGCCGGTCGCCCCCAGCACGCTGTCGGCTTCCCACCAGCCACTGATCTTCGCATCCCAATCCACCCACAGGGTGCCGATGGTGCCGACGTCGATGGTCACCGGCGTCACCGGCGTCACCGCACCCGCGGCATCGATCACCCGTAGGCTCAGCCGGTTCCGCCCCGGCTCGGCGGTCGGCCAGACATAGCTCCACGGTGGCGCAGCCGCTTCTCCCAGCTTCGCGTCGTTACGCCAGAATTCGACGCGCGTCACCGGACTGGAGCCGGGCACGACCGTGGCGGTCAGGGTCATGGGTTTGCCGATGACTGGCTCGCCCTGGGGCAGGATCAACTTCACCGTGGGCGGAATGAAGGTCGGTTTCCAGCGGAAGATGAGCACTTTTCCGTTGCCGTCCTCTTCGACAAACACGGCGTATTCCCCGCTCTTCTGTTTCACCGCATGGATCCCGTGGGAGATATCGATCAGACCGCAGTTTGCGCCGACCTCCGGACCGGGAGTCATGATCCCGACCAAGGCGGCAGTTGCGGCATGGAACACCCACACCGGACCGCGCCCCTGATTGACCACGAAGAGATAGTCGCCGGCATGGCACATGCTCTTGGGCTGCTGCTCATACGAGGGGCCCCACGGCAGTGCGACGGTCCACGTCGGCGTACGGTTGCCCGTGCTCCAGCGGTCGTAGCGGGCCAGCGTCGTGCCGACCATGCCCCAGTTGTCCTTGGGCGCCGGCCGCGAGGCGGTGAATCCGCCGATGTACATGACATCGGTCGCGCCATCGTATTCGAGTCGTTGGACGCGGTTGAAGGGGGCTGGCTGGTTTTCGATTTTCAGATCGGCGAGAGCATACTGCGGTACTCCTGCCGCATCGAGCCCACGGCAGGGAAGATGACGCAAGCCGTCTCCTTCCACGCCCTGCCAGAGATCACCGTTAGGAGCGATGGCCCAGCCCCAGGCGCCGCCCACGGCTCCGGGCTTCGCCGGCTCGCTGAACTCATTCGCCTGCGGCCGACCATCGGCATTCCCGTCGCGCCACAGATAGGCGCCGTCGGGTTGCGGTACCGACCACTCCTTCATCCGCCCCATGCCGACCATGCCAGCAGGGATGGCGATCTCGCTGTTCGCCTCAATGCGATAGATCGCCAAATATCCGGAATACATGTTGGTCATGAACAGGATGGGTGTGCCAGCGATCCGGCGCACCCAGACGTTGGCCGGACGGTCGCTTTTGCGGATGTCCTCGGGGAAACGGAAGTGGTCGCAGGTGAAGGCCTGATACGACCATTCACTGCCGGGTTCACGCTTCGACCAGTCCAAGCGGTAACGCTCCTCGACGCCCCAGGCCTGCCCTTCGTCAGCGGGATCGATGCCGATCATGTCGACGAACATCGGATCGACGAGGTTCCACTGCAACTTTCCGTCCGGTGCGAAGCTGCGCAGGTCGGTGCCGCTGCCAAACGACGACGATGCGACGTAGCGGTTGCCTTTGGCATCCATGCCGATGCCGTCGATGCTCAACAACTTGTCCGGCTTGAGCTCGCCGGCGCGGCCGCTGAAGATCCCGCCTTTGATGCCAAATGTCTCAGTGCAGCGCGGGGTGGTGGTCAGATCGGTGTAGGTGCGAACCTGAAGCGCCGGGCCACGATCACCGACCATCAATCGCCCACTGCGATCGAAGGCGAGACAGCTGGGCGAGGTGACGTCGTCGATGCGTTGCGGCAGCAGCTTGCCCGCGGCATCGAGATGGATGATCCGGTTGGGCGCCGCCTGCGTCGCGCCGCCTTGTATCGCCCACACGGTGCCATCCGGCGCGCCGGCCATTCGTACGATGCGCGGCAGATCCTTCCACACACCAAGTTCAGCCATGCTATCGGCATCATGAAGGCGGATCTCGGCGTTGAGCGGCACGGCGATGAGCAGGCGGTTCTTCGCATCAACGGTAAGCGCGCTCACTCCCAGATCACCACGGGCATCCTCGATCGCGCACTCGTTCACCAGCAGGAATCCATTCGGCAGGTGTTCACCGCCCTTGCCCCCGGCAAACGGCGCTGATTGCGACGGCGACGAGAGCTGGCGCCGACTGACCCCGAACCAGTTCTTTCCTTTCGGCGGCCACGTCCTGGGATCGCGGTCGAAGAGGTGACCGCCCTCATTATCACGACGCTGGGCAAGGAACAGGTGGCTGGCGGTTGCCGTCACGGCTCCACCACCGCCGTGGCCCCAGCCATGGGTGAAGCCTGGATTGGCGACGATCCTGCCATTCTGGTACAGCTGTGCATTGCCACCGCCTTCCTCCCAGGCGGAATTGGTGCAGCACCTGCCGTCTGGCAACACGTACAGATCATCGATCCAGTTCTGCACCCACTCCTTGCCATAGACTCCGAACGAATTGCCCATCCAGCTGGAGGTATGCGGCAACTGAGGAGTCACGGGATCGGCGGCGTAAAGCGCGCCGGCCAGAAAAGCGATGCCGGCGAGAGGAATGCATGGGTGCATGTGAGGTCCTGTGAGTGGTGGGTCATCGCTCTGGCAGGCAGACCCTACGGCCCACCCGCGCCAGCGGCACGTAGCCCGGAGGCCTTGCCTATTCTTACCGCCTGACTGGCGACGATGCAGACCAACCTGGTAGGACTTTACGGACATCATCCGTTGGACCTGCGTCACCGCTGCGCAGGCTGCCGACCATGTCCGAATCGGCACATCTGCCCTGGGCGCGCATGCCCGGTTACCTCCCTGAATCCATGTGGTCGGGTGCGCGACGGTCGCGTGAGCTGACGCCGATGATGGCGCAACGCTACCGTGGCCGGCATCAGGCCACGGAGCCAAGCTGGCACGACGGCTGGGAATTGCTGGTGGTCTTCAGTGGGCGGGGATTGCTTTACGCGGATACGACCGTTCCGCTCGGCCCATCGATCGCGTACCTGATTCCTCCACGACTGGTGCATCGTGAGCTGAGCGACACGGCTATGGACGTGTTGTGGGTCGGCCTCGCCGGCAGCCTGCTCGATGGTGTGCCGCACCACCTGTTGTGCCTCGGCCAGCCTCGCGGTCTGGGCGCACTGGCCCGACAGCTATGGCTGTGCACCGAGCGTCGTCCCTCAGCGGTCGGAGTCGAGATGGACGGTCTCGTCCGTACCCTGCTGGGAAGGGCGCTCGCACACGGTACTGAAACCTCCGCAAGCGGACCACTGCCGCTCGACGACAGCATCGAATACCTGCACCGTCATTACGCCCGTGACCTGAACATCGTCGATCTGGCCCGGCGCTTCGGGTGCAGCGAGCGGCACTTCAACCGGGTGTTCCGCCAGCACACGGGCTTGGCGCCTGTGCGTTACCTCCGGCGCATCCGCATCGAGAACGCGCGCAAGTTGATGACCTACACGCATTTCACCGTGGCCGAAGTCGCAGCACTGGTGGGATATGATGACCCGGCCTATTTCAGCCGGGTGTTCCGCCAGGAGACCGGCTCGTCGCCGACCTGCTCGGGGCGGACACGTCAACCGACCGCTTGATGGTCACCCTTTGCGGCGCTGTTTGAGTTGACGCAACGTCTTGTGCAGACCGTGATCGTGCGGCGGAGCCGCCGGGCTGGCGGCATCGACGTGGACGATCTCACCGGGAGAAGTGCATGTCCCCGCATCCGCATCCGCGAGATGATATGGAAGCCGCCGGGCCGACCGTCATCGATCAGGTGCTTGCTGGCCGTTGCCATGAGCGGCTGGACGGACCCATTCCGGGTGCCGTTGACGTGGGGTTGGGAGAAGTGCATGTCTATGCATCTATGCATCTATGCATCTATGCATCTGATGCAGGCGCGATCGGCGCCGCGATCGGCGGCAGTCGGCTCAGGCAATGATCGCGTGGATCGGCTCGCCGTAGTCCTTGTCGATGCGCTTGCGTCCCGGTTGATCGAGACGCGACGGCACCAGGCCGAGCTGGTGCATGATCGTGGCGTGCACGTCGGTGACGTAGTGGCGGTCCTGCATGGCGTGGAAGCCGAGTTCGTCGGTGGCGCCGTGGACGATCCCGCGTTTCAGTCCGCCGCCGGCCAGCCACGCGCTGAAGCCGAAGGGATGATGGTCGCGGCCTTCGCGGGTGTTGGCCTGGATCTCGGCGGTCTCCAGGCCGGGAGTGCGGCCGAATTCGGTGGCGAAGACGATCAGCGTCGAATCGAATAGGCCGCGGCGTTTGAGATCGGCGATCAGGCCGGCGATCGGCTGATCGACCTGATTGGCCATCTTGCTGTGATTCTTCTTCAGTTCGCTGTGCGAATCCCAGGCGCCGGCGCCACCGGCGCCGTGATGGATCTGGATGAAGCGCGTGCCGCCCTCGACGAAACGCCGCGCCAGCAGGCATTGCCTGGCGAATTGGCCGTCATGGCCGGTGCCGAGGCGGTTGATGCCGTAGAGCGCGCGGGTCTCAGCGGTCTCGTTGGCGAGATCCATCACCTCGGGCACCGCCATCTGCATACGGAAGGCGAGTTCGTAGCTCTTGATCCGCGCCTCGGTGGCCGGGTCGTCGGGATAGCGCGCGCGGGTCTCCTCGTTGAGCTTGCGCATCAACTCGAACGAGGCCTTCTGTTCAGCACGGGTGATCGCCGCCTGCGGGCTGGAGAACGGCAGCGCGTCGCCGCCGCCGGTGTCGAGCATCACCCCGGCGTGCTGCGGACCGAGGTAGTCGGCGCCGTGGCCCATGTTCGATCCGCAGCAGGAGCCGAGCGGACTGCCGAAGACGATGAACTGCGGCAGATTCTGGTTGAGCGAGCCCAGGCCGTAATGCACCCACGAGCCAAGCGACGGGAAGTTGCCTTCGGCGATGTTGCGCCCGGTCATGAACTGGTACTGCGCCTGGTGGTTGTTGTCGGTGGTCCACAGCGAGCGCACGATCGCCAGATCGTCGACGGTGGCGCCCAGGTGCGGGAACCAGTCGGAGATCTCGATGCCGCTCTGGCCGTATTTCTTGAAGCCGGTCTGCAAAGGATAGAGCTGCTTGAGCACTGCGCGGTCGAGGCCGCGATCGAGGTTCTTCTTCCCGTGGGGACTCTCGAGCACGGATTTGTACGGGGTTTCCAGAATGTTTTTGCCGGCGTATCTGGTCAGCTCCGGCTTGGGGTCGAAGCTCTCCATGTGACTGACGCCGCCGACCATGAACAGGAAGATCACCGACTTGGCCTTGGCGGCGAAGTGCGGCTGCGGACCGGCGGTCACCGGTGGTTCATTGGCCGACATCGCTGGTGGCAGCAGTGCGCTGAGCGCCAGCGCGCCGAAGCCCATCCCGGCCCGCGCCAGTAGTTCGCGCCTGCTGACGATCTGCGGACCATGGGGCGTGCGGGGGATGGGGATCATGGAATTTCTCCCACCCGGAAATCCGGACAGCGGCAATAGCTCATCTGATGGTCACGAAATCAGTGTGGTTCATCAGCACCTGGATCAGCGCTTCGCGGGCGTGTTGGGCCGGATCGGTTGCGGCGGGGACCAGAGGGGATTTCTCGCGTCCGACCGCGGGGCCGTCAGCGGTGGCGGCGGTGCGCACGGTCAGGAACTGCGCGCACAGCGCCGCCTCGCCGGCGGTCGGCGGGCGCGAGAGCATACGCAGGAACGCTGCCGGGATGAACGCGGCATCGTCATTCGCTCTCGCCCGCAGCTCGCCGGCGATGAGCCGCGCCTGTTCGAAGCTGAGGCGGCTGTTGGCCAGCGCTAGCGACTGCTGTGGCACCACGCTTTCGCCGCGGCGGTAGCACTCATTGGGATCGGCGGCGTCGAACATCGCCATCATCCGATCGACTTCGCCCTGGGCGTGGCGGAAGTACAGCGAACGGCGGTAGACGCGATCGCTCTCGCCCGGCACGATCGGCTTGCCGCCCAGCGACACATCGAGCCGGCCCGACACCGCGAGGATCGAATCGCGCACCTGCTCGGCCTGCATGCGCTGCGAATTCATCCGCCACAAATGGCGGTTCTCGGGATCGCGTTGCTCGTTGGTCGAACCGGGCTGACGGGCGCTGCTCAGCCGGTAGACCTGCGCAGTGACGATCAGCCGATGCAGCCGGCGCAGATCCCACTTCGACTCCATGAACTCCACCGCCAGCCAGTCGAGCAGCGCCGGATGGGTCGGCCTGGCGCCGTGCAGGCCGAAGTCGAAGACGCTCTCAACCAGCGGCTGGCCGATATGGCGCAGCCAGACGTGGTTGATGAGCACCCGCGCCGTCGCCGGATTCTGCCGGCTGGTGACCCAACGGGCGAAGGCCAGGCGCCGGCCGGTGCTGGCGGCGGGATAGTTCGGCAGCAGTGGCTGGTACTTGCCGAGCGGCTTCTTGGCTTCGTCCAGCAGCTTGCGCCGCTGCTCCTGCGCCTTGGTGAATGCGCCCTTGGCCTGGTCGTTCGGCTTCTTGCCCGGATCCTTGCACCCGTCGGCGATGGCGGCGGCGACCGCCGCTTCCGCCTGCAGACGGCGCGCGGCCCGCTGCTGCTCGGCGGCGAATGTGGCGAGCGTGGCGGCATCGGTCGGCTTGGCGGGAGCGCCTGGTTTCGCCGCTGCCGGCGGCGGTTTCGCCGCGGCATCGTCCGCGGCGATCACCGCCGCGAGGGTGGCGACGGCGGCCTTGGCGATGGCCAGACTGGTAGCGGCACCGAGACGCTGGGCCTGCGCCGGAGCGAGCGCTGGGATCTCGGCCACCTCGGCGCCGGGCAGTGGCGGAACCGCAGCCGTGGCCTTGGCCGTCTCCTGGTCGCGCTGCTGCGCCTTGACCAGGGCATCGCCGGTTTCGCGACGATGGTCCTCGCGCACGAACGCTTGCAGTCCCGGGCGCATCGCCAGCGCCGGCAGTTTCACCTCGGCGATGGTGAGCGGCCCGGCTTTAAGCAGCGCCGGCACGTCGGGCGCCAGTTTTTCGTCCTGCTGATCCTTGCCCTTGCGGCGCTGCTGCGGATTGCCGTTGATGTAGAGGTAGGTACTGGCGCCGGCATTGGCATCGAATATGCGCGGCAGGCCGTTGGCGGTGGGCGAAGCGAAGCCCTTCACCTGATCGATGCGGTTGGCCATCGGCTCGAATACCGCGCGCAACTGATAGTAGCTGAGCTGTGGGATCGGATCGTACTTGTGGTCATGGCAGCGCGCGCAGCGCACGGTCAGGCCGAGGAAGGCCAGACTGGTGTGCTCCACCACGTCGTTCAGCCAGCCGTCGCGGCCGCTGAGGTCGTTGCGGCTGCGCACCAGATACCCGGTCGCCGCCGCCGCCTGGGCATCGCCGGGGGCGAGCTCGTCGCCGGCCAGCATCTCCTGCACCATGCGGTCGTAGGGCTTGTCGGCGTTCAGGCTGTCGACGATCCAGTCGCGCCAATGCCACATGTGGTGATCGGCGAACATCGCCTTGCCCGAGCCGCAGGGATCCAGCACCTCGTCGGTGTAGCGCCAGATGTCCATGAAATGCCGCGCCCAGCGCTGGCCGTGGCGGGGATCGGCCAGTAGGCGTTCGACAGTCTGTTCATACGCCGTCGGCGACGGGTCGGCGAGGTACGCCGCCAGCTCTGCCGGCGTGGGCGGGACGCCGACCAGATCGAGGTAGACCCGCCGCAGCAGGGTTGCGGGATCCGCCGGCTGCTGCGCTTCGAGCTGGCGCTTGCTGCGTTCGGCCGCGACGAAGCGGTCGATGGGGTTGGTCGCGCCGGCGACCACCGGCGGCGCGGCCTTGCGCGGCGGAGTGAAGAACCAGTGCTGATCGGGACCGGTGGGGATGTCCTCCTGCGCCGGCACCGGCGCGCCGGCGGCGATCCACGCCCGCAGTAGCGCGATCTCGTGCTCGCCCAGCGGCTTGCCCTCCGGCGGCATGCGCTCGTCGGCGTCGGCGGTCCTCAGCCGCGTGATCAGCGCGCTGGCGTCGGCGACGCCGGGCTTGACCACAGCGCCGTGCTTGCCGCCCTTGAGTGTCAGCGCGCCGGCGTCCAGGCGCAGTCCTCCCTTCTGCTTGAGCGCACCGTGGCACGAAATACAGCGGCCGTCGAACAGCGGTTTGATATCGCGCGCATAGTCGATCGCCGCGGTTTCGTTGGCGCCAGCGAGAGCGCACGCGAGGGCCAGCAGAACGACGGGGCGGCAGGTCATGTCGGTCATCGGTTGTACAACGGGGCGCCGACGCTGTTGCCGATCACCTTGGCGCACCAACTGATACTCTTGTGCAAATTTTCGTAATATTCCCCTGTCCAACGCTAAATTCGAGCGATGTTTTCGTGACCAAGAGTCGTTACCGATGAAACCGCAATTCGTCGCTGTCGATCTGTGCCCGGATGAGTCCTTCCGCGTCGAGGAGGTCACGACCAGCGGCGGCAGCACGCTGTTCAACTTCCACATGGGCTGCCAGATCACCCTGTTGGTGAACGGCCACGGTGAACGCTGGATCGGCGACCACGTCGCCGCGTATCGCAGTGGCGAACTGGCGATGATGGGCGCCTATCTGCCGCACCGCTGGCGCGAGGCGTCACGCAGCACCGCCCACTACGCAGTGGTGGTGAACTTCGCCGAGGATTTCCTCGGCCAGAGCTTCCTCGAACGGCCCGAGGTGGAAAGCCTGCGCCGGTTGTTCGCGCGCGCCCGGCGCGGATTGGGATTCAGCGGCGCGACGCTCGCCGCCGCCACCGCGCTCATGCGCAAGCTTCCGGAGCAGAGCGGACTCGACCGGCTGCTGACGCTGCTGACGCTGCTGCACTGCTTCTCGGTGGCGCCGGCCAGCGAGGCGCGCGAGCTGGCTGGCCCCGACTACATCCTGCCGGTGGACGGCGGTGATGGCGATCGCCTGACCCGGGTGTTCCAGCATATCCGCGACCATCTCGACCAGCCGCTGGGCCGCAGCGGCTTGGCACGGCTGATTGGGCTGAGCGACAGCGCCTTCAGCCGATTCTTCGCCGCTCGCGTCGGTCGGACGCTGCCCGACTACCTGAACGAGGTGCGCATCGGCCGCGCCTGCCGGCTGCTGATCGAGGGCGATGCGGGCATCGCCGACATAGCCCGCCAGTGCGGCTACGGCAGCCTCGCCAACTTCAATCGCCGCTTCCTGGCGCTGCGCGGCGCCACCCCCAGCGGCTGGCGGGCGCGGCTGCGCTCGCCGCCGTCGTCGTGAATGCGCCAACGCGCTGGCGATCGATCGCGCTCCCTCCTCAGTCTTCAGAGTCCTAAGTCCTCAGGGCATGCACTTTTTCGCGAGTTGCTGCAGAGCCAGCCAGCGGCCAGCGAGCCAGCGAGCGAAGCCAGGACATGCGAGCGCCGGGATAAACCGGCTCGAAGGAGCAGATGAGAGCGCTGGGGGTCTCCCACCCAGGGACAGGAGGCACCCAACCCAGGGACAGGCACCTTTTCACGCAGCGCGAGATGCTATGGAAGCCGCCGGGCCGACCGTCATCGATCAGGTGTTTGCTGGCCGTTGCCATGAGCGGCTGGACGGACCTATTCCGGGTGCCGTTGACGTGGGGTTGGGAGAAGTGCATGTCCATGCATCTGAGCGGCTGGTCGCGATCGAGCGCCGCGACGATGCGAGCGCGCGTCTGCGCGACTACGCCGCGCTCTACGCCGGCGTGTTGGAAGACGACGCCCGCCTGTGCCTGTGCGGCATGCTCGCCTCGGACTTCCCCACCTTGCCGCGGCTGATGCGCGAGGAGGTGCAGGGCTTCTTCGCCGACAACGAGCGCTGGCTGGCGCGGATCCTGACCGAAGGCCTTCAGCGCGGCCAACTGCGCTTCACCGGCCGCGCCGACGCCGCCGCCAAGCTGCTCATGGACGCGCTCGAAGGCGCGATGCTGGTGGCCCGCTGCCACGGCGGCGTCGCGCGCTTCCGCGCCAGCGCCCAGCAGCTGCTGGCGATGCTCTCGGGGTGACCGGCGGAGAAGGGCATGTCCGCGCATCCCCGCAGACATCTGGCGTCATCCGAACGCGCAGGCCGTCATGCGCAGCACCCCGTACGTGGTGCTGCGATGCAGGACCCGACCGGTGGCGCCAGTCCCGGCGGCGCCGAGGGCGACCAGGAGCGGCATCAGGTGCTCGGCGGTCGGGTGGTTCTGTGCGGCGTCCGGCGCCAAGGAACGGTAGCGCACCAGGCTATCGGTGTCCCCGGTGATGGCGTGCTCGACCAGCCAATCATCGAATCGCGACACCCAGGATGGAGCAGCATCGCCGCCGCTGATGGCACCGAGGTTGTGGGTGGCACTGCCGCTGCCGATGACCAGCACGCCCTCGTGGCGGAGCGTGGCCAGGTCCTGGCCGAGGCGCAGGTGGTCCGCGGCTGATCCCCGCCGCAGCAGGGACACCGGCACGACCGGGATGTCGGCCGCAGGATAGGCCAGCAACAACGGCACCCAGACGCCATGGTCGAAGCCCCGCTCGGTGCAGGTCGCCGGCCAAGCGTGCAACAGTTCTGCGATCCGCCGCGCCAGGTCAGGTGAGCCCGGCGCCGCATATCGCAGCCGGTGCAGGTCTGGGGCGAAGCCACCGAAATCGTGGATGGTCGTTGGCGCAGGAGCGGATCCCACCATTGGGGAGGATTCTTCCCAATGCGCCGAGCACACCACGATGGCCACTGGTCGCGGCAGATCGCTGGCGACCCCGGCGAGGAACCGATGCGCCGGCGCGTCGCCATCCAGCACCAGGTCCGGAGCGCCATGCGACAGGAAGAGTGTCGGCAGTGTGGTCATCAGGCCTCTGGGATCCGTCGCTGCATGCCGAGCGGCGGCTGCGCTCACCATCCTACAAACCGCTTGCTGGGGAAGCTCGGCGGGCGGACGTGCGACAACGCATTCCACATTCAGGACGTTCACATTCGACACTGCCGACACTGGACATGCACGTCAGCGGTACTGGAAGGAGTGCCTGTCCATCGACGCCTCTCCATCGACTCCTCACTGGAAGGAGTGCCTGTCCATTGACCACTATCGACCCGCTCTGGAAGGAGTGCCTGTCCATCGACCCGCCCTCATCCTCACCACTCACGGCACCGTCCGTCTGCACGCTGAAGAACAGCCGATCGCGCCGGTCGGTGGCGTCGCCAAGGTTGGGGGAAGCGCATGTCCATGCATCCGTCTCAATGCCAAATGTTCCGCGGACTATTTAGCTTTCTTCTTCTTTCCCTTTTTTGGTGCGTCAGCGTCCGCATCCTTGGCGGGATGGTCATCAAGGACCGCTTGCAGCTTCTTCTTCGCGGCAAGTGCATCCGTATTGGTGGTGTCAGCGGGCACGGGGAGCTCTTCAAACGGGGCGTTCTTCAAGTCGAAGAGTGCTCCGTCATTCGTGAGTTTATAGTGTTGGTCACAGGCGTAGGATTTGCCGCTGAGTTCGACGTAGACCCAATCGCGTGGATTGCCCTTTTCCCCTTTGATCTGCGCCGCGATGCTATGGCTGTCGATGGTGACTCCTTCCGGCAACTTGGCTCCACCAAGTTCGGCAAACGTACCATAGAAGTCGCTGAAGTCGGTGAGATCGGGCAGCACCTTTCCGGCAGGAGTGACTCCGGGCCAGTTGACGATGAGCGGGACACGGCTGCCGCCTTCCAGCATCGATGCCTTTGATCCACTGATCGCCCGACCATCCACGGTTGATCCATTGACGCCAAAGCGTGCGGTGCCGTTGTCGCCGGTGAATATGATCACGGTCTTCTCGCGCAGCTTCAGTCGATCCACTTCGGCAACAAGCTTGCCGACGAGTTTGTCCATGTATTCGACGTTGTCCGCGTACAGCTTGCTTTGATTGGCGCCAGGCTGGCTGTCGGGTGTCTTCAGGATGGGGCCGTGGATGTGCTGCATGGGATAGTACAGGAAGAAGGGCTTGTCCTGATTTTTCTCCAGGAAACTGACGATGAAGGAATGCATCAGATCGGGGAAATACTCACCTTCCTGGAGTTTCTTCGGTGATCCATCCCGCTCATATCTGATGTTCTGTTCCGGCAGGTAGCGTCCGCTGCCCTGCTCGCTCAGATACTCATCGAAACCCCATTCGCGGGGTCCGAAGGGCATCTGCCCCCATTTCCCGACACACGCGGTGGTATACCCGGCGGCATGCATGGTGGTCTGGATCATGATCTCCTGATGATTGGCAATGGCGCTGGCGCTGTGGTTGCTGTTCAGTCCAGTGCGAAATGGGTAGCGCCCAGTCAGAAACATGCACCGCGATGGGCCGCACAATGGCATGGCATAGCACCGCTCGAATCGGGTTCCGCCCTGTGCCAAGGCATCGATATGCGGTGTCCGATGATGTCCGCCCGTGCAATGGACGTCACCAAGTCCGACATCATCGGCCAGGATGAAGATGATGTTCGGTTTCGGTACGGTGGCCTGGGCATCGCCTGCCGTCATAGTTGCGTGTGCACTGAACAGCAGGGCCAGCGCGGACAAGGCAAGCTTGGTTATCATAGCCTGGACGATGAATCGTCTGCCGGGCGACGAGCGGGGGACTTTCCCACACAATCGACCGTGGGGCGGCGGTGGCACATGAGGCGGGCCGGAGCGGCGCCCATTGTGGTCGATCTGTAAGCCGAAACCGGTTTCGGGGCGATGCCGAGTTCTTGATAGACGAAGCCGCGCTCGATCGGCGTATAGGTGCCGACCACAGCGACGCCGACCGGGAGCGACGCCGACCGGGACATGCACTCCCGGACGATGCAGCCGGTCTGGTCCACCAAGGTCAGGTACGCAGTGACGGACAGCACCGGCGCACTGCGCGCGTCGACGGTGACGCGGGCTGCGGCTCAGCGTTGGCTCTGAACAGCGAGTGGCGCAGGATGCGCTCGTGACGATTCCCCGACGATGGTCCGTGCCTCTGCGAATCGGTCACGTGGAGCCATGGCTGCTGCTGATC
>Ga0163144_10018865_pt1 | contig 13924 bp, 11 predicted proteins | sample OliLak19BULKMAT1_FD_123175 | JGI IMG/M metagenome (GOLD analysis project Ga0163144, IMG submission 123175) | Freshwater microbial mat bacterial communities from Lake Vanda, McMurdo Dry Valleys, Antarctica - Oligotrophic Lake LV.19.BULKMAT1 | ecosystem: Environmental > Aquatic > Freshwater >... | reverse complement strand
TGCATACCATTGAAGACACAAGTGCAGTTCTGGTTGAGAAGATCAATTCAAAGGACGGTGCTCAGACAGTCCAGGCGTTTTTTCAGTGGAGTTATAAAATATCCTCGTCCCTGACCGGTAATATCGGAATGCATTACCTGCAATTTTTTCTAAATAATTCCAATTCGATAGAGCCACGTGCTTCTTTGAAATACGAGGTAAATCCAAAGCACAACCTGAGCTTTGGTTATGGGTTGCATAGCCAACTCCAAACGGTGGGTCTTTATTTTGTAAAGACTCAATCTGCAACCGGTGAAACAATAATGCCCAACAAGGATATGGGCCTGAGCAAATCACATCATTTTGTTTTCGGCTATGATTGGAATCTGAACGACCATTCCCACATAAAAACCGAGCTTTATTATCAGCATCTTTTCAATGTTCCAATAAGCGCAAATAGTACCAGCACGTATTCCGTATTGAATTCCTTGTGGGATTATCCTGCGGAGGCACTTGTAAATAAAGGCCTCGGAAAGAATTACGGTTCCGACCTCACTTATGAGCGATTCATGCACAAGGGCCTGTATTACATTTTAGCCGCTTCCTTGTTCGAATCAAAATACAAAGCACCAAACGGACAATGGTATAATACCCGCTTTAATAACAATTATGCAACTGCACTTACTTTGGGTAAGGAATGGACGCTTTCTGAAAAAAGAAAGAAGCGCGTGATCGGGTTCAACATTAAATCCATGTATGTAGGCGGATTCAGGTATACTCCTATTGATTTGGCTGCATCACAAGCTGCAGGGGAAACCAAGCGCAATGATTCTAAAACATTTGAAAATCAAAATCCGGATTATTGGAGATTAGATGTTAGGATAAGCCTGAAGAGAAATTATAAAAAATCCACCGGCACTTTGGCGCTCGATCTTCAGAATGCCACCAACCATAAGAATGTTGGCGGACAATATTTTGATCCAAAGACAGGCGATGTTAAATACTGGTATCAAACTCCGCTCATTCCTATTCTTAGCTATAGGCTGGAGTTTTAAATGGCTTCTGCCACTACAAATGCACTTCCTGTGATCAGAATAAAATCATTGGCAAAGGCAGTATGCTTTGCCGCTTTTACCGCAGCTTTAACAGTCTTGTACGTTCCACCTTTCAATTTATATTTTTTGGCTTCTGATGCAAGCGCTGTAACATCCAAAGCCCGTGGAATATCAGCTTTGCAGAAATAATAAGTTGCTTTTCGGGGGAGAAGGGAAAGTATTTTATGTATTTCTTTATCATTCACCGTTCCAAATACAATGTGAAGTTTTTTATGAGGAGTATTTTTTACTTGTTTGAGTATTTCCCTGATTCCTGCTTCATTATGGGCGATGTCCGCCACGATTAAAGGTTTACGGGATAGAATATCCCATCTACCGCGTAATCCGGTAAGTTTGGCAACGTCTTTCAATCCTTTTTTAAGTGCTTTGCTGTCGATCTTAAATCCAAACGGATGCAAAAGATCGGCTGCGAGAATAACTGTAGGAATATTTTTATTTTGATAATTTCCTTTTAATCCACATTCTATATTCCCAATTCCGGAAACGTAAGCTTCCGAATACAGCAGTAAGGCATTTTCATTTTTTGCCTTATTTTCAAAAACCTTTTTTGTTTCCTTTTGTTTTTCGCTAATCAGAATAATTCCGTTTCTTTTTATAATTCCGGCTTTTTCCCTGGCAATTTTCTCAAGCGTATTACCAAGCAAGTTTTGATGGTCATAGCTGATGTTTGTGATTATGGAAAGTATCGGGTTGATCACGTTGGTGGAATCCAGCCTTCCGCCCAAACCTGTTTCAATGATCGCAATGTCCACTTTTTCTTTTGCAAAATGATCAAATGCAAGCCCCACAGTCCATTCAAAGAAGGATGGTTTTATTTTTGCAAAGCTCTTTTTATGTTTCTGAACAAATTTAATTACATGATCTTTCGGAATCATCTTTCCGTTGATCTTAACGCGTTCGCGAAAATCTTTGAGGTGGGGGGAAGTATACAAACCGACCTTATATCCTGTCCGAGAGCACCCCTTCGGGGCACATTGCAGAACAGCTGCCAGCATATGTGAAACAGAGCCTTTTCCGTTTGTCCCCGCAATGTGAACGGATTTGAATTTATTTTCGGGATTACCCAAAAGCTTGCAAATAGCGATGGTATTATCTAAATCAGCCTTATAAGCCGCTATGCCAATGCGTTGATACATGGGAAGGTGAGCGTATAAATAGGAAAGAGTTTGATGATAATCCATGGATAGAATTAAGGCAAAAGTAAGAAGGCAGAAGGCAAATGGAAATACAAATACAAATACATTCAGCGATTAGGATTTTCGGAAGATGATTTTTTGATTGTAGCAAATGTCTTTTTTAATTCTATAGCTTCAGCAATTAGAATTTCAAGTTCCTTTTTGTAAAACTCTTCTTGAAATAGTTCTTTTAATATACGTAGCCAATAGACGCTTTCTCTTGCTTCTTTAAAGCAAATGCCAATTTTGTTTGTAAAATCTCTTTTAGAAACAGCCCCTTGAGCTTCTTCATAATTGGAGTCGATGGAAGTGGAAGATCGGGCAACTTGACCTTTAAAAATCCTATCTATATAATTGTCAGGCAGTTTTCGCAGAAATTTTATAACATTTATACCAAAACAAAATGTTCTATCTAAAAGTTGCTGTGCCTTTTCACTCATAAGTGTTGGATTTTGTCTTTCCCATTTGCCTTCTGCCTTTTTACTTCTTACTTGGTGATTTACTTCTTACCTTGTAATTACCCATCCAAGTTCCTTCGAAAAGGCATTCTTTGCCTGGTCAAGCATTCTCTTTTTTGCAATAAGGGTGAGCATATCTTCATCCGAAGTGGCATGTTCGATCTCTTTTTGAGTTTCAGCGATTATCTTCATGATGTGTTTGATCTTCAAAGAATAGATGGCACTCTCTACATTTACTTTTAAGTTATCTTCTTCCTTGGGGATAGGTATTCCGTGTTTTTTCTCCCAGTCCGCTATAGTATAAGGGAAAGTAGTTAGATCGATAGCGATGTTGGAAATTTCCGGGTCCTGGTGGTGTATGAATGGCTCGATCGAAGGTTTTTCTCCGGCCTGGATCATTTCCACAAACTGATCAAATATCTTTTGGTACAATCTATTTTCAAATTTAATGTCATCAGTAGAGAGATGCTCGTAAATATATTGTGCGGTAGTAGTTTTATGAGTTTCTAAAACTGTCTGCCCGTCTTGCTCCTGGTTTTCTGTTTGAATTTCCAACTCGTGGCTCCCATAACTAAGCATTAATTGAATTATCTTTTTTTCATTGTGTTCCGGTGAATCAAAATCCGAATCCACAGGCTGGGGAACAGGAGGATTATCAAGATCAACCACTTCTTCGATATTGGGCTGATTTGTTCTCTTCGCATATCGCTTGGTAAGCGCTTTATTAAGCTCCGTGAGCAGGGATTGCTCATCCATTTTCATGATCTTACTGCACTCCTGAATAAACACAGTGCGTGTAATGGAATTCGGGATGAGTGCAATGCTTTCCACAATCTGCTGAATGAGCGTGGCTCTTTTTATGGGATCATTATCGCTGTCAGAATAAAGCAACTGTGTTTTGAAACGGATAAAATCCGTTGTATGTGCTTTTATAAAATCCTTTAATTCGCTTTCGCTGTGCTTGCGGGAATAAGAATCTGGGTCTTCTCCTTCGGGAAAAAGTATAGCGCGCACATTGAGGCCTTCTTCCAGGATCAGATCTATTCCGCGAAAACTTGCTTTGATACCGGCAGGATCGCCATCGTACATGATGGTGATGTTGTTGGTATACCGCTTAATGAGGCGAACCTGTTCCACCGTCAAAGAGGTGCCTGACGAAGCCACCACGTTTTCAATGCCTGCCTGGTGGAGTGAGGTCACATCCATGTATCCTTCTACCAAGTAACAATTGTCCTCGTTAGAGATCGTTTTTCTTGCAAAAGGCATTCCATAGAGGATATTGCTCTTGTGGTAAATTTCTGTCTCAGGAGAGTTTATGTATTTTGCTTTTGCTTCTTTTTTCAATGCCCTGCCTCCAAAACCAATTACACGTCCGGTAATGCTATGGATGGGAAAAATAACACGTGCAGAATACCGGTCAAAGGGATTTGATCCCCAGCCCGTATTTTCCTGGCCTTGTTCGGTTTCCGGTTTGATTGTTAACCCTGCTTTTACCAGGTAGTCAAGATTATATCCGTCTTTGATCGCAGCATCGGTGAAAGCGGTCCGTTTATCCGGGGCATAGCCCAACTGGAAGCGCTGAATTATTTCATCTGATAATCCGCGTTCCTTAAAATAGCTCAGGCCAATGGATTTTCCTTCGTTAGTATTTAAAAGAGATTCGCTGAAGAATTTTTGTGCGTAAGTACATACTACGTATAAACTTTCGCGTTCTGTTTCATTCTTTTTTTCTTCCTCAAGGTTGCGATCGTACAATTCTTCAATTTCAATATTATACTTCTTGGCCAGATAACGAAGCGCTTCCGGGTAGGTAAGCTTTTCATGCTCCATCACAAAATTCACAGAATCCCCGCCTTTCCCGCAGCCAAAGCACTTGTAAATATTGCGGACTGGATTCACGTTGAACGAAGGAGTTTTCTCGTTGTGAAAAGGACAGCAGGCAATATAATTGATACCGCGTTTTTTCAGCGTGAGGAAATCACCTACTACTTCTTCGATACGGGAAGAATCCTGAATGCGCGCTATGGTTGGTTTGCTGATCATGCCTCATCCCCAGCCCTTCTCCCAGAGGAGAAGGGTGAAAGGGGCGTGAAGATAACTAAATGAATCCTATTACCCCTTGGAGTTTTACACATCAACTGTTAAATCCTTGTGGATAAATTGATTGTTTCTCCCCTTATAAAGGGGGCTTGGGAGATTGGCTGCTGGCTAGTTATCTAATCCTTCGGAGGAGAGTCCTCCCCCTTGATCCCCCTCCCGGAGGGGGACAGAGCTTCGTTGTATACTTTAAGAGTTTGGCTTATCCTCGTAATCCTTCTCATTAACCTTTTTGCCTTGAGGATCAAAGAATATCCACTTTCCTACTTGCTTGCCATTTTTATAATATCCTTCATAATAGATCTGCTCATTTTCATGATACACTAATGCTTTACCATCCCGTAAGCCAGCCTTAAAAAATCCTTCACTTTGTTTTTTACCGCTTTCGAAAAAACCTATCCATTCCCCTTCCCGTTTTCCGTTTATGTAAAACCCTTTCATTTTAATTATGCCGTTTGGGTATTTAGTAATGTAATCTCCATTCAATACGGGCGGATTTTTTTCTAACACACCTGTCAATCCATTCAATGAAGTATCAACGGAAACGACATTCTCATTAATAGGTGTAGTTCCTTCTTTTTCCCTGTCTGCGGAACAGGAATAAAGGTATAGGGTATAAGGGATAAGGAATAAGGCAAGGGTTTTCGTTTTCATACTATGTGTTTTTCTTCCTCCCCTCTCTTGAGGAGAGGGGCAGGGGGAGAGGTGATTTAGTTCTTGCGTTCTATTGTATAAATAACCAGCTGCTCTAATGCTTTTTTTGCTTCGCTGTCTTTAAATGAAGATAAAAGTTCCAGCGCTTTGTCTCTGTGCTCATGCATTTTTTGGGTGGCGTATTCAATTCCCCCGCTTTTTAAAACAAAATCTGTCACTATCGCAATTTTTTCTTCGTCTTTATTGTCATTCTTGATCATGTTAATGATCCTGCGTTTATCAAAGTAGGATGCGTTCTTCAATGCATAGATCAAAGGCAAAGTGAATTTTTTTTCTTTGATGTCATTGCCGGTGGCTTTTCCAATATCCTCTCCTGTGCCGAAATCAAACAGATCATCTTTAATTTGAAAAGCAATTCCCGTTTGTTCTCCGAATAATCTCATCTGCTCAATGGTCTTATCATCGCTTCCAACAGATGCAGCACCGCAGGAGCAGCAGGAAGCAACCAGTACCGCAGTTTTCTGGCGTATGATCTCAAAATAAACGGCCTCGTCTACATCTAAGCGCCTGGCTTTTTCTATCTGCAGAAGTTCGCCTTCGCTCATTTCTTTTACCGCATTTGAAACAATACCCAATAAACGAAAGTCTTTGTTGTCTACAGACAAAAGCAATCCGCGTGAAAGAAGATAATCTCCTACCAAAACGGCAATTTTATTTTTCCAGAGGGCGTTCAGAGAAAAAAATCCTCTGCGCATGTGCGCATCATCCACCACGTCATCGTGTACCAGCGTTGCCGTGTGAAGAAGTTCAATTAAGGAAGCTGCCCGGTAGGTAGAATCATTCATCTCTCCGCAGGTTTTCGCTGACAGAAAAACAAACATGGGGCGAAGCTGCTTGCCTTTTCGCTTTACGATATAATGCATGATCTTATCCAAAAGTGGAACATGGCTGCGCATTGATTCGCGGAACCGCTGCTCGAATTCCTCCATCTCTTTTAGGACAGGAGCTTTTATTTGTTCTACAGATGCTGACATATTACCTCACCCTCACCCTCTCCTCAAGGAGAGGGAACTTGGGCGTATAAGTTTTGTCAAATGTAACAATTACAGGAAAATCATTCAGGCTCTGGCTTCTTCTGTGTATACGATAAATCTGCCTTTCTATCGCTTCATCCATGCCTTCTCCAAAAGAGAAGGAGTATTAGGTGTCAAATTTGTCGCGCACCCTCCTTCTCCTATTGGAGAGGGCGGGGGCTGAGCCCGGCCAGTTGCCCACAAGCCGCATCAATATCTTTTCCGCGGCTCCTGCGCACATTTACAATCACACCTTTACTTTCCAGATAACCTACAAATTTACTCAAGCGGGCAGGGGTTGTTTGCTGATATTCGGACTCTCCGATAGGATTATACTCGATGATATTCACTTTGCAAGGTACTACCCGGCTGAACCTTTCCAATTCCATTGCATCCGTAATGTCATCGTTAAAATCTTTGAACACGATGTATTCGTAGGTGACTCGTGTTCCGGTCTTTTCGTGGAAATATCGTAATGCATCAGCCAGAGCCTCAAGGGAATTCTGCTCGTTGATGGGCATGATCTTGTTTCGCTTCTCATCGTTTGCAGCATGAAGAGAAAGCGCGAAGTTGAATTTCACCTTATCATCGCCCAGTTTTTTTATCATCTTGGCTATTCCGGCTGTAGAAACAGTAATTCGTTGTGGTGACATTCCCAATCCTTCCGGTGACGTAATTTTCTCTACCGATTCCAGCACATTTTTGTAATTCAAAAGCGGTTCGCCCATTCCCATGTAAACGATATTAGACAGCGGAATGCCGTATTTTTCTTCCGCTTGTTTCCTGAGAATGGCAACCTGGTCGTAAATTTCATCTGCATCCAGATTGCGGAGCCGTTCCATTTTTCCGGTGGCACAAAAAGCACACGTTAAGCTGCATCCCACTTGCGAAGAAATGCAGGCTGTCATACGTGTATCGGTTGGAATCAACACGCCTTCTACAATATTTCCATCGTATAGCTTAAAAGCATTTTTGATAGTACGGTCTTTGCTTATTTGTGACTCGGAAATAGTTACTGCATTGATTACAAAATTTTCATTGAGCAATTCTCTTGTAGCCTTTGGCAGATTGGTCATCTCCTCAAACGAGCGGGCAGATTTCTGCCACAGCCATTCATACACCTGTTTGGTACGAAAAGATTTATCACCCTCTTTTTCGAAAAAGGTTTTGATCTCATCCAAAGAAAAGGCCCGTATGTTCTTCTTTTGCATAACTCCTACGAATTTACAAATTAAAGACGTCATTGCGAGGGAGTCAGCGACCGAAGGAATCTCACCATAGAAGGAGTTTGCTTCATGACCTGCAGTCGCAAGCTCCGCTTGTGCTCTCCGCTGTAAGACGGAGTCCGTATTTGCATCGGACAGCATGACAGCACTGATTCGTATATTCGCAATTATTCGCTATTCGTACCATGCGTAAAATTTCGGCAGATTATATATTTCCTGTTTCTGCTCCGCCTATTAAGAACGGGGTGGTGGTGGTGGATGAAGAGGGAATTATTGTTGAAGTAACACCTCCCCCTACCCCCTCCAGCGGGGGACAGGATATCGAAAAATATTCTGGAGTCATTGTTCCTGGCTTTGTAAATACGCATTGTCATTTGGAGCTTTCTCATTTAAAGGGACAGGTAAGCGAGAAAAAAGGTTTGATAGGCTTTATTTCAGAGCTGATCCCAAAGCGAAATCAGTTTTCCGCAGAACAGATAAATGCTGCGATTATAAAAGCAGATGAGGAAATGCACCGTAACGGCATTGTAGCGGTTGGGGATATTTCAAATACCGATCACAGCTTTGAGCAAAAAGGAAAAAGTAAAATACAGTATCATACTTTTATTGAAGTTTTCGACTTGATTGCGGCAAAAGCAGAAAAGACTTTTCAAGATGCAAAGCTGCTCACATCGGCCATTAGCCACCAGCCATTTTCTATTACCCCTCATTCCCCCTATAGTATATCCGGTAAATTATTGGAGCTGATCGATAGTTTGAAGCCGCCCATCCTTTCTGTTCATAGCCAGGAGACGAGCTCGGAGGAAGAGCTTTTTATTTCCGGTACCGGGACGCTTGCAGAACTGATGAGAAATGCAGGAGTGGATATTGCCGCTAAACAAAGAGAAAAATCATCCCTGCTTTTTTTGTTGAGCCGGCTGCTGGAATCAGAAAAAATTATGCTCGTGCATAATACCTACACGACAAAAAAGGATGTTGAGCTTATTAAAAATTACATGCATGCTTCCGGATGCGAGATTGCTATGTGCCTTTGTCCCGGTGCGAATTTGTACATTGAGAACCGTCTGCCGGATGTTCCCATGCTCCTTGAAGCCGGAATGAAACTTACCCTTGGCACGGACAGTTATGCTTCTAACTGGAATTTATCTATCCTGGATGAAATGAAAATTATCTCCAAACATTTTCCTCAAATTCCTTTTGAAACAATGCTTATCTGGGCTACAAAAAATGGGGCTGAGCTTCTCGGCTTTGATAAGGAACTGGGAATAATTGAAAAAGGAAAAAAACCGGGATTGAATTTAATAACAGGAATTGATCTGGAGAAAATGGAATTAGGAAACAAAATGGTGGTGAGGAGGCTGATTTGAACTGATCAATTGTTGTTTTATCTATTTTGGCTTGCTTATAATATTGAAGCAGGCGGGTCGGAAATGGCAAGCTTATTTGCAGCCAAATACTAATTCCTTAATCTAAAGCTGCAAATGTGCTTGCCATTGTGGGCTGTATTTGTCTTCACTTATAATTGTTGAAAATTATTTTCAAAAAATGTTGTCTTAATAAAATAAAGGTCTTAAATTTGCATACTATAATTAGCAAAACATGAGTGCAGGAAGAACCGTAAATTCACAAAGTCAAAGTTGGGGTACACCTTTAAAATATGTCAAGGCTGTAAAACTATTTTTTGGCGGAAAAATTTCATTAGGTCCTTGTTCTAATGAATACTCTATTGTGAAGGCAGAAAAGGAATTTAGGTTGCCTAAAAATGATGGTTTGAGGGAAGATTGGAACTATCCAACTATTTATATAAACCCTCCTTATGGTTCAGATAAGGAAAGGGGCACATCAATTAAAAACTGGTTGGCAAAATGTACTTTAGCTCATGAAAATTATGGTTCCGAAATACTAGCGTTGGTTCCTGTTGCAACAAATACGGGTCATTGGAAGCAAAGTGTCTTTGGAAAAGCAAGAGCAATTTGTTTTTTATACGACACGAGACTTAAATTTCTTGAAAACGGATTAGATGTTGGGAAAGGAGCTCCCATGTCCTGCTCAATCATTTACTGGGGGAATAATTATGAAATATTTATTGAATACGGAGCTGTAATTGATATTTCAAATTTACAAGGAGAAGAAATAGGAGCAAAACGAAACCTCCTTAAATTAGCATTTGGCTAAGCTATTGGAGCAACAATCAATTGGTTATGATTGTCAATATTTTCGTATTTAAACTGCATGAAATCTCCGGTTTCCATTTCACTTAATACTTTCTTCTCAAAATGAAGAATTATGTTTGCAATAAGATCTCTTACGTCCGCTGAATCACGATAGCTAGTTTTCGTTATTTTGTCTTGATAATGATCCCCGAAACTTTCTAAAAACTTTGAAAACAAATAAACCAATATTTTGTCTGGAACTACAAGATTATAATCATTACAAAGTCGAACCATAGATCGGCTTTTTTCCTCCCAATGGGAGGCCTCTCCAATTACAAGAATAGATATAAAAGACTTGTTTTCTGATTTGTCAAATTGCCCTAAAACCTTTTTGCGGACATCGAGCGAAACAAATGAAGCCTGTTTTGCTTTTTCGGGAGTTTGTGGACCAGGTAATGATTCGTTAACATTAATCTTAGTGATATTGATTCCACTCAACTGTTTTACCTCGACTATAATACATTTATGAATTGAGCCTTCTATTTGACTTAGTTTTTCATTTGGGCCTAATAAGGATAACTCATTATGCAAATTTACAGCGATCAACAATTGCTGGTCAAAAATACACTTAAAGTATTTTGTTTCTGTTTCCAAAATAGTTCCATCTTCTATCTTTATAATGGTAACCTTAATGTTTCCTTCAGCAGTGTCATTTCCTTTTATAATTATTGACCATTTAAAATTAGTCGCACTTGGAGAAATAGTGAATTCATACCCATCAGTCAAATAAAAATCTCTCTTGTTGCCCGTAATAGATTGCCATTGCTTAAAACTTTGTTTTATCGTTTGCTCAACTCCAACTTTTTTACATTCAACTATTCCAAATAACTCTTCTGAAATTCGAGAGGGATTCTCATTTGCATCTAACTTGTAAAAATAAAATTCTACCTTATGTTTTGCCGAAGTAGCTCCTTCAACTCCATCTTCAATTACCAAATATTTTGTAAGTTCATGATGAAGGTTTATCATACCTAATGTGAGTAACTCAATAGCATCACCGACTTTTCTTCCAATTTGATGTCCTTTTTGACCTAGCCCTTGTGTAAATTTAAATACGTCTGATAAGTACATTATATAGATGATTATTTTAATAGTTCTTTTATATCAACTTCCAAAGCTTTTGCGATTTTTTCAATATTGATCAGAGTAATATTTTTCTCGGCTCTTTCAATCATCCCGATGTAGGTTCTATGCAGGTCGGCTTTAAAAGAAAACTCTTCCTGTGAAAGACCTTTTTCTTTTCGAAGCTCTCTTACTTTGTCGCCAAATGAGATTAGAATTTTCTTCTTTGCCATAATAAAATGAAAGGACAAAGCTATTTATAGTATGCAAATGAATCAACATACTATAGTTAGCATTATTATTATGATGTGGGTGGGAGATTGCAGCTCTTTTGCAAGCCTTTGGTCGTTCGGTGGGCTTTTGAGCTGGCTTGCAAATGTGCTGCAATGTGGGATGGCCCAAACTGCTTTGCCGAAAAAAGTGCGGCAGGGTAAGAATTCAAACTTCTTGTATCGGGCTAAGCGGTCGCCCGAGTGTCGGAAAGTCAGCCGATTTTTTTAGGAACTGAGATGCTTTTGGCTACCGATAAATTGTCTTGGTATGATGTCAGCCCGCCTTACCTATACCTTGGGGATTGTAGCTATTGAATCTATTTGTATTAGTTGGTAATGGAGTAAATGTATGCCAAAATCTGTAGTCCAAGAAACCGGACTGACAATTACTTCAATAAAAAATTAACGCCCACAAAATAATTCCTTGGTGCTGCTGCATTATAATAACGTCCGCCAAACGCATTCAGGTCGTTTCCGGAACTGTATTTTTCATTGAGTATGTTATCAATACCCGCGCTGAGGTTTACCGCAAGCTTTTTGCATTGGATAGTGTGGCTTATTTTGGCCATCAGTAAATTATATGCATATGCATAATCTGTGTTTGCATCATTCAGAGGCAAACGGCTAACATAGCTGTGTTGGACGAAGAATTTCCACTTACGGGTCATTTGTAATTTCAAGCTTGTTGTGGCTACATGTTCAGGAATTCCGCTGATCCGGTTGCCGGAATAATCGGCCTCGCTGTTTTTATAATCACTGAAAGTGAATGGGCTGTAGGCATAACTTTGGCTGAGTATGATCTGACGGACAGTTCCTGAATAGTTTTCTGGCAACAGATGAAAAATAATTTGAGATTCAATTCCGGGCTGATCCGTGCCACCTGCGTTTACAAAATATTCCTGGTCGTTCTCATTCACCCTGCGTGTAATTGCTTTTTGAAGTTTGTAATAAAACACGGATACATCCCAGCTGATGCGCCCATCTGCTTTTCTGTATTTCATTCCTGTTTCATAATTCCAGCCGCTTTCAGGTTGTAATAACTTGTTAAATATATTGGAGGATGGATAAAACTCAGCAAGCGTGGGTGGTGAATAGCCTCTGCTTACAATCCAGCGGACTGATATAGCCCTGCTCGCAGCGTAAGAAGCAGCAACGCGGGGCATGAGCTGTGGTTTCAATGTTTGTAATTGTTCTCCGGTTAATGCCGGAATATTTTGTGAATAGGTAATGTTGTTAAAATTAAGGCTCGTAGAAGCTTCGAGTGTAATGCGCTGCACAGGCTTTAAGGAGAAGTGTGTAAATACAAATCCTTGGCGGCTACTGAATATTCCGGAGGCAATAAGCTCACCTTTATCCCCCTGATTATTTTTATAATTCTCAATTTTTGACCCCAGCATTTGAGCTTCTGCTCCCAGGTGCCAGGTGCAATTGAGCGAAGCTGGGGCAATAACAGTTTGTAGCCAAGTGCGGACTCCCGCATTGCTTTCATTGCGCTCTTCGTAATTGGTGATGAATGGATTTTTAAATCGTGTACCTGAACCATAAACCGAGATCACATGTTTTACATTTTCGGAAATTTTAATTTCATGAATTATTCCTCCGAAAATAGTTTTGTTATAAATCGCTGCCTTCTGTAGAACAGCTCCCGGTGCTGTTGCGGTTGGAGGACGGGCCTGTGATGGATCAGCAGTAAATTGGGTGAGGTTCAGCCCTCCGGGAGTTTGGTATTCCAGATCCGCATTCATCAGCAGAAATTTTAAACTGGCTTTGCTGTTATACTTCCACACATCGCATAGTTGGATGTAGTTTCTAGTCAATGCGCTATTTTCTCTATAACCATCCGAATGCTGCCACGAGGAATGAAAGGATAAATTATTTATTTTGGTATCCACTGCCGATCCTGCATAGCCTTTAAGAAAATTATAGGAGCCGCCATTTATTCCTCCATATACATATCGGGAAGAAGTATCCTTACTGAATATGCCCAACCTTAGCACTCCGCCACTGTTGGCGCCAAACAAACTTCCGTCTGGGCCTTTTAGAATTTCAATTTTATTTATTGCGTCTACATCAATTAGGTTGAGGTACGTATTTCCTCCTCCATCGGTAAGAGGAAATTCATCCAAGTACATTTTTATATTCCGTATCCCGAATGGTGAACGGAGCAGACTTCCGCGTATGGACAAGCGGTAGCTGCCGGGAGAACGTTCTTCCATTTTTACACCCGGTGTGCTGTTCAATACCGAGACAAAAGATTGTCCTGAATAATTTTTTAGCTGAGTGCTGTCAATAATATTTACTGAAGAAGGTAAATTCCTTGCAGGGCGATCACCTAAATAGGAACTGATAATTATTTCATTTAGTGTTCTAACAGAATCCAATTGTTGTGCAGAAGCACTGACGTAAAAAAATGCAAAAATCAGAATGATCTTCAATTTCATTTCATATTCGAAATTTGCAGCATCTTCTTCTTGTGGGGAGGGACGGGATGAGATGTATATTATTTATGGCTCACTTTCCAGATCACATTGCTGGCATCATCCGCCACGAGAATAGAACCATCGGGCAATACGGCAACACCTACGGGTCTGCCGTACACT
>Ga0163144_10018864_pt1 | contig 13925 bp, 9 predicted proteins | sample OliLak19BULKMAT1_FD_123175 | JGI IMG/M metagenome (GOLD analysis project Ga0163144, IMG submission 123175) | Freshwater microbial mat bacterial communities from Lake Vanda, McMurdo Dry Valleys, Antarctica - Oligotrophic Lake LV.19.BULKMAT1 | ecosystem: Environmental > Aquatic > Freshwater > Lake... | reverse complement strand
GGGTTGTACTGAAACGGATGACCCTCGGCGAAGCCCTTCGCGTACTGGGCGATCAGGTACAGATCTGCCACCTGGGGCACGAAGTGGCCGCCCGTCACCGCCAGCATGGACAGGACGTAAAGGGCTGAAACCGTCGTGCAGGCCACCGCGATCATCAGAAACGCCCCCCGTGGGCGGGGAGCGTGGGCTTCGATCATGCGCCCATCTTAATCACTGAAGCTCGGGCTAAGCTCCTGCCCTTCCGAGCCCTCCATGTTCGACGATCCCCTTTCTCCCGATACCGCATTGGCCCTCATCGGCATCATCGGCGGCCTCTTCGGGCTCATCGTGGGCAGTTTCGCCAATGTGGTCATCTACCGTTTGCCGCTTGGGCAGTCGATTGTTTTTCCGGCCTCCCGCTGCCCCGGATGCCACAGCGAGATCGCCCCGTGGCACAACATCCCGGTGCTGTCTTGGCTTCTGCTGCGGGGCCGATGTGCTTCGTGTGGCATCCAGATCTCCGCTCGTTATCCGGCGGTGGAAGCGCTCCACGGCGCGGGGTTCGCGGGCATTCTGCTGGTCTTCGGCCTCACCCCTTTCACGCCTTTCCTTCTCCTTCTGTACTTCGCCCTGGTGGTTCTGGCCTTCATCGACTGGGATCATCAGATCCTCCCCGACCGAATCACCCTGCCGTCCCTTGCGATCGGGCTCGCCACCAGTCTGCTTCCAGGAGCGCTCATCTCCTGGCGCGAATCCCTTTTCGCCAGCGCCCTTGGCTACCTGGGCTTTTATGCCGTGGCCGAAAGCTATGCCCGCCTGCGCGGGATCGAAGGTCTTGGGATGGGCGACTGGAAGCTCGCGGCCATGGTGGGTTCGTTCCTGGGAGGACGAAGGTTGCTCCTGGTGGTTTTCCTCGGGAGTCTTACCGGGATGGTGTACGGCCTGATCCAAGCCTTCAAGGAGCGTCGCGCCCTCGCCCGCGATTCGAATGCAGGGACACCCTCGGTGGGTGCTAGCGATGCGAATGTAGGGGCGCCCCTTGTGGGTGTGGCCCAAGGCCAGGCTCCGCATCGTCCAATGCCGGGCTGCGCGCCCCTTCCCGAAGGCGTTGTTGATGACGGTCCCCCCCCGATCGGTCTGTACAAACTCCCGTTTGGCACCTTCCTCGCCGGCGCCGCCATCTTCGTTTTGTTCTTCGGCGATTTCGTCCTCGACTGGTACGCCGGCCTCTTCGGGTTCTAAAACCGCAGATGCGCGCCGACCGCCTGATTCTGCTGTTCGCGGCGGCGCTCCTCGTGGCCGCCGAACTTGTGTCGCTGTCGTTGCTCCTCAAAGGACTCGGTGGGCGGCACGAGGATCAGAATCGCCAGGCCCTTGAGCAGGCGGCGGCTCTGGCGCCCCGGATCGCCGCCTGGATTCGCGAGCCGGGGAAAGCGGGGGAAGAGAGTGCTGTGGAACCGGGTGTCGAACCCTTCGATCGGCTGTCCATGGAGAACATGGCCGCACCCGAGATCGACGATGTCATCCGAAAGAAGCTGGCCGATGGCGAGCTGGTGGTGCTGACCCGACTTCCCGGCACCCCTCTGAATGTGCTGGGAGCCGTTCACACCAACCAAGGGCTGAAGGCGTTCCGCCTCTTCAGCGCATCCGCCGAAACTCATGGTTTCGCCACCGATCGCATTCTCATCGCCCAGCACGCCCTGATTCTCTTGACCGCCCTCGCGGGATTCGTACTCACCGCCCTCGCCCCGCGCGGAGCCGCCACCTCCGAAGAGCCCGCGACCCGAGCCTACGAGGAGGCCATGATGCGGCTCCGGCTTCGCGACGACGAGCGCTTCGCCACTTTCGAGAAGGAGAAAGACGCCCTCACCTCGACTCTGCGCGACCGCGAGGCGATGGCGCGCGCCGGCGACCTTACCGCGGGCATCGTTCATGAGGTGCGCAACTCGATCGGCGCGATCGCAGCACACGCCAAGTTCGGAGAGCAGGCGGAGGACGAGCGTGTGCGGAATGGATCCCTGGCGGTGGCCGACGAAGTGCGCACAATTCAGACGATCATGAACCGCTTCGTGGATTTCATTCGCACTCAGGAAGTGCGAAACGCACCCTTCGACCTCGGCCGCCTGGTTGAACGCGTGGTTTCGCGCGAACGCGTTCATCCCACCGCCACCATGGAGATTGAAGGAAATGCGACGACCGTTGAAGGCGATGAGGATCTTCTGGAGCGCGCGATCGAGAACGTGGTTCGAAACGCCGCTCAGGCCGCGGGTGCTCTCGGTCACGTGAAGGTGACGTTCGGGGCCGACGCCACCCACGCCTTTGTGATCGTGGTGGACGACGGCCCGGGCATTCGGGACTCGACCCGAGCCCTCCGGCCCTTCGAATCGGAGCGGCCGGGCGGGTTGGGGCTGGGATTGCCCTTGAGCCTGAAGATCCTCACCCTGCATGGCGGCACCCTGCACCTCGCGCGAAGGCCGTCCGGTACCGGGACCGAAGCGGTATGCCGTTGGCCGAAAAGGCCCAATCATGCTACGAATGGTAACAGCCCAACAGCGGCTGCTCCCTCGGTGAAATCCTGAAGAACGGGACATCCTGCTGTCGAATAAGGGTTTAGGATCAGCGGGGTAATTCTGGAACACCCCTTGCACTAAGGAGCCGTCATGACCGAGTCCGAACCTTCCCCCGAAACGCGCTCGCTCGATCAGCGTCTTCCTAAAACCGATGCGCACGGCTTCACTTTGATCGAAGTACTCGTGGTTTTCGGCATCATCGCAGTGCTGGCGGGCATCGCGCTGCCGAACCTGCTCGGGATGATGCGAGCAGGTCGTATCAGAGCGGGCCAGGACGAGGTCGCCGGTGCCCTGCAGAGGGCTCGCAATACGGCGATCATGAAGAACTCCCAGATGGGCGTCACCTTCGTGGTTCAGAACAACACGACCTTCTGGGTCCACGTTGAGGACCCCACCACCGGAAACAGTTTTACGAGGCAGGGCGTCAATTTTGCGGCCCCGGTCGCCGCTCTCAGCACTCGCTACACGTTGCCGGCCAATGTCGAATTCGCCGCCGTGGCCGCCGACTGTCCCGGGATCCCGAACTTCGTTCCGACTCTCGCTTCGCTTCGCTTCGACCGATATGGGGTCAGCTCTCTTCCTTCGGTGAGCGGCGCCCCGGCGCTGATCTTGAATGGAGGCAGTACCACGACCAACAGGATCTACAACCTTTCCAACGATCGGTCGGTCTGCCTCATTGACCGCCAGAACAACTTAAGACGTTGGGTTCAGATCTCGCAGGGCGGTCGCATCGTTCGCCGTTAACTGGCAATTCCAACGACAACAGATTCATGAATACCACCATGACAAAAGACAAACCCTGCACAAAGCTGAACGGCGAGGCCGGTTTCACATTGACCGAGGCCCTGATGGCCATGATGATCCTGACCTTCGGTCTGGCGTCCATATTCAACCTGATGATCGTCGCCCAAAGTTCGAACTCCGTGGCGAATCGGGCTTCGGCCGCGACGATGATCGCGTCACGGCGCCTTGAGACCCTTCGCTCGACGCCCTTCGCCTCTCTGGTGAATACCGCCGCCGACTCACTCGAAACGCAGGCGCCGACCGTTGAGACAGTTGCCGGCGTCGGCACTTTCGAGACCCGATGGCTCATTCAGGAACTGACCAGCCCCAGCATGCGGTTTATTCAGGTTCGCACGGAGCCTCGAGGGTTCCGAGGACGCTGGGCGCGCGCCGAAATGACTACGATTCGGTCGTGTACAGCGGGAACCGCGGCAGGTTGCCCGTGATGGGTCCCAACATTCTTCAAAACGAGGCTCCCGTGTCAAACAACCTCCCCGTACCGCCAAACCGTCGGCCGCCAAACTCCGTGCGAGCGGACGCTGCCCCGGAGGCTGGGTTCTCTCTCCTCGAACTCATGGTGGCGATGGTGGTGACTCTGGTCATTACTGGTGCCATGTATGGCATGATCGTTTCGGGGCAGGGCTCGTTTCAGCGTGAACCCTTTCTAATCGATCGCCAGCAGCAGATCCGGATCGCCATGGCCCGGATTCAGGAAGACGTGCTGAAGGCGGGTCTGGGCCTAGGCTCTTTGGTCCAGTCCTTTGAGCAGGACACAAACGGCGACGGCCCCCTCGGAGTTCGCGCCCTTGGGGACGCCACACTGGGCGGCGGCAACTCCGACGTGATTGAGATACGCATGAGGGCCGAGGATTGCCCCCAGATACGTATAACGGACCGGAACGGTGCCAATTACACCGCGACGGAGCCGTTCCCCGCGTGTTATCCCGAGCCGGGCTGGGTCCTCGCCTTCTTCAAGGATGGCAACGCCAAGTGGGGTTGGGGCCACAACCAGCACGGCTCGGGCAACGCGAAGTTCAACTTTCCTCCAGGCCAGCAACCGAGCGCGTCTCAAATGGAGGGTGTCGACAACCTGAAATGCAGTCTCGACCTCAACGTCACGGGTGGCGCTTGCCCCGCAGCGAATCTCGGCGACGCGCTTTATTTCATGCAGATGGACAGAATCCGCTACCAGATCGCCAATGACACAGACGGTGTCCCCTCACTCTTCCGCTCGCAAAATGGCGGCTTCGACGTGACCACCGAAGCCTATGCCCCCCCCCCGTCGTCCTCGTGGCAAAACATCGCCCGCGGCATCGAAGACATGCAGGTCCGCTACCGGACGTTCGCGGGCTGGCTCGACTCGGTGCCCGTGATTCTGCCTCTCAGCCCCTCGCCCTACGACAACGTTGTGCGCGACGTGGAGATCACCCTGTGGGCGCGGGTGGTTGGAGGGGGACGACTGCAAGGTCAGACGATCGCCACAGGAAACGGAGTGGCAGCGGTCCGAGGGCAATTGGTCACGACGGTTTCGCCCAGGGCGGCGCAACTGGCTCTGCAGAACGAAACCGACGCTACGAAGCGCTGGCAATAGGCGGAAGTTTTTCTAAGGATCTGAAGATCATGTCATCTACAAAGAATCGCCTTGCGCCCGTCGACTCAGAGTCTGGTTTTGCACTAATCCTGGCCCTGCTCTCGCTGGTTCTCCTTACCACTATGGGCCTCGCGCTCTCCAGCAGCACGAGCGTTGAGCTGCAGATCTCGTCCAACTACCGGTGGGCCACCGCGGCCCGGTACAACGCCGAGGCGGGCATCGAGTATGGCCGGAGCCTGCTTATGTCGGCTCCAAGTTGGGCGGGGCTCCTTCCGCCGGCCAGGCTCCCTACTGACCATCCGGACTGGTCACCCACAAAGTGGGAAACCACCCCCTTAGGCAGCCCAACGGCAACCGCCCCACAAACGCGGGCCGCGCGAAACTTTGAAAACTGGCAGTGCGACGAGCGCGGTTACGGCATGGGTTACGGCGTGGTCTACGATGACGGTGGTGCGGCCGGCCCCGAGGAATACCGGACTCAGGTCGGAGGCGCAACGCTTAACGGAGCCTTCACGCTTTGGATTCGCCGACCCGTCAGGTGGAAAGGGCTTAACGGAGTGGGTACCGAGCTTGAGGACTACCCAGAGAACGACGTCCTTGTCCTGGTCTCGGAGGGTGTCGCTCCTTTCACTGGCGCTAACAACGCGAACGCGGCCTACGCCGCCAACCGGGCCGCCTATGTGATCGAGACGCTCCTCACGCGGGCGGGAACCACGATTTTCGATCAGTCCGCGTGTTCGTCCCGTCAGGGTCAGTCGGGCGGGTCCGCCTCGGGTGGCAATAGTTCGGGCTGCGTCATGCTTCAGGGGGGCTCTCAGATCACCGAGGCCTTGACTGGCGTGAGCGGTGCCGACCCAAACGCCAACCTCAAGTAGCAAGGGCATCAGCTAAACCAAAATGGAAAGCATCATGACAAGCAGCTTCAGTCCTAAACCCACTCGCCGGACGACCCGCACGCTTGGCGTGGGTCTGGGCCTGGGCTTGGCCCTTCTGGCCAATCTGGGAGATCGGGCGTTCTCGGCAAACGCCAACAACGGCGGCATCGACCCGCTTGAGATCCTTAACACCGCGGTCAAAAACAACATCCTGTTCATTGTCGACACGTCAGGTTCGATGGCCGGAACGCCGCAGGATCAGAACGATATCGTGGGAGGCGACGATCCAGCGTCACGCTTCTACCAAACCAAGAGGGCGGTTCGAGATGTCATCACCGCGAACACCGGTAAGGCTAACTTCGGTCTCGCCACCTTCCATCCAGACTACACCGAGCACAGGATGGACGGAAATCAGGGTCTGGTTTACGTCACTCAGGATCCCACCGGAGACCTCTACCGCAACAACTTCACCGGCGGCGGTTCGGCGCTGACTGATCAGTGTTCGGGCGCCTCCTGCACGACCACAGAGTCGACCCAGATCTTCCAGAACCTCGCCAGCAACAATGCCGGCACCTCCACCCCGTACCCCGATGGCTGTACGCCCCAGGCCATGAATCAGGTGGGGGTCGGGGGACTCACAAACCCTCCCATCACACACGTGCTGGGGAGCCCGGCGACCAACGCCGAGTACACCGCCAACAATCTGATCAATAGCGGCAGCAATTGCCGGTACTACGTCAAATCCAAACTAATGTTGAACCAGCGGCGATACTCTGTAAGGCGCGGTGCGGCGTCCACTGCCGCGATCCTGTCCTCGTCCTCCTCGATCACGTGTCCGCCTCCACCGCCGGGTCTCTTGGGAGACGACGTGGCGTCAACGAACGACGGTTCGAAGCAGCGCGCGTGCTTCCAGCTGCAGGATGCCACTTCTGCGCTGGCAATAACGCAGCGGTCTTCCTTGTACTCCTCATCGAACACTTCCAGCTACACCGCTTCGACCACATGGACGCCAGCGGCCAACTCTCTGCTGATCGCGTTTGTAACCGGGTCGATTGCGAGTTCTCCGACGGATCCGACGTCCGTTACCGGCCACGGGGTGACTTACACCAAGCTCACTCTCCTCCCTAGCTCAAACGCACTCCCCGCGGCCTCGGCAACCCACGCCGTGTCCGTCTGGGTTGCCAAGGCCGGCGCTTCTCCCACAAGCGCCGCTGCCGTCGTCACTTTTGCCAGCAACAGGACAGGTGGTGTGCTCGTCGAGTATGCGGCCGTCGGTGCGGATGTTTCCGGCACCGCGCAGAGTGCCGTCCTCCAGGCGAACACTCTGGCGGGGAGTGGCGGCTCGGTCTCTTCGACCCTTGGGGCCGCCGGTTCGGCCTCAAACGGCGTCATGTTCTTCGTCACGCATCTTGCCAATGAGGGCACCGCGGGTTTGGCCCCCGGCTGGACGGAAGGAAACGAAGGGTCCCACAATAACCCCAACACTGGTGTGCAGGTCCAATACGCAAACTCATTCATCGCCAATGCAACCGCGAGCTGGTCGACGTCCCCCTCTGCCTGGCGGACTGTTCATCTCGAAATCAAGGCGCTGCCGGCGACGAATGCTATAACGACGTACTGGCTAACCGGCACCAATTTCGACTACGTAAGCGTAACCCCGACCGTGCAGCCGGACGGAAGCACGTCGACGAACAACTGCGCCCAGAGCGGTGTCAACGTGGACGTAGCCGATTGCGGCGTCGACAATGCCCAGGAGATCAACTCCTACATGCGGATGGAATTGCAGTACGACGGAGTCGCCGGGGCCCCCCGCGACGTTCCGGCATTGACTTCGCTTGCGAACCGAAAGCCAAACATCGGCGAGTCCCCCCCCTTCAGCCTTGATGTGACGCCGCCGGTCAGCGCGCCTTTCACCAACCCCGGGATAAGGCAGGGAAACCGCACGCCTCTGGCCGCGACCATGGCCTTCGCGCTCAACTATTTCAGAACCACGGTTCTACCGGCGGCCGGTACCTTGAAGCGGCCTGTAGCGGCGATTGGAAAGCAGAAACAATTCGTGATTCTTCTCACAGACGGCGATGAATCGTGCGGCGGCACGCCCACCACCGCAGCCTACAACCTCTGGAGCAATACGCTGCCAGCGCTTCCCGCATGCACCGGCACATGTCTCAGCTCCAAGGGGATTACTGCTGATCAATACGCCGTCGCCAATCGGATCGAACTACTCCTGGTCACGTTTGCCGGCGGATCGGCCACGAATGTCAACAACATTTCGCAAGCGGGAACCGGGAAGAACGGCACGACCTGCACCAAGCTTTACCCTGGATCCACCGATACCACCCTCGCCCCCTGCCGCACGGCCTTCATCGCAAACAACATTGACGAGCTGGTCAACGCGCTCAATGCCGCCATCAACACGAGTACGGCGACCGGAGAATTCTCGGACCAGCAGTCGGTCACTGAGACGGTGTTTGAGTTTGCGAACTATGCCACCCCCACGACCGACCCCCTCGATCCAGAAGAAAGATACTCGGTGTCGGTTCCCATCCTGATGCAGTCCACGTTTGAATTACCCCTGTACAAGGGCCACTTAAACGCATTCCGCCGGGACGGCAAGGGGACGACGGTTCTCACCGATGACACCAGTGAACAGATGTGGGATGCCGGTCAGAAGCTTTATGACCGCGTCTCGAATGCGACCACCGGGATGGGGACGGGCTTGTACACCTTCGCCCAGCTCTACGGCAACGCCAACAACCCTTCCCCGACGAATATGAACAATCCGTTGAATACCACGGCGAAGATCAAGCGACGCATCTTCACCACGGTCCAGAACGGAGTCAATCCTGACTACACCCCGCAAAAACTTTTGAACAAGGACGCGCTCCTGGCCTGGACCCGGGTCCCGCTATGGCCGCCCACCACCGGCACAGCCGACAACACTTTTATAGCACCCGCCGACACCTCCGCGGTCACGGTCGCGGAGGTCAAGGGGCGTCTCGATACCGCGATGGGCTTCGACCTGCTGACCACCGTAGCCCAGGTTCAAGCGGCCGTCCCGGGCGCTTGCCAGGGAACCGTGAGTGCCAACATTCACGACAAGTGCACCTCGGCGACGGTTGCCATCGCTCTTTCCAGAGCCAAACGCGAGGCACGAGAAATCGTACTGGCATATTTAGCCGGCGCACAGCTCGAGGCGGTCAACGGCGTCCCGGTGCGTACGACCGGCGATGAGTTGCAGTACAAGGTTCGCGAGTGGGTCATGGTTGAGTCGACACTCGCAGCACCCGGCGTGGTTACAGCCCCCCTGTTGGCCGGGCCGAAGTCGGGTGGGCTGGGCTTCGATGAGTACAAGTTCTACCGTGACGGTCTGAAGCTCGCAGACGGCGAAAGTCCCGATCAGGTCAACGGCGTAGCCAACAACGGACTGGGGCTTCGAAGCCCCGACCGGGGCGCGAGCGCGGCCCAATCCGCGGTCGCTGCACCAAACACCGAACTGAAGCCTTCGATGAGCGTCGTCTATCACGCCACAAACCAGGGACTTCACGCCTTCCGCGCGGGCCCTTGCCCGTCGCCTCTACCGGGGTCAGGGATCGGAACGCCACCGCCCCGCTGCGATACCCCGGTAGCTGAAACCGGTGGAGAAGAGTTGTGGACGTTCGTCCCCTTTGATCAACTCTCCAAACTTGCCGCGCTCACCAAGACACAGAGTCGTAGCAACAAGCAATACCTGTTGGCGGCTCCGGTTCGTTTCTCCGACGTGTTTGTGCCCGGCAGCGCGACCTATGCCGGAAAGGGTTTCACCGGCGTATGGCGAACCCTGCTGTTCTTCGGCCGCGGACGGGGCGGGAAATACTACACAGCACTAGACGTAACGACGCCAGGGCCCTTCACTCGGCATTCTCTGGCAACCGACCCCCCGACTGTGGTCTGGAGCCGCGGAAATCCTGACACCACCAGCGGCGTCGCCGGCGGCACTCCCAATAACATCGCCACCGATGTGACGGCCTATGCAAAGATGGGTGAGACTTGGTCGGTGCCCGCCGTGGGCTACGTGACCGCCGCCACCTACACCACTTCAAGGAAGGCGTTTGGGACGGACTTTGTTCTCTTCACGGGTTCCGGCTATTCGGACGTGGCCTCCGAAGGGAAGACCTTCTTCGTTCTCGACGCCCTCACCGGGGACATCGTGCGTGCGCATGATGTTGCCGATGGGTCGCCCGCCTATCCTCTACCCACCCCCTCTCCGCTACCGTTGCCGACGCCGACGACGGTTCTCACGAACTTCCTGGTCGCTTCTCCGGTGGCCTATTCTGAAGATACGGACGGGAACAGCCCCTCTGGGTACAGGTTCATCGGCAATCCCATCACCGCGAAAACCAAGACCGTTTATTTCGGAGACCTCCATAGTCGCATCTTCCGCTTCGACGTCACGTCTCCGCCCGCGGTCAGCTTCACCTACGGCACGTCAAACGCGTTCTTCGCGGCCAGTACCGGATCGGTGGGCAATCAACCCTTCGCAACCGCCGTGAGCGTCCTCCAGAATCGACCCGATTCCACACTTGCGGGGGACATCCTGATCTATGCCGAGTCGGGGCACGACAGTCGGGTTCTTCCGCAGTCGAGCAAGCCGTTCAAAGCCTATGCCTTCAAGGATACGAATGGCGTGCGCACCGATGTTTTCTCAAGAGACTTTGGGGCGAATTTCCGGGGCACCGTCCAACCCGCCGCCGCCTTCGCGGGAACCGCCTTCCCCCCCACACCGGTCGTCTTCTTTGCCGCGACCAGGTTCACGGGCGCCTGCGTGTCGACATTCGACAGCGTTCTGGTGGCCCTTAAGGGGATAACCACCGTTCCTAATGTGCCCGAAGCCGCCTTCGTGCTTACGTCGAACACTTCAGATGACGACACCGAGATTACTATTGCGGGCACGAAGGTGAACGCCGTTCGAGTGTCGGGGGAAGGGAACCTCGTCATCGATCAGGGGCTTCAAGCTCAGAATGCGCCTCCTCCGCCCGGAGTGCCAGTCGCGTCTGAAACCACGTCCACTTCCAGTAGCCTTGTTTCGTTGGGTCTTGTTCCGGGCTCACAGGCTTACAAGGATCTGGCTGCCACCACCGTGCCCTACCGAATCGGGTCGTCCGTGTGCCGCATCGATCAATAGAATCCGCAATCCGGCTTTCCAAAAGGGGGCGTTCGGGATTACGCTTCGTCTTGCATGGCTGCTAATTTCCGAACTTGCCCCCAGTGCGCGACCAGAAATCGGCTCGATAAGGAATTCTGCGTCAAATGCGGAGAGCCGCTCGAGGGTGTAAAAGCAGGCGACCCGACCGCCACAAAGAAAGGGAAACCGGGCTTCTTCGTCACTGAGGAGGGTGAAGCGGCGAGAAGTCCCTTGGTGCCGCTCGTGCTGGTGATATTGACCATCGGAGTCGCCGTGGCGGCTTGGCAGACCCTTCAGAATACCGAGACTGCGGCAGCGACCCCGCCATCAACGGCCCCCCAGCGCCAGCCCTCGATCCCGGTCGCAACAATTGCTCCCGTCGGTCCTGGGGTTCAGGAATACACCGCCGGCATGGCCGCCTTAAGAGCCGGAGACTTGCCTGGTGCGGTGCGCCTGTTGGGTCTCGCGGTTTCCGCGACCCCGACCAATGCCGACTATCGACTAGGTCTGGCCGAGGCGCTTGAGAAGTCAGGCTCCACGGTGCCGGCTCTTGTCGAGTATCAAGCAGCGGCCGGGCTGGGTGCGGCAAACGTTCGATACTCCGGGGAGTGGGCTAAGGCCCTCAATCGAGCAGGCCGCAATACTGACGCGATTCGCGCCTACGAGGCCGCTCTTCAAATCGACCCGCAGCACCTCTCCAATCTTCGGGAGCTCGCGAGCCTCCATCTAAGAGCCAACGATTTCGCGAAGGCCCGACCGCATCTTGAGAAAATCGTGGCGCTTCAGCCGGACGACCTCGCTCCCAAACAAAGTCTGGCCCGCACGCTCGAAGCGGCCCAAGACCTTCCCGCGGCCGCCAAGCAGTATCGAGACATTCTCAGCGCCATGCCCCAGGCCGATCTCACCCGAGCGCTCCTTTCGGACGTTCTGACCCGGCAGAACAAGCCGGAAGAAGGCCTTCAGCTCCTGGAAGAGCGACTACGCGTCGACCCGAACTCCGCGATCCTTCATCGTGAGAAAGGGCGGATTCTGGACCGCCAGGGCCGCAATTCCGAGGCCATCGAGGCCTACCGGGAATATTTGAGGCTATCGCCCGGAGCGACGGACAACAACGTCTTCACCGCCCGTATCCAGCAACTTTCCCCGCCTAAAGATTAGTGATCGCTGGTTAAAACCGTTGTCGAGTCCGCTTCGGAGTAGCCTCAGGCCCCTTGACCTTGGGGTGCTTGTGCTTTTCGTGTGCCTCTTGTCCTCGGTTCTTCAGGCGGACGACCTGGCCGCCCTCGCCCGAAAAGAGAAGGAACGGCGAGCGAAGATCGCGAAGCCCGCAAAGGTGCTCACCCAGGGAGACGCCAAAGAGACGACGGGTTCGGTCACCGTCCCGCTGGCCATTTCCTCCGAAGGGACGGCCACGAGTTCACGCGAGGGCGAATCACGCGAAGCCGAATCACCCGAAGTTCGAAAGTCCGCGTGGAAGGCGCGCGCGGACCACGCCCGAGCAGAAGTGGCCGCCGCCGAGGAAAAGCTCGTGGCGCTGGAGCGCGAGTTCGCGACGTTTCAAGCCGACCTCGCCCCGCTATCCGCCGCCGAGGCTCAAGATCCCATGCGTCTCCAGAACCGCGCAACCAGGCTCGAAGAGCTGAAAAAGGCGGTTCTGACTCAAAAGGCCGCTTTCGCCGAGGCAAAGAAAGCGATCTCCACACTTGAAGATGAGGCACGCAAGAAAGGCGTACCTCCAGGTTGGCTTCGCTAGCAGCCCGTGGCGAAAGTCTACCGGCATTCGCTGAACGCTGCATCCCGCCTGGACTTCTTCGCTCAGAGCCCGAATATTCCCGATATTCGGGCACTTCGGCTCATCGCCAGCCGGGCGCATCGCTCGGCTCGGTGCTGCGGCGGACTTTCACCACAGACTGCTAGTGGCCTACATAAGAGGAATAGGAATCGCACGAGCCGCCAAGGTGCCCGACTCGCGACGCGCCCAGGAACTGCCCGAGGAGCCGCGAATATCGGGAGCGGTTTCTATCCTCTGATACAGGCCACTTGTTGTGCGCGTCCTTCGACGTGGCTGAGGAATCAAGTGGTTTCCTCGGGAGACGTTTCCGTTGATTGATGTCCTTCTCGTCGAGGACAAAGAGTCGCTGCGGATCGGACTGGTCGAGGTTCTCCGCGCCCATGGCTTGAGCGTCGAGGCCAGTGCCGACACCTATGAGGCGAAGAGGGCCCTCGCCCGCTCATCCTTTGGAGTGGTCCTCACCGACCTCAAGCTCCCGGCCGGTAGCGGGTTCGATGTCATCGCCGCCGCTCTCAAAGGAGGGGGCGACACCGATGTCATCGTCATGACCGCGTTCGGCTCGATTGAAGACGCGGTGCGGGCGATTCGAGAAGGGGCCTCGGACTTCCTCACTAAACCCGTCGATCCCGATCACCTTCTGCTGCTGGTCGATCGCGCCCTTGACCGGCGCCGCCTCAAGCGTCGCGCCTTTCTGCTCGAGGAAGAACTGCAAGAGCGCATGTCGCTTCCGCGTCTGGTGGGGACGAGCGAAGGGCTGCGGGAGGCTCTGGTTCAGGTGCAGAGGGTCGCACCCTCCGACACCACGGTCTTGATTCTGGGCGAGAGCGGCACCGGCAAGGAGCTTCTGGCTCGTTCCGTGCACCAGCTCTCTCCAAGGGCCAAAGGGCCCTTTGTCGCCATCAACTGCGCGGCCATCCCGGAAGCGCTTCTCGAGAACGAGTTGTTCGGGCACGAAAAAGGGGCATTCACCGGGGCCAACGCCCGCAAACTGGGCCGGGTTGAGATGGCTCAAGGTGGAACCCTGTTCCTGGACGAAATCGGCGAACTGCCGCTCTCTCTGCAACCCAAAATCCTCCGTCTGGTGCAGGAGAAACAGTTTGATCGGGTGGGCGGGACGGAAACCCGGCAAGTGGACCTTCGGCTCGTTACCGCCACCAATCGCGACCTCAAG
>Ga0163144_10018863_pt1 | contig 13926 bp, 13 predicted proteins | sample OliLak19BULKMAT1_FD_123175 | JGI IMG/M metagenome (GOLD analysis project Ga0163144, IMG submission 123175) | Freshwater microbial mat bacterial communities from Lake Vanda, McMurdo Dry Valleys, Antarctica - Oligotrophic Lake LV.19.BULKMAT1 | ecosystem: Environmental > Aquatic > Freshwater >... | reverse complement strand
TACCAGATGCGCTCCCGCATTCGCAGCCTCACGGGCAGCGTGGAAATGTGTGAACGGGACATCGCCAATGTCCGCGAAGATTTGCGCGTCCGCACGAGCACCCGCGGGGACAATTTCTCGATGGCCGTGCAAAAGGAGACTTTCATCGACCGCGTGAAAGCAGGACGTGCCCTGGTCTTCCTCGCCGCCGCGATGAAACCGTTCCAATCCACCAAGGCCATCGGCGACGTCGGCGGTTTCCCCATTTCGCTTCATCGTTTCGACGAGCGGGCCAATCTCGTTATCCACGGGAAAAGCGAATATAAAGCCAATGTGAGCGACAGCCCGGCGGGCACGATCGCATCCGTTGAGCACGCGCTGGAGAGCATGGCGGATCGCCTTCGGGAACGTGAATCGGACCTTCAGCAGTATCGCAAGCAAGGCGAAGACCTAACGAAGCAACTCGACCATCCTTTTGAGCACGACGAAAAACTGACTGTGGCCACCAAGCGGCAGCAGGAGATCGTGACCGCTCTCGACATCACGAAGAACCAAGCGTCGGCGTTTGTCGCCGATTGCACGGAGGAAACTGGAATTGCGACTGAGGCCCAAAAAATTGCGGTCGTACCATGTGTAACCATCTGAAACATTCTGCCGGAAGGTGCAGGATTGCTTCGCCGATGCGGCTTGCATATTCTGGCGGACCCGATGACCCGCGTGCCCACAGAACCAAGCCCCCCGAGCGGACCGGTGTCAATCGCACCATTGCGAAAGACAAGGATCAAAGGCCCGCTCTACACTCGGCCGGCGGAGATCGAGGCGAAGCTACAGGAGCTTGTCGGGCTACCGCGAGAAGACTTGGTGCGCCGATGCGAGGTAATGGACGAAGAGGACCCATCTTACGTCCACAGTGAGTGCGTGCTCCATTTTGTGCGCGCGTGCCGAGGCGAAAATCGCAGCTCATATTTCGAGCGCCTCTACAAGGTCATTTCAGGTCGCGTCCGCCAACGACTGCCGAAGCCGGAGACGGGCGCCGAGACGCAATCTTTAGTCTTGGAAAACCTGCGCGACGATGCCTTCGGCCGCTTCACGAAGCTGATGGCGGAAGACTACGCCGGTTACTCGGAGAAGCTCGACTACTATGAAATTCGTTTTAACGGAGCGGTGAAAAAACTCCGCTTGGACTCGTGCAAAAAGGGGTGGCGCGAGGCTAAAAAGCGCGGGGCGCCGCTGGAGATCGATCCCGAGAGCGGTGAGTTCTCAGGGAAGGCGGAAAAAGCCGGCGGAAGCTTCGATCCATTCGATCCCGAAAAATTTCGGCTCGAAGATTTCCGGTCGCGCTTGGATGCAGCGATTGATGTACTAACCCCAGACCAACGGAGAATCGTTGAAATGATCCGTCAAAAAATACCCATTGATTCCCAAGACCCCAACACGCTCACCATCGCCAAGGCACTCGGAAAGTCGGAGAAAACGATTCGGACTTACCGCGACCAAGCCTACGCTGCGATTCGTGCATTTCGCAGACCCGGAGAAGCGCCATGAGTGCGCCTGAATCTCACCCGCCGCTTGAGGATGTGCTAGATGCCTATGCCGTGGAGGAAGACACCGGAGGCTCAACATTGCAACGCTATCTTCGAGATTACCCGGAGTATGCTGAGGAGTTGGTCGATCTTTCTTGCGAGCTGTCTAGGTTTTCCGCGCGTCGCAGCGAACCGCTTTCCGCGGATGACCACGCGCTGATTGACGAAGCATGGAAACGGCATCCCGCCGGGGCACCTCAGACGACGGACGACCTGCTCGGGGCATTGACCATCGACGAGCTACGTAGTCTGAAGGAGCGGCTCGGTGTGCCGCGGCTGGTTGTGACCGCTTTTCGTGAACGGCGAATTCAGATTGCGACGGTCCCTCGGCGTTTTCTCGAACGATTCGCCGCCGCTCTCGGCAGTTCCACTGAAAAGCTCATCGCTTCCCTTAAACTTCCGCCCGCACCTACATTCGCCCGCAGCTACAAAGCGGATACCAAGCCCGCAGCGGATTCTCCAATAACCTTTGAGCAACAACTCATCGATGCCGGACTCTCCGCCGAAGAGCGCGCGGCCTTGATGGCGAACGACTGATATGGATGGCGTGGAGCTCGCCCGCCAAGCTGCTGCTCGTCTTCACACAGAGGCAGTCGCACGAGGCCGCGATCCGTGGCAACCCTACGCTTTCGCGCTCGCGGAAGCACAACGCCGAAACCTTGATGTCGAAAAGATCGCGCCCGGCGCAGCCTTGCTGAACAACGGACGCGCGACCTTCATTCCGGCCGACCAACTCATCCTACACGAAAACATCGGAACGCTTTTCGAGCAAGCGTTCCTAATCATCCACGAGGTTGGGCATGTCGAATTGGGCGACGATCCAGATGGCGATTCAGTCGTCGAAATCGATCCGGCCCGTGCTGCGGAGCCGTCGCCGATCGGCATCGACCGCGTAGTGGATTACGACCGCCGCCAGCGGCGTGAGGTGCAGATGGATTTGTTCGCCCGAGAGTTCCTGCTTCCGCGGCCAGTCGTCCGAAAACTTCACCTTGAGCATGGTCTGAGCGCCTCGGCTATTGCGATGCGACTTGGCGCGCCATTTGATGTAGTCGCGCAGCAATTGTTGGATGCGCTTCTTCTGCCCGCGATCACGGCAGAACCGGACGCAGAGAAGATTGAGCGCCCCCTCAATTCTTTACAGGAGGCGGCGGCGAGACATCGCGGAGGTGCTTATCTGCTGGAGGCAGGTCCCGGCACCGGCAAAACCCAAACGCTCACTTCGCGGGTCGATAGTCTGCTCGCCGATGGCATCGACCCGCGTCGCATCTTGCTCCTGACTTTTTCCAATAAAGCCGCCGGGGAGATGGCTGCGCGCATTGCGCTTAAACACAAGGACTCCGCCGCGGCGATGTGGATCGGGACATTTCACGCGTTCGGCCTCGACATCATCCGGCGCTTCCACGTCGAGCTGGGGCTCCCAAAGAACCCACGGATGATGGATCGGACGGAAGCGGTCGAGCTACTCGAAAAAGAATTCCCGCGTCTGGGTCTCGCCCACTACCGCGATCTTTACGATCCGACTCAGCACATCGCCGACATCCTTTCGGCGATCTCGCGGGCCAAAGACGAAGTGACCGATGAAACGATGTATGCGGAACTGGCGGAGGCGATGCTCCACAAAGCATCCTCAGATGACGAGCGGAAAGCGGCGGGACGGGCATTGGAGGTCGCCCGAGTCTTTGAGGCTTACGAGAAACTTAAACGGCAGGCGCTCTCCATTGATTTTGGCGATCTCGTCTCGATTCCGGTGCGTCTGCTCGAAGGAAATCTCGAAATCCGCACGCTGCTTCAAGCCAAGTATGACCATGTGCTGGTGGACGAATATCAGGACGTGAACCGGAGCAGTGTGCGCCTTCTCGCCGCGCTGCGCCCGAGTGGCGAAAACCTGTGGGCGGTCGGCGACGCGAAACAGTCCATCTACCGGTTTCGTGGTGCGTCGTCGTTCAACATGACTCGCTTCGGGAAAGAAGATTTCGCGGGTGGAACGCGCGGACGCTTGAAGCGAAATTATCGGTCGGTGAGCGAAGTTGTTGATGCGTTCTCCGCGTTCGCCGTTGGGATGAAGGCTGGCGATGGCGAAAGCGGGCTGGAAGCCCATCGGGGTGCGGGTGGCGCAAAGCCGGACTTCCTCACGGTGACTGGTGCGGAGGAGCAGTCTGTAACACTCGCCGACACCATCAAAGAAATGCATCACGCCGGTAATGCGTATCGCGATCAAGCAGTGCTATGCACGGGAAACGACAAGCTTGCCAAACTAGGCCAGGAACTCGAACGGCTCGGAGTGCCGGTGCTTTTCCTTGGCAGCCTCTTCGAGCGCCCCGAAGTGAAGGATCTTCTCGCCCTGTTGACGATACTTTCCGATCGCCGAGCCATCGGCCTTCTCCGAGCGGCGTGCTCGACCGAGTTTCAGATGTCCTTCGCGGATGTCGCGACTGTGCTCGACCATCTTCGCAACGAGCAACAGACAGCGGGCGATTGGCTGCAAAAATTGGACGCCATCAACGACGTTTCGGACCTCGGGAGACGCGCCTTGACCGACCTCGCGGTGGCGTTGGCGGGCTTCGACCAAGGTTCTTCGCCGTGGACGGTTTTGGCGACGGTGCTGCTCGACCGAACGCGGATGGCCGCACGAATCGCCGACTCAACTCATCCAGGGGATCGCGCGCACGGCATGGCGATTTGGCAACTGATGAACTTCCTTCGGGTCCAACCGTCTGGCCAAGGCTTGCCGATCATGCGACTCCTAAACCGAATCCGCCGGTTGGTGAGACTGGGTGACGATCGCGACTTGCGGCAATTGCCAGCAAGCGCCCAAGGCATTGATGCGGTGCGGCTCATGACCATCCACGGTGCGAAAGGGCTCGAATTTCGGGTTGTCCACGTGCCCGGTCTGAACGCGGGCACCATTCCCAGAAAGTCACCGAGTCCACCTTGCCCACCGCCTGACGGAATGGTCGAGGGTGGGCAAGGGAATGCGTTGGATATTTTCCACGCCGCCCAAGCTGAAGAGCAGGAATGCCTTTTCTACGTGGCCCTATCTCGCGCGCGGGATCGTCTATTTCTCTACGCCCTGACACAAAAGGCCGACGGAAAAAAGTGGGCGTCGTCACAGTTCCTTGATCGGTTCAGCTCAGTCCTGGCCAAACGGCACGTAAATCCGACGCGAGGACTGCCGCCGGCGCCCGAGACGGCAGCGATTGAGTTCGTTGTCGATGGAGCGCTGCGCTTCGATGCCAGCAAGGTCGCGCTCTGCAACTCGTGTGCGCGGCGATTCCTCTACACGCATATTCTGCAGATCGGCGGCCGGCGGCAAGAAAGTGCCTTCATGCAGATGCACGAGGCTGTGCGAACGGTTTACAAAGCCGCGATTTCAGGCGAGGCACCGATCACGAACGACACGGAGCTAAACCAAAGGGTAGGCGACGCTTTCGCGAAACACGGCATGGCCGATCATGGCTACGTCGCCGAATATCAAGCCCTCGCCATCAGCATGGTGCGATTTTTCATCTCCAGCCGGGCGGGCCATACTCCAGAAACTCCGGCAGCGCTCAGCCTCACTTTTGGGCAAGAGCAGATCATCGTGCAACCCGATGACGTTTTGATTCGCCCCGACGGCGGACGCACGTTCCGGCGCGTCACTTCTGGACACCATCGCTCCGCTGACGCTGACGATGTGGGAGCCGCGGCCTTCATGCTCGCGGCCAAGCAGGCGTTTCCCAACGCCATCGTTGAAATCGTCTCTCTCTCCGACGAGTCAGCGCAGCAGCTCGATATGTCGGAGAGAGTGTTAAAGAACCGTTCCGATACTCTTGCTGGCCTTCTCAAAGAGATCCGCGCTGGAAATTTCCCGCCAGATCCATCGCCTCGCGTCTGCCCCAGATGCCCGGCCTTTTTCATCTGCGGACCAACGCCATCCGGCGTGCTGCGAAAAAAGTTCCCGTAATTTTACCGGTCGGCTGCGGTGGCAGCGATTGAGGTCTTAAAGGCAGGCATCAGCCCGCCGAGCTCGAAAGACCCGACAATCATGACCACTCACGAATTACCCGAATTTGACGATGTTGGCGACGCCCTGCGCGAAGGCCGGGCACTGCGGCCCGCTCGGGGCTACCGCATCCGCTACGCCCAAGGCGACCTCAACTTCCGCGACCTCATCGTCGCCGACCCGGTTCCGCTGGGGCGTCAAATCCTTACGAGTGCCGGCGTCGATCCGGGGGACGGCTACAGCCTCTTCGCCATTCTCGCGACGGGCGACTTCGAGGATGTCCGTCTCGACGAGCCCTTCGACCTCCGAGGGAAGGGTGCCGAGCGTTTCATCGGCTTTCAGACCGACCGGGACTTCAAGCTAACCCTTCGCGACCACCAGCTCGAGTGGGGCAAGCCGGCGGTCAGCGGCGCGATTCTCTACTCCTTGGGAAAAGTCGTCGAAGGCGAGGCCGTTTTCCTGGAGGTTCGCGGTGGCCAAAACCGGCTTATTGAGCCCAGCGATCTCATCGACCTGACGGCACCGGGAATAGAACGCTTCATCGTCGGGCCGAAGCCAGTGCCCACTTTCGAGATTACGGTCAACGCCCGGCCGCGAATCGTGAACGACTCTCGCGTGACTTTTGAGCAGGTGGTGCAAATCGCATTTCCCGGCTCGCATGAACCAAACATCGCTTTCTCGATGACCTATCGGAATGCCGAATCCAAACCTCATACCGGTGAGCTTGGTGCCGGCAGTGCCGTGGAAGTGAAACACAAAGGAACCATCTTCAATGTCTCAAAAACCGTTCAATCTTAGTCCCGACTTGAAGCGCCTTCGCGACGAGGGCTACGCCGTGCAGATTCGCGGCGGGCTGCTCGTTATGCGCGACGTGCCGTATGTGAATGCACAGCGGCAGGTCAAGCGTGGTTCGCTCATCTCCACCCTCCAGCTTGCGGCTGATAAAACACTGCAACCGGATACCCATGTCGCTCACTTCGACGGGGACTTCCCTTGCAGCCCAGACGGCGCACCAATTCAGCAGATTTCGCATCAAACCACCCACTTCGACTTTGGTCACGGCGTGACTGCGGAGCACGCGTTCTCCAGCAAGCCGGCGGATACCGGGCGCTATGAGGACTATCATCACAAGATGACGACCTACGCGGCGATTCTTTCAGGACCGGCAACCGTTCTGCAGCCGGGCATTTCCGCGAGGACCTACGCGGTCCCGGAGGACGATGACAATACCGTTTTCAACTATCTTGAGACTGCTTCCGATCGCGCCGGTATCGGCGCATTAACGGAAAAGCTGGCTCCCGAGAGGATAGGAATTATCGGATTGGGCGGCACCGGCTCTTACGTGTTGGACTTGGTCGCCAAAACGCCCGCTAGCGAGGTTCATCTATTCGATGGTGATGACTACTTGCAGCACAACGCCTTTCGCGCGCCGGGAGCACCATCTCTCGATGAGCTGCGTGAAGCGCCCAAGAAAGTCGATTTTTTCAGCGGCATTTATTCAAAAATGCGGCGCGGGATAATTCCTCATGCAGTCGCTATCGGAGCCGACACTATTAGCCTGCTAGACCCCATCACTTTCGCCTTCGTCTGCATCGACGGCGGGGATGCGAAACGGCTCATTTTTGAAAAGCTGGAGGCGCTCAAGGTGCCATTCGTCGATGTCGGGATGGGACTGGAACTTGTGGATGGTTCGTTGGGCGGCATTCTGCGGGTCACAGCCAGCACCCCGGAAAAGCGCGACCATGTTCACCAAGGGCGCGTCTCGTTCGCTGGCGGTGGAAAAGACGACCTTTACTCGTCGAACATCCAAGTTGCCGACCTCAACGCGCTCAACGCGGCGATGGCCGTCATCAAGTGGAAGAAAATCCGCGGGTTCTACCGCGACATCGAGCGAGAGCACCACTGCACCTACACCACTGATGGCAACATGCTCCTGAACAGCGACCTCGAATGCTGCGGCACACTCGTTTAGAACACAGATTCGTTCATCACGTCCCGGAGCGTTTAGAGCCGGGTGTGCTGTATATCTCTATGGACTTCGCAACCGCAGTCCATCGGTGCTGCTGCGGCTGCGGCGAAGAAATCGTGACGCCCTTCACGCCAACAGACTGGAGGATGACCTTTGACGGTGAAACGATTTCCTTACGCCCGTCCGTGGGCAATTGGAACATTCCCTGCCGTTCCCATTACGTGATCGAGCGGAGCCGCGTCATAGAGGCATTGCCTTGGAGCGATGACGAAATCGCGAACGAGCGGCACAGGGACAAGGAGGCAAAAGAAAGTTTCTACGACGTGGCGGCTCGCGCCGAAGTGAATCAATCCGCTCCAGCTACAGACACTCGGTTCGACAAGGCCCCGAGTGTCTGGTTGCGGATAAGAAGTTGGGTAACGAGAAAGCCGACCGGAACCAAATGATGGGTCCATCAAATAGCGAATCCAAGCCCGCCACTCACGACTGCGTGGACATCATCGAGGGCTTGGTGAATCAGGCATACGACAAAGCGAAATGGTGGGCTGGGTCCGTGATCGGTTTGCAGGCGACTCTTTTTGTCGCCGGTATCGTCGCCATTTTCTTTACCAAATTCACTCTGAGTTATCCGTGGATCGCTCTGCCCCTCTCCCTCGTGGGCGCGTGGATGTCCGGGCGGGCCGCGAAGTTCAAAAGGATGGCCGAGCGGGCCAAACGGCAGCACGAATACCTCGCCGGGTTCGGTGTCGCGCCCTCTCGGGGAATGCTCGCGGATTTGCGCGTCAGCCTCGCCAGGGAACTCCCACAAGAAACCGACCGCCTGCTACGCGAGGGCATCACTTACTCCAGCGGCAAGCCCCCCGGCGCTGCGCGGGTGTTGGAGAATCTTTGCGAGAGCGGGTGGTTCACGAAACACCTCGCCGACTGGTGCGCGTGCGCCTTGCGGGCGTTGTTCTTGGGAACCGTTGGCATCGCCGTCGCACTGCTGTTGCTCAGCGCCACTTCACTTTCGGGCACGCCGGTCGGGATCGTCGCCGCAAAGTTTGTGGCGGCAACGCTCATCTTCCTCATCTCGATTGGCTCACTCCGCTCCTGGCTCGCCTACGCTGCGCTGAGCCAGAAAGCGGGCGATATTGATGCCGACGCCGGTCGCCTGCTGGCGGCTGGCAAGCTCGACGCTTTCGAGGCACAGCGGCTCCTCGCGGAATACCAGCTCGCCCGAGCCTCCGCTCCCCTCGTGCCTACCTGGGTCTGGCGACTCCGCCGTGACACGCTCAACAAACATTGGGAACTCAAACGCCCCCAAGACTGACCGATACCACCATGCAAACCTTCGACTTCCTCGCACCAGAAATCACTCAGGCCGACATCGCCGCTTTCGCGGTGGACAAGGTGAATCTCAAAAGCGAGCGCGCCAACCAATACCGGGAGCAGGTCCGCACCCTGCGAGAGCATCTCGACCGATACATTTCCGAGCATCCCGACATGGGTCTCGCGAAGATGATTCTCTCCGGCAGCCTCGCAAAGAGCACTGCTCTGCGCACCATCAATGACATCGACGTGGGCCTCTATGTGAAGGGCGACTCTGCTCCTCACGACCTCGGAAAACTCCTCGAATGGCTGGTCGGACGCCTTCGCACGACCTACCACCAAATTTCGCCCGAGAAGATCTACGTGGACGGCCCGTGCGTGGTGATTTCTTTCAGCGGCTCTGGCCTCGATGTCGAAATCGCCCCAATCCTTTACGAGGGCGATCCGCAGTGGCGCGGCTATCTGTTCGACCGATTCACCGGCGCGAAGGTGCTCACGAGCATCCCATTACACATCGAGTTTCTGCGGAAGCGCAAGGCCGCGCAGCCAGATCATTTCGTGCAGGTTCTTCGTCTGCTGAAGTGGTGGGCACGCGAGCGCGAGAAGGACACGCAGGGTTTCTCCATCCGTTCCTTCCTCGTCGAACTCATCACCGCCAAGCTCGCGGACGACGGATGCAAGTTTGCCGACTACCACACGGGGTTAGAGCACTTCTTCGTGTACGTGCAGAGGACGGGGCTAAAGGAGCGCATTGCTTTCAGCGATAACTACGCGTCATCCGCTCTGCCGTCACGCTCGACCGGAGCGGTTGAAATCTTCGACCCCGTGAATCCCGAGAACAACGTGGCCTCGACCATGACCGAAACAACGCGCCGAAAGTTCGTCGAGCTGGCCGACCGAGCACTCGACGCTCTCAGCTACGCCCGAACCTGCCAGACCAAAGGCGACGCGCTGGAATGCTGGCGCGAAGTGATGGGAGCAACATTTAACGCCTAATCCGACATGAGCTTTACCATGACCCGAACGGCCAGTGAGTCCTTCACGCTCACTCACGCCAAATACCTCGCCGCTAAAGTCACCTCCGACATGCTTCGCTGTCTCCAAAACTACGGACGGCCTGCACAGAGTGACATCAACAACTACGGGACGGAACTCGCCCTCCTACTCCGCGATGACTATGTCGCGGCATACGAATTCGGATTCTCGCAGGGCGACCAGCGATTACTTTCGTGGCATTACGTCGTCGATAGTTCCGGTATCAGCTCCACCGATGATCGGCCAGGTCGCATCGTGTCCGGTGTCGCTGTAGCAAGCGCTACTTGGTTCAATCAGTTGACGTTTTCCTCCGCGTGGTTCGCGCTGCCGCAGGCGGAACGTGACCGCATCTGCACGGGTCTTCCCATCCAGCGAGTCACGAAAGACGGCCCGAAGGACGGCCGCGGCTATTGGACCAATGACCTCAACTATTCCGCCAGCGGTGTCTCGCTCGGGCGGCGCACATTTCGCCCTTACTAACTATGACCACCGGCCTCTTCGACGACATCGTAAGCTTCCCCGATCCAGACATGCACGACCGCTACCAAGCGTTGGTCGGCTTGGATGAAATGAAAGAACGGATCGAGAAGGAAGCGGAAGCGTTGCTGCGCCCGGACCTGCTCGAAAAATGGAGCAATGAAAAGCACGGTAGCCGTCTCGCCGCGCTTGACCTGCTTTGCCGCCGCCCCCCGCTCTTCATTTTCGCAGGGGATGTAGGAACGGGAAAAACGGAACTGGCTACGACCTTCGGCGACCGCCTCGCCCGCATGACGCATCTCTCGGTGGAGTTGTTTCCTCTCAGTCTTCGTGCCCGCGGCAGCGGCGCGGTTGGCGAGATGACCAGGCTGATTTCCGACGCCTTCCGGCATCTAAAAGGACACTGCCCGAAACCAGCCGCCGGCAAAAAGCCCACCTCCGCCGCGATCCTGCTCATTGACGAGGCTGACGCGCTCGCTCAGTCGCGCGAGTTGGCGCAGATGCACCACGAAGACCGGGCCGGTGTAAACGCATTGATTCGAGGGATCGACGACATAGCTGCCGCCAAGCTGCCGTGTCTCACCATCATGTGCTCAAACCGGCTCAACTCCCTTGACCCTGCCGTGCGCCGCCGAGCCGCAGCGGTGTTTGAATTCACCCGCCCGACTCTGGAGTTCCGCAAATCGCTCCTCACGACTCAACTCGCGGGAGCCGATTTCTCCAAGGCGGACATCGACGCTATCGCCGGAGGGCTAGGCGAAACCAAAGGGCGCAAATACGGCCACACCTTTTCGGACATCACCCAGCGGTTCATTCCTTCGCTCGTGCTTGCCGCCTACCCGACGCGAAAAATCACTCGCGAACTCGCCTTGAACGTCATCGAAGCCACACCACCGACGCCACCATTCAAAGAGGAGTAGTTTTGGAACCATCTTCCGACGCAAATTCGCGGAAGAGTTTTGTGCCTGCCGGTTTTCCTTCGACCGGCTATGACCGATTGCAATGGAGCCAACGAGAATGAACCTCAAATGATTTGCGCCCTTTCAGAAAAGGGGCGCGGAGTCCCCGGCTGTGTGCTGTCAATCGTAGCAGGGACCGATAGCGATGCAGATCGGGATTGGTTCCCGGAAGCGATTTGGATACGAAATGCCGCGCTGATGAACGGCACTTATCACCATGCTTGCTGAAGGTCTTTTCCGTGAAGTCCCCGCTGGGTTTTTGGGCCTATTGGGGAGTCCCAATGCGCGCCTATATCTCGATGTGCTCGATGGCTTGGAAAAGACTCTCTCTGCGAGCGGAAGCCTCAACTACGAGGAGGCGCAGGATGCGGTTGTCGAGTTGCTGCGAGTTCGTCCCGAGTTTTCAGCCGCAGATGAGTTTCCCGGTGCGGCGGAATTGGCCACGCTCAGCGGACAGGCGAATTTGATCCTGCGACGTTTATGCGAAACAGGCTGGCTGAATACGCCGCAGCGCAGCGATTGGCGGCGTCTCGTGACACTCGATCCGAATGGCGAAATCCTGCTCGCGGCGCTGCGGCAGATTGCGCGGGGTGAACCGGCGCAGTTCACGGACAAAATCCAGGTCGCATGCGGTGCGTTGCTGAACCCGGATGCTTTTACCGATCAGCCGTATTCCGATTTGGAGGGATGCCTCGACAACCTGCGGCGTGGTTTGCGCGAGTTGCGGCAGATGGAAACGAGCATCGCCCGCCATACCCGGCATTTGCTCTCCGCGCAGACGCTGCGTGAAAATCTCGCCGTGCTTTACGACGAGTTTAGCGAAAACATCGGTCACACTTGCTACCGGGAGTTGGTGCGCTCGCAATTGCCGACGCGGATTCTACGTGCTCGCCGTCGGCTCGATTCCCTGCTTGGTGACGAAGTCGTGTTCGAGAAGATGCAACGTGAGCGCCTGCAAAGGTCGCCTGCGACAGACCCGACTTCAGCGTTGAATGAAGTGCGGCTAAAGCTCGATGAGCTTGCCCAGCTTCTCGATTCGGTCGAGCCGCAGGCCGAGGAAATCGATCGACGCACTGCTGAGTTTGCCCGGCGATCGTTTGCACGCTTTCGGTATTTGCAAGAGATGGCCGGTGGCTGGCGTGAGAAAGTGCAGGCGGTCTTCGATTGGGTGCAGCATCGGCACAAGGGACGCCGCTTTAGCGACCTCGGCGACGACACCGACCCGCCCTTGCCCGAACTGCTCGTTTCGGAGACGGGTTTGCTTTGCGGCGATTCGCTTTTCACTCCCCGCCTGCGTCGCTCACTGGCGGAAATTGAATCCATTGGCGATGACGTGACCGATGCACAACGCGATGCTACGCTCGCCGAGATGGAGGCCAATCTGCGCGATTCGTTGCATGTCTCGCGAGCGAACCGCTTCGTCGAAGAACTGCCCGGCGAACCCGGCGCTCGCTTTACCACTGCGGAACTGCCCATCCACACCGACGATGAAATCGCCGATGTCATCGCGTGTTTGTTGCACGCCGGCTCGCGCGATGCGCTTTTTTCGATCCACGTTCCGAGGATTGAACAGGACACCGCATTCTCAGAGCACGACCGAAAAGCCGGCATGGTGCTGGAGCGATTCATTCTTGAAAAACGATGAGCCTCGCTTCGCTGGCCGACATCACCGACGCCGATCAGGAGTTGCTCCGCGAAGCCCTCCAAAGGCTGCTCGTTCACGGAGCGATTCTGCGCGAAGAGCAGCGCGACCTGTACGAGTGGTGTCTCGTAAAGCAGGGTGCGCTCGATGCGCTGGCGAGCCTCGCCGGTTTGAAGCTCAGGTGGGAGCCGCAGGATCGCCTCATCGCGGCTCTTCCGCGGGCGGCCCGCTTGCTGCGACGGTTGCGCCAGGATGAGACGCTCGTGGCGATGGCGCTCTGGTATGATTTCGATCGCGCGGTGCAGGAGGACGGCAAGGCCCCGGACGAAGTCGTTTTCAGCGTCCGCGAGTTCAACGAGCATTTGGAAACGAAGTTCGAGGGAATCCAGTTACCCACCAAGAGCCGGCTCACTGAGATTCTGCGATTGCTGGAGCGAAAATCCCTCGTTCGTGTGACCGACATTGCATCGAGCGGCGGCTTCGCGGCGGCGACCATCCGCGTCCTGCCGACGATTCGCTTTATCATTCCTTTCCCCAGCTTGGAAGAATGGCAACGGCAGTGTGAGCGGCATCAACGCAACGTGGCCGACCCGGAGGTGATCGACGATGAACCGCAAGATTGAGCTGACGCGCATTCACGCGATCAATTGGTATGGGTATCTTGGCGATACATTCGACGTTCGCGGCAATCTGCTCGTCGCGGGCATCACGGGTTCCGGGAAGTCAATAATCATGGATTTGATCCAGCTCGTGCTGGTCGCGCATCAAGGCAAGACGCGCTACAACCAGTCGGCCACGGGTGCCCGATCCACGCGCGACCTCATCGGATACTGCCTCGGCGACACGAAGCAAAACGTCGGGCCGGCCCGGCAGTTCATGCGCGACAAAGGCGCGATCACCTATGTGGCGCTCGATTTTACCTGGCCGGGCGGAAAGCGCATCGAGACGTGGGGCCTGCGGATCGAATACGACAGCGCGATTCGCGAGAC
>Ga0163144_10018862_pt1 | contig 13926 bp, 11 predicted proteins | sample OliLak19BULKMAT1_FD_123175 | JGI IMG/M metagenome (GOLD analysis project Ga0163144, IMG submission 123175) | Freshwater microbial mat bacterial communities from Lake Vanda, McMurdo Dry Valleys, Antarctica - Oligotrophic Lake LV.19.BULKMAT1 | ecosystem: Environmental > Aquatic > Freshwater >... | reverse complement strand
TTCCGACAAGAACCAAGTCCTAATCAACGATCGCATCATCTCAGAAAATACCCTGCGCAGAGGTGATACCTATCGCATTTTCTTCGCCCCGGCGTCGGCCATGGGTGGCAACACGATGTAAACTGCTTGCGGTTAGACATCTGAGTTGATTCCCTTGTTGTTAGGACGGTCGCCCGCAGAGGCGACCGTCCTATTTCTATTGCCGAGCTGGGCCAGACAGTTCACTAGTGCATTCCCAGACGGGTCATGATTAAGCTGTGTTCTATGGGGTTACGACCCATTTCATCCAGCGGCGGTGCAAGACGCACAATTTCATGCCGAGGGGAGCGGAAGAGACCCGAGGGATCTCGATGGGCCTGAACTGTTCGCCTAATCGAGATCCCTCAGGTCGCTTCCGCTCTCTTAGGAATGACAGTTAGTCGAAGGTTTACAATGCACTAGCCCGTAGCCATCCCGATTGGCTTCAACTTCCACTTGGGGCTTTGTCCAAAGAATCGACAGGGGTTGTTATAGAAAACGTCCGTCGCCGCTTCTTCACTGTTTCCACGTCGGCGGAACTCGAGATACGTATCCGTGAGGTTGCTAGGCCCGCTCTCACCCCAGTCACTGGCGCTGTTCACGCAGATCATATCGGTGCCAAACTGCTCGAGGATGTCGCACCCACGCTGCGGTGTCACCTTCGTGACCGGGTAGACTGTCAGGCCTGACCAGAACCCGTTTTCGCGCGCGATGCGGATCGTGTGTTCTTCGCAGTGGTCGATCAGCACGCGGTGCGGCTTGATCCGCTTGTCGTTCTTCAGAATGTCCGTGATGATCCGAGTCCCCTTGTGCTTGTCCTGCAGGTGCGGTGTATGAATCAGGATCATCTGGTCATACTTGGCTGCCATCTCCACCTGCTCTTCGAAGATCTTGATCTCGTTGGCGGTGTTCTTGTTCAACCCGATCTCACCGACACCCAAGACGCGCGGATGATCGAGCAAGGGGGGGATCAGCTTGATGACCTCACGCGCCAGCTCGACATTCTCGGCTTCTTTTGCGTTGATGCACAGCCAGGCATAGTGGTCGATGCCGTACTTGGCGGCCCGCAACGGTTCGACGTCCAGCAGGTGTCGAAAGTAGTCTCCAAAACTGGATGCCGTCGATCGGTCATACCCGGCCCAGAACGCCGGCTCTGACACCGCTACGACACCGCAGCGTGCCATGTATTGGTAGTCGTCGGTTGTCCGGCTGACACAGTGAATGTGGGGGTCGATGAACTTCATGGTGGAAGGAAGGATGAAAAAGAAGGATGAAGGATGAAAAGAAAGTGGAAGGCATTTTCATCCTTCATCCTTCTTTTCATCCTTCTTTTTTACTTGTCGCTCAAAATCATCTGCAAAAACTCCGCCCGACTCACGCTTTGATCACCGATCATTTTCATCGCCTCGCGCAGGTTGGCCAGGCGGGGGTCGTTCGCGATGACGTCGGCACCACCGGTGGCCCGTTCGATGCGGTCGAAGTCGGCGGCCAGTGACAGGCAACGCCAACGCATTTCCAGGTACGTCTGATCGAGGATTTGCCGGGCGTCACGCATGCCTCGATTATATCGGCTGGAAACGTCCTCTGCCGTAGTCTCGTCAGACCCTTGCGGGAATTGTGAAACGGCCCGGAATTTGGTTGAACCGTTCATATGGACTTCTGTATTATTCGGACGTCCTGATCATGACAGGACAGGTGTCCGAAAAGGCGTTTTCGGACGTTATAGCCCGGCGGTGGGCAGTAGGGTGTAATACTAAGGCTGTTGTCCCAGGCGCCGACGTGAGTCGTGCTCCCAACCAGCAGACAGTCATACCCGAATAGAGCCCACGACGGCTTGGCATCACCCGGATAGCGGCGTTCGCCGTGTGTCCCTGAAATGGAGGTGATCTGTGACCAATTCTGACTGTAAGTGTGGGCTGCTGTGAGCAGCTTTCACCGGTGAGACTCCGGTGATCCACGCAGCTGCTCCGGCAGCTCGTTCGATGTGCCCGCTTTGCGGACCATCGAGACAGTAGTAAGCACACTGCGAAGCCCCGGGTCAAAAAGACCCGGGGCTTCTTTTCTAGCAGGAGCCGAAACTGCCTGGTCCGCCCCCCGTACCATCTCTACCGCTCATCCATTACCATCTTCCGCCCTATGGGCACGACATCATTGGACGTTTCGAACATCCTGCAGACCACGATTGAAGCCGCCTACGCCGGGGGGCGGCGGGCGATGGGGTATTACAACAACAAGGTCGAAATCGAGATTAAAGCCGACGGTTCACCCGTCACGCTGGCCGACAAGGGGTCGGAAGAGACGATCCTGAAGATCGTCCGTGACCGGTATCCGCATTCGCAGGTGTTGGCCGAGGAGAGTGGGCAGTCGGGGTCCAAGACCGCGGGTTTGCGGTGGATTATCGATCCACTGGACGGCACCAAGACGTTCATCACCGGCGCTCCACTGTGGGGTGTGATGATCGGCGCCGAACTGGACGGCAAGGTCGTCGCCGGCGCGGTTTACTTCCCTGCGCTGGACGACATGGTCGCTGCGGGCGTCGGCCAAGGCTGTTACTGGAACGGTCGGCGGGCGCGCGTGAGCGAGACGACCGATCTGTCGCAAGCCGTCGTGCTGACGACCGACGCCCTGCGGGCCAACCGCCGATCGACCGCGTTTGAAACGATCGCCAAGCAGGCGAAGCTGACGCGCACCTGGGGCGATTGCTATGGTCACTGCCTCGTCGCGACCGGCCGGGCCGATGCGATGCTCGACCCGATCCTGAACCCCTGGGACTGCAGCCCTCTGCTCCCCATCCTCGAAGAGGCCGGCGGACATTTCGTCACCTGGAAAGGCGAGCCGACCATCTGGGGGCCCGACGGCATCTCGGTCAACAACGGGCTGAAGGACACGATCCTCAAAACCATCCGGGACATCGAAGGGGCCTGAAAGCCTCGCGTGCGGTTGAACGTCCCAGATGCTTTTGTCTTTGATGGATGTCTAGCGACAGGACCGACAGGAAGGAAAAAGCGGGCGAAGGGGGTCGAACCCTCGACATTCACGTTGGGAACGTGACGCTCTGCCAACTGAGCTACGCCCGCACGGACGTCATCCTAGCAAGCGCCGGGTGGGGGTCAAGGAAAAGCTTTAGTAGCGCTGGTGCGTAGTCGACGTCGGCCGGCGTTTGGAGATCACCAAAGGATCGTCAGCAGGACAATCGCCACGCAGAGGATAACGCCGACGACGAGCCAGCGCGGTTTGCGCGGGGTTGCGTCTTCACCGGAAATGTATTTTCCGCAGGCGGGGCAGCGTTCGGCTTGTTCGTAGACGGCTTTGCCGCAATGGGGGCAGTCGATCGTTTCGATGAATTCATCGTCATCGTCGTCCATGTCTCTGGCGTCGGGATATTCCTTGGCGCGAAGGCCTGTGGTGTCTTCCTCGTCGTCATCGGGGTAGCGGGGGGCCATAGTGGGATTGTACGAGCGGTGGACGTCAGCCAAAAGAAAGGGCGTCCCAAGTGAGACGCCCTTCGTTCATCGAATGTCCTGACGATTTATGTCGTCGGTGGATTGCTCGGTGGTGGCTCGATCGGGGGCGCTGAGGGTGGCGAACTCGGGGGCACTTCCGTTGACGCGACAACGGATGGCGCGACCGGGGCGGGCTCGTCGGTCGGCGTTGTTACAGCGGCCACGGTGGCAGCGGTCGCGGTGGGGGCTTCGGTCGATTCGGAGAAATCCTCATCGGCCTGCTCGACATACACGTCATCCAAATCCGTTGCATCCACCTCGCGGCGGAGCAGGAAGTAGATGATCGTGTTCGATGAGAAGTAGAAGCTGATCACGTACGCGCCCAGCATCGCGACCGTCACGGCGACCCAGAACTTGATCAGGCTCGCCGCGATCTCTTCGGACCACTTCAGTTCCTTGTTAGGAATGTCGTACAGCAGCGTGTCGCGCTCGGGCTTCTGCCAGATGGCGACGCCGGTGGGGTTGTACGTGGTCGTCTCGTTCTTCACGACGGGCGTGCCAGTCCAGTAGGCGTAGGGCTGATGCGTTTTGCCCAGGAACCAACCGGTCGACGTATGGGCGACCGTTAGCAGGACGATAAGGAACAAACGGACGAAGAAGTACGTTAATGCTCCATAACCCAGCGCGACCGCCGAGTAGAAAATCGTCCGCCATGGTCTAGCGAAGACATAGCTGAAGCTGCGGCTGATGGCGTCGAAGCTGTCGGACCCTTCGACCGCGACGGTCGGGTACATCAGGTTGAACCCACCGACCGTGCCGACGAGCACGAGCGTCATCACGAACGCGATACCGAGCGCAAAGACGAACAAAAGCCCGACCGTGATCGGCCCGACCGCCGGCACGTACAGCAGTAATCCACCCAGCCCCAACAGCGCTGCCAAGCCCAGCAGAATCAGGATCGGGATGACCGGTGCAAACAGGAAGCTCAGCGCTTTGCCAGTGCTGAAGCGCAGGGCCTGGCGGACGCTGATCTTCTCGTCACGGGCGACATGAATCGCAGCGATGCGGGCGATTGCGCCACCGAAGACGCTCCAAAGGATCAGGAACCAGATCGTTAAGAGGATCGCAAAGAGCGGGTGCGCGTGGAACAGCCAGGCCGGCCAGACGAACACGAAGTTCTTGACCGAGTTGATAACCGATGTCTCACCGATTCCCAGCCAGTTGTTGTTCAGTACCGCGATCGCGGCGTTGTTAATCTCACCCACTTCGAGGTCGAAGAACGTCTTGAAGATGCCCGAGCTATCCGCCGTCTCGGGCGCAGGGTTGGACATTCCACCGAACCCGCCAATGCCCAGAGGGTTCACGGGCGCGAAGGTGCCGGTGTACGGCAAACCGTAGGTGATGCGTTCCTGGTTCGTCACCGAATGCTTGTTCGCCCAGATGGCATCCATCAGGCTGCCACCCGCGTACAGCAGGGCGAGCAGGATCAGGCCCAGCAGGAGCTTGGACGGATGGATCGCGATGCGGAAGGAGCGGAAAATGTGGGTAAAGGGAAATACGTCGCGCCAGTTAATGCCGCGTAACACCTGCGTTTCGTCCGCCATGAGCCGAGTCTCCTAAACCCTGTGTGCCGTGTACCTGCGATCGCGTCGAGCCGGACGCAACCACAGCGGCGCGGGCATTATAGTGGATCGCAGGGGTGCGGCAAACGGACGACGTGCTCGAGAATCGCGTGACACCCCGAATAGCGCCCCGGTCGTCCCCACCCGTTGGGGCGCGTACAATCTCCCCACCATGCACGCAGGCGAGGCACAAATCGCGATCGTCGGGGCCGGACCGATCGGTCTGGAACTGGCGGTTGCGCTCAAACGGGAGGGCATCAGTTACGTCCAGTTTGACGCAAAACAGATCGGCTACACCGTGTCCTGGTGGGCGCCGCAGACGCGATTTTTCAGCAGCAACGAGCGCATCGCGATCGCGGGCGTGCCCCTGGTAACGCCCGACGAAACCAAGGCGACCCGCGAGCAGTACCTGGCGTATCTTCGGTCGGTTGTGATGCAGTTTGACCTGAAGGTTCACACCTACGAGCCTGTGACCGGCATCGACCGGTTCGGTGACGGTTTTGTCGTCACCACCCAGCCCGCGGGCCGGGAACGGACCTGGCGTGTGCAAAAGGTTGTTCTGGTCTCCGGGGGTACGGACCATCCGCGAAGGTTGAACGTTCCCGGTGAAAACCTGCCGCACGTCGACCATTACTTTCGCGATCCGCACACCTATTTTGGTCAGCAGTTGATGATTGTCGGTGGGAAAAACTCGGCCGTTGAGGCGGCGCTGCGGTGCCACCACGCGGGGGCGCACGTGTCGATCTCGTATCGCCGCAGCGCGTTTCCGACCAGGAACATCAAATATTGGCTGACCCCTGAAATCACGGGCCTTATTGAAAGCAAACGCATCGCATTCTACCCATCAACGGTTGTTCGGGAGATCACACCGACGCAGGTCAGCCTGTCCGCTTGCACGAGTGACTTCCAACCGCGTGGAACCGAAACGACGGACATCCCGACCGACTTTGTGCTGTCGTTAATCGGTTACGAACAGGACACGCGCCTGTTCAAGCTCGCCGGGCTCGACATGATCGGCGATTGCCACGCGCCACGGTTTGACGAAAAGACGATGCAGAGCAGTGTGCCCGGTATCTATGTCGCCGGCACCGCGGTAGGGGGCACGCAGGACAAGTACAGTGTCTTTCTCGAAAACTGTCACGTCCACGTCGATCGCATCCTCGCCCACCTGACCGGCCGAACGAGCGAGGCCAGGGCGCGCGAATATTCGCGACCGGAGACGTGATTTGTGTTGCTCCTGAACTCCGCCTCCGCCAAGAGGACTGGCGCGATCCAGAGGATGGCAATCTCACCTTCGAGTTGTGTCATCCCGATGGGAGCGATAGCGACCTGAGGGATCTCGACAGTCCACTCGTTGGTCCCCGATCGAGATCCCTCGCGTCGCTACCGCTTCGTTGGGGATGACATTCGGTCCGTCCTCGCTCCTTAACATTCCCACCGCCATCCCTATGATGGACCGTCGGCGGAGCACGATTGATCGTTGAACTACTCATCCTGTCGGCTTATTGGCTCGTCGGCCCCCTTACGTGGTTGACCTATGGCGCGTTAATGTTCACGGGGCGTCGCAAGATGCTCCTGTTGCGCCGGCCACCCGAGCCGATCCGTGTCAGCCCACCACCGCATGCGACGATTCTCATTCCTGCCAAGGACGAGGGAGAGCGCATTCGTGGCTGTCTCGAATCGGCGCTGGCGCAGGATTACCCCGCGTTCAATGTCATCGCGATCAATGACCGCAGTGCCGACAACACCGGCAAGATCATGGACGAGATCGCTGCCGGCAACCCGAAACTGTCGGTGCTGCAAGTTCAGGAAGGGTCGCTGGAACCGGGTTGGACGGGCAAGAACAATGCGCTGTTTCAAGGCCAGAAACTCGCGACAGGACAGTGGTTGCTATTCGTCGATTCCGACGTGGTGCTGCAGCCGGACGCGCTGTCGTCGTCGATGTCGCTCGTTGTGAATCGCAGTTACGACCTACTGAGCCTGCTACCGCGGTTGGAAAGCCACTCGGTTTGGGAAAGCCTGCTCGTCCCGTTGGCCGCGTCTGCTGCGAGCACGATGTACGTCGTGCCGTTGTCCAACAACAACAAGCGTACGGACATCGCGTTCGCTAACGGTCAGTTCCTGCTGATCAACCGGCCGGCGTACGAAGCGATGGGCACGCACGCGGTCGTGAAAGATCGGTATTGCGAAGACGTCGCGATGGCGCGCATCGTCAAGAAGATCGGTTTGCGGACTCGCTGTGCCATGGGCGCCGAATGGGCGAGCGTGCGGATGTATTCGTCACTGGCGAACATTTTCAAGGGATGGAGCCGCATCTATTACGCCGCGAACGTGGGGGACCCGCGCACGATCGTCGGCGCGATGGTCTTCATCCTGCTGTGTTGCTACACGCTCTTCCCGGCGCTGGGCTGGACGATCTGGCGGATGAACCACCCCAGTCCGTACTATCTCGAATTGATCTGGCTCGCTGGCGTGCTCGCCCACACGCTGGCAATGTGGGTGTTTATGGCGGTGCTGTACGAATGGTCGGGCAACCCACGTCGCAATGCGCTCATGTGGCCTATCAGCCTCGTAATGCTTATGGGCATCCTTTTCCGCGCCTTACGCATGTGCTTCACCAAAAAGGTGGAGTGGCGCGGCACGACCTACGGTCACACCATGGCGTCTCATCTGACGCCAGGCAGTGGGCCCAAGGCTTAGCGGTTATTGCAAAAGAATCGCGTTACTGGTGATGGATGGGTGGTGATTGACGCAAAGGTCCCGGTCAATCACCACTTATCCGTCACCCGCCTTCATCAATCGTCATCTTTTCCTACCCCATCCCGCGCACATTCAGGTAAAACTATTGCAACCCCTTCACGTGGACCGCGTCTATGTAAGGGAGACATCACAGGAGTCGACGCCGATGAAAGTTGCGCATGTCGTGGGTTGCGTCGGGGTGGCGATTGGTGTGCTCGTCGGCTCGGCCGGCGTCGCCGATGCACAAATCGTGCGCGCCGCCAAGCGGTTGATCGCGCCCGGGGGCGCAGCGGTAAAGGGGTCGGTAAACCTTCCTTACTTCGTCCCCGACAAGTCGGGCAACCAGTGGATGATCTACCAGGGTGGTTGGTTTCGACAAAACGGCAACCAGCCGGTCTACAGCCAGGGCGCGCAACTGCTCATCGACGGCAACAACCCCAACATGAACAACAACGTCGGCCGGATTGATGCCGACACCGGTGAGATCGTCCTCGACATGCAGGCCAACGCCGTCAGCGTCAGTCGGCGAATGAAGGTCGACCCGACCAACGGCTCGATGCGCGTCGTTGACGTCTTCACGTCCAACGGTGGCGCCGACCAGCAGCTTAACGTGCAAGTACAGACGTCGCTCAACTTCGGTGTGCAGACCGCCACGACCGTGAACGACCCGAATGACAAAACCCAACCGATCGGCTGGGCCGCAATGACCCAGGGCAACCGCGCCGCGATGGAGTGGTACGGTGGCTTGAATGGATCGGCCGTCCAGCCCGACATCAACTGGCAGCAGGGCAACAACGTCGTAACAGCCAGCTATGCGCTGACCATTCCCGCGGGCAAGTCCGTCGCGATCGTCCACGTCCACCAGACCGCCGGCAACCAGCAGGCGGCTTCCGATTTGATCGAAAAGATCGACCCCCGCAAGCTGCTGGCCGACATTCCCAAAGACCTGCGCCGCATCATCGCGAACGTGCGCAGCGTTATGCCGCTGCTGGGCGATCTCGAACTGCTGCGCGGCGAGGCGCTCGACGTCGTCGAACTGCGCAACGGTGATCGCGTCACCGGCACGCTCGCTGACAGTTCGTTCAAGCTCAACGCGCCATTCGGACCGATCGACGTACCCGCCGACCGCGTGCTTGGAGCGTTCAATGTGGGTGAGTTCAAGCCGCGCCAGCTCATCGTGACCATTGACGGGCAGATTCTCGGTGGGGCGCTGGTGAAAGAGACGGTTGACCTCACACTGCCGGGTGGCCAGTTGACCGCCATCCCACTGCGGCAGATCTCGCGCATCGGGTTCCGCAAGCGCGCGACCGAGGTCGAGGAGATCGCCATCACCCAACCGCACGTCATCCTGCGCGAAGGGGACCGCATCGCGATCGCACCACCCACCGCGCCCCTGATGCTTGCGACCCGCTACGGTCCGATCGAAGTGCCTGCGGCGTCGGTCGCATCGATCGCGTTTCAGGACGAGGAGTCCGCCGTCCACATCGTCCGGTTGACGGACGGCACGCTCATCTCCGGCCTTGTCACCACACCCGAACTCGACGTGACGCTCGCCTCGGGCGCCGCCGTGAAAATGCCCGTCTCCAGCCTCGCCATGCTCAAATTGGTCGTCGGTGAAAGCCCCGACCTCAACAAGGACGAAACACCCGCGCTGCGCACGCTTGGTGACGACGCGCTGGTGGGAACCCTCGTCGGTCAATTGGAACTGGCCACGGCGTTCGACCTGCTCAAGCTCGACGCCAGTGGCATTCGCGGGCTTACGCGAGCGCGCGGTCTGTCGTCCGACGTGCAGATTACAACGTGGGACGGTGCCACGCTCAGTGGTCAGCTCGCCAATTCCGATCTCAACCTGCAGCTCGTCAGTGGTGTCGCGTTGAAGGTGCCCGTCGGCCTTATCGTCAGCTACAACCAACCGCGCCCCCAGCCGAGCGCGACGATGATGGAACAGATCAAGACCGTCGTCGCCGACCTCAATGCCGAGGATTGGAAGCAACGCGATTTGGCCGAGTCGCAACTCGTGTCAATGGGTCCCAGCGTTGCCGGAGTGCTTAAACAACTGCGCAACAGCCAGCCGGCAGAGGTGCAGCAACGCATCGATTCCGTATTGAAACAACTGGAAGACAAAAAGTGATGTTTACAGCCCGTTGCCGCTCAACCGAGTCATGTCAATTCGAGGCGACCGGTAGCGACCCGAAGGATCGGCACGGTCCGACACGTCGTCCGTATCAAAGCGCCAGCGAGACCCTGTGGTGCGGAAATCATCAATCAAAGAAATGATGAACGCCAAGACGCCAAGAACGCCAAGGTAAAAAACGCCAAGAGAAAAAATGGCAGGACAAAAGACGCCAAGAGGAATTCTTTCCTTGGCCGTCTTAACTTGGCGTTCTTGGCGTTCACCCTTTTTTCACACATAAGCAATACGCCCGAGCCATCAAGTCAGGCACTCACGCTTTAGCGCGGCGCGACAAGGCTCTGAAGTCGTTCGATCAACTGCGCCGCGTGCACCGGCTTGCTGAAGAAATACGTCGCGCCAACGTGCGGCAGGGATTTGAGTGTTTGCATCGACGTGTCACCCGAAAGCACGATGATCGCGATGTCCGGGCCGAGCGCTTCGCGCAATTTCTGGCTCAACACCAGGCCATTGATGTCCGGCAAGTGAATATCAATAACGGCCGCATCAATAGTGGCGGTCTTGGCAAACTCGAGTGCGTCCAAGCCCATGTGAAAGACGACCGGCTGAAAGCCCGAGCCGCGCAACAAGTTCGCCAGCGCCTTGGCCGTCATCGTGCTGTCATCGACGATGAGCACATTCAGCTGCCCGTCAGAACGTCCACCGGGAACCACACGCAGGTGCGCGGTGGGGTAGGCGCCATCCTTTTCAACCACCGTTGCGGCCGTTGTCTTTTGATCTCGGAACTTATGCACAAAACCTCCGCCGAGCCAAAGTATAGGGGCGCCACATGCTCGCGGGCAATGTGAGATTCCTCGCAATTATCACGTCTGGGCATCGGTGTTGTTGCGTCTAAAATGGAACAAATAACGGGCAGATTTTGCACGTTGCATGAATGGGCGGTGGTCGGAACGACGCCGCGAGGCACGCGCCAATGATTTCCCTTCGCATCGTTGTCCCTTCGCGGGTAACGTTCCCGTCATGGGCCTCTTCAAAAGCAAGGACGAACGGCGGATCGAGCGCGAGATGAAGATCCGCGCCGGCATGCGCTCGATCGAGAAATCCATCCGTCAGCAGGAAAAATTTTCCGAAGATTTCATCGCCAACGCCCGCCGGGCCAAACAGATCGGCGACGAGCAACAGTATCAGTTCATCCGTGGCGCGCTGAAAAAAACCGCCGCCGTCAAGAAGATGCTCGAACGGCAACTGCTGGCGATTCGCAACGCGATGCTCATCCAGCAACAGGCCGCCGCCAGCCAGCAGTTCGCCGAGAGCATGGACCTCATGTCTCGCGAGATTGCCCGCACATTCGGCGAGACCGACCTCACCAAAACCCAAGCACAATGGGAACGCGCCGTCACCCAGGCCGGCAGCCTCGAAGAACGCATGGATCTCTTCCTCGACAGCATGGAATCCTCCGCCAGCACCGGCACAGGCGTCACCACGCGCGAAGAACTCGTCACCGATTCCGAGATCGACCGCATGATCGCCGCCGACGTGCTGGCGAGCGAAAAATCCGAACTCGGCAAGCTTGATGCGCTCGAGAGCGAGATCGCCAAAGAACTGGGCGCAACGAAACAGCGGGATTGATCAAAAGGGACTATTAGTGCACATCCAATAAACCGCAGGGGATGTTTGCCCGTGCAATCTCGAGCGTGGATATTCTGAACGTCCCCATATCTCTCTCAGATGACTAGAATTTGCCGGATGATCTTGGGACGATTACCATAAAGCGTCGTAGCACGCCAGAAATCCTCGACGATACACACGTCCAGATGATGTGAGAAGATCAATCCATGCGACTCGCTGACTTTATCCTTACAAACGTCGAATCCATTCTGATGGAGTGGGAGAAGTTTGCGCGCAAGATCTGGCCCGGCGCTGCGGTCGATCCGACGACCCTGCGCGACCACGCCGAAAGCATCCTCTGCACCACGGCGAAGGACATGAAGTCCGCACAGTCGCCCAAGGAGCAGTCCGACAAGTCCAAGGGTGACGGACCGACCGACGATGACGACGGCGTGGATGAAGCTGCGAAGCAGCACGGCAGCGACAGGGAAGGATCCGGGTTTGAGCTCGGGGAGTTGGTCTCGGAGTACCGCGCGCTTCGGGCGAGCGTGCTGCACCTCTGGAGAGCAGGGACGCACCATCCCGATGCCCGTGATCTGGAAGACGTGACACGGTTCAACGAATCGATCGATCAAGCGCTGGCCGAGTCCGTCGAAGGTTTTATGGAGCAGGTCGAGGGTGAGCGCGCCTCGATGATCAAAGAGCAGGCAGCCCGCGAGGGAGCCGAAGACGCCAATCGCGCCAAGGATACGTTCCTGGCCGTCCTCAGTCACGAGATCCGCACGCCACTTAACGCCATTGTGGGTTGGGTCAGCATTCTTCGGAACGAGAAGCGCAACGACGCCGATCTGGAAGAGGGGCTTGATGTCATCCAGCGAAGCACGGACGCGCAGGTGAGAATTATCTCCGACATCCTGGACGTCTCGCGAATCCTCTCCGGCAAGATGACACTGGACATCCGCCCTTCCGATTTGTCAGCGGTCATTAAAGCGGCCGTCGATGCGACGCGCCCCGCCGCCGAGGCGCGCGGTGTCGCGCTGGTTATCGACCTGGACCCGTCGGCACGCTATGCCTCGTGCGATGCGGCGCGCATGCATCAAGTCGTTGTGAACCTGCTCTCCAACGCCGTCAAGTTCACGCCCAAGGGTGGACGGGTCGGCGTCAAGCTCTTTTGGGACCAATCCGAAGTACACATTGAGGTCAGCGACACCGGAGAGGGAATCGACCCGGAATTCATGCCATTCATCTTCGACCGTTTCCGCCAGGCGGACGGCAGCTCGCGAAGGAAGGCCGGCGGGCTCGGCCTGGGCCTTTCCATCGTCAAGCACCTCGTCGAGGCACACGGCGGGTCGATCGAAGCGCGCAGCGTGGTCGGCCGGGGTACGACGTTTCTCGTACGGTTGCCCGTCAAGGCCGTCGCCGTCGATGAAGACGGCAAGGCCGTTGCAAGTGGGTTGCGGTCGGCTGGCGAGCGTCGCGAGACCCGTTTCCCGCCCGTGCGCCTTGACGGGCTGCGCGTGCTGGTCGTGGATGATGAGGCCGACGCCCGGCGTATGCTGGTCAGACTGCTCGAAGAAGTCGGCGCGACTGTCACGGCAGCGGGCAGCGCCGCAGAAGCGCTGGACGCGCTGAAAAAATCCCGCCCTGAAGTGCTGGTCAGCGATATTGGGATGCCCGGCGAGGACGGCTTTGACCTGATCCGTCAGGTGCGCAGCCGCGGGCTTCACCCCCGCGACCTGCCCGCCGTCGCGTTGACCGCGTTCGTGCAAAAGGACGATCAACGCCGCGCGTTGCTGGCGGGGTTTCAGGTCCACGTTGCCAAACCGGCTGACCCACACGACCTGACCTCGGTTATCGCCAGCCTCGCCGGGCGAACAGGGTAGTTCGCAGGGCGGGATGAAATCCCATTGCGATGCCTGATGACCAAACGGGGGATGTCATTTCGCGCTACGAACTGTTCCGGTTTCTCCGCTCCCAGTTTCTGTCTTCGCGCCGATTAAGGTGGGGAATTGCCCATTTCCGGCGCGGGCATTGCTAGACGTTCCCCGGCGGAACGTTGCCAAGGCACTGGAGCCCCTTGCGAAGCAAGACACCTTGGTCTCTGCCATGATGAACGTGACACTCTGTCCGTTTCGAACCAACCGAAGGAGCATACGACATGGCCAAGCCCAAATCCCCCGGCGACCAGAAAAAGCAGAACAACGACAAGGCCACCTCTAAGGCCAGCCCCGGCACAGGTGGCTCGAACCGAACCAGCACCCATCCCAACGTCGGGCCGTTGTCGATCGCGGGCGTGGAGGCGTCGGACTTGCCCGACGGCGGACGCGGCAGCGTCGAGACCGATCGCGGCAAGGAGTCTGCCCGC
>Ga0163144_10018861_pt1 | contig 13926 bp, 14 predicted proteins | sample OliLak19BULKMAT1_FD_123175 | JGI IMG/M metagenome (GOLD analysis project Ga0163144, IMG submission 123175) | Freshwater microbial mat bacterial communities from Lake Vanda, McMurdo Dry Valleys, Antarctica - Oligotrophic Lake LV.19.BULKMAT1 | ecosystem: Environmental > Aquatic > Freshwater >... | reverse complement strand
GAGGAACGCGAAATCGAAGTCGAAGTCGGCCGCCAACCGGCGCGCTCCGGCCACGTCTGCAACCTGCATGACGTCGGCGCCAAGACGTTCCAGGTGCGCGGAGATCTGTTTCCGCAACAGGGGCTCGTCGTCCAACACCAGCAGGGTCAGGCCAGAAAGCGGCTCGTTCACCCGCGCATCCAAGCAAAGGAATGCCCCGGCGCAAACCGCAATCCCTCCCCGTCAGAGCGCCGCGCGGTAGAACACCTCGAAATCAACCGCCGTGATCGCGCGCGGATTGAAGTTGGCTGTCCACTGTTTCGCCGCCTCGATCGACAGTCCGGGAACGGACCCTTCCGTCACACCAAGATCACGCAACCGCGCGTTCAGCCCGGCGGCGACAAGGAGCTCCTCGATCAGGGAAGCGAGGCGATGGGCCGCGCTCTTGCTGCCGAGCGAGGGGATGTTCGCCGCCGAAAGCATGTCGCCGTAGCTGCGTTCGCATGATGGATCCTCGCCGTTGAAACGGACGACGTGGGGCAGCATCAGGCCGATGGCCTGGCCATGCGGAATGTCGAAGTGCGCGGTCAACGGATTCGCGGCCGAGTGGCCCGCGCCAAGCATCGAGTTTTCGATCGCCGTTCCCGCGAAGGCCGCGCCAAGCATCATCTCGCCGCGGGCGTTCACGTCGGCCCCGCGCTGCATGACGACCGGGAAATTGCGGACGCAGAGGCGGAATGCTTCCCGCGAATACATCTGCGAGAGCGGCGTGCGTTTCTTCGTCACGCACGTCTCGACGGCGTGGCTGACGGCGTCGATGCCCGTGCAGGCGGCGACGCGCCGCGGTTGGGAAACGGTCAGTGACGGATCAAGGATCGCGATGCGGGCCATGGCTTTCGGATCGAGGCACGCCATCTTCTGATGGGTCACATCGTCGGCGATCAACGCAGCCGACTGGCATTCGCTGCCCGTGCCGGCCGTCGTGGGAATCGCGATCAAAGGGAGCATCGGTTTCGTCGCCTTGCCCACGCCCCAGTAATCCTTCATTTCGCCGCCGTTGGTCAGGAGGAAATTGGTTCCCTTGGCCGTGTCCATCGAACTGCCGCCACCGATGCCCACTAAGAAATCAATTTTCTCGGTCGCGGCCACTGCGAGGCAGCGGGCGACCTGGGCCGTCGTCGGGTTTTCCTCCACTTTGTCAAACATCGCGACGTGCAGGCCGGCGGCGGCGAGATTCCCGGCGACGCGCCCGGCGTGGCCCGCGGCGACGATGCCCGGATCGGTTACGAGGAGGACGCGATTGGCGCCGAGTTCACGGGCCAAAGCGCCGACGCGATCGACCTCGTTCAAGCCGTAGACGATCCGCTGACGCGGCTGATGGTCGAACGGCACCAATGGTCCGGGAATTTCCATGCGGTGTATGACTCGCCCAGCATTTCCCGTGTTCAAGAGCAATTTGGTGAACCGGAAGAAGAGGTTCTTGCTCAGTTGGCGGCCAGTCGGGATTTGAAGAGGCGTCTCATTGGTCGGTGGCCCTCGAAAAGCAGCGTGCATTCCCGAAGGCTTGACCGCATCAATCCGGTGTCCAGCGACGGCTCAAAGTCCACCCAGGAAACACTATGCCCGCCTTTCCAAAACCTTCCTTCGAATTTCCCTACGACCTTAAGTCCGAACGCTCCGCGCTGCGCAAGTGGAGGGACACAAAACCCGGCCGCGCGATCCCGCAAAAATCAAAGGACCGGCTGCTGCTCGCGACGTGGAACCTCGCGAACTTCGGCGCCCAAGTCCGCCGGCCGGAGGATTACGCGCTGATCGCCGAAGTGGTCTCGTGGTTCGATCTCGTGGCGGTGCAGGAGGTGAAGGACAACCGCACGGGTCTCGACCAACTCATGGCCGCGCTGCCGAAGACGTGGCGGGTGATCTTCTCGGATGCGGCCGGCAACGACGAGCGCATGACCTTCGTCTACGACTCGACCAAGGTCGCGACCCGCGAGTTGGTCGGCGAGATCGCCGTCGAGCCGTCGGACCTGAAGAACGTGAAGCTGCCCGAGACCACACTGGCCAAGTTTGAGGGCTTTGACCGGAATCCCTACATCGTCTCCTTCCAGTCGGGAAAGACGGTCTTCTGCCTCGTAAACGTCCACCTCTACTACGGCGACGATTCGGCCAAGGCATCCCTAGAGCGGCGCGCGCTCGAGGCCTACGCGGTGGCGCGCTGGTGCGAGCGGGAATCGAAGAGCAAGAACGCCTTCACCCCGTTGATCGCCGCGCTGGGTGATTTCAATCTCCCGAAAGTCGATCCCTCCGATCCTATCTTTAAGGCGCTGACGAGAACGGGGCTCCAATTGCCGGACCACTCGACGATGATCGGCTCGAACCTCCAAGGCGACCAGGCCTACGACCAGGTGGCGTTCTTTCCCACCGGAGCGGGCGCGCGTTTCACGGGTAAGGTGGGCGTATTCGACTTTGACGGCGCGGTCTTCGCCGAGTTGTGGAAGACCAAGACGCCCGTGCAGTTCCGCAGCTACATCCGTTACTTCCTTACCGACCATCGTCCGCTCTGGGCGGAGTTCACGGTGTGATTTTGCAGGCGGGGCCGGAAGCCCGACCTACGGCTTGAGCGCCGCGAAACGCAGGCCGCGGGTGCTGACCTGGAACTCCGGCAGATCGAACTTCCGGAGGATGGCTTCGAGGATGGCGACGCCGGGCAGGATCACGTCGGCGCGTTCGGCGGGAATGCCCGGGACTTTGCGCCGAGCTTCCAGAGGGAGGCTCCAGAGGTGTTCCAGATGCGCGGTAAGTTCGGAGGGTTTCAGGCAGACGGCTTCGATGGCGTCGCGCTCGAAGGCGTCCGTCGCGAGGTGGACACGGGACAGAATCGAGGCGGTGCCGCCGGTGCCTACGAGGACCGGCCGCAGATGAAGTGCCCGGAGCGTGGGGCCAAGCTGCGGTTCGACGTGCTCGGCGAGGAAGTCGTCGAGATGCTGCCGGTAAGCCGCCAGTGAAGCCACCGTCGGTGGGTCGGGGATGGGATGCTTCTCCAGCGTGCGAACGGTGCCGAGCTTGTAGCTGTGGCGGAAAAGACTGCGGCGTTCCTCGCCGAGGATGAACTCGGTGCTGCCGCCACCGATGTCGAGAATGAGCACGGCGGCATGGGCGAAACGCGGATCGCTGACGACGCCGGCAAAGGCCCAGTCGGCCTCCTGATCGCCGGAGATTACCTCCACCTTGGCCTGCGCGGCTTCCTCGATGGCCACAACAAGTTCGGATGCGTTGACGGCGTCACGGGCGGCGCTGGTGGCGATGATGCGGACATGGGCCGCGCCCTCCGCACGGGCGCGGGCGGCGAATTCCCCGGCAGTGCGGGCGGTGTCGAGAATCGGTTTCTGGAGGAGGCGATGGGTCTCGTAGAAGCCCTGGCCGAGGCGTGTCTGTCGGCTGGTTTCAAGGACGGGAACGACGTCGTCGCCCACCACGTCGGCGACGAGGAGCTTCACCGAGTTGGTCCCGATGTCGATGACCGCGCGGCGCTGGGCATTCGTTGCCGAGCGGGCAGAGGACGGGATGGGCGAACGATGTGGCATGCGGCGGAATGACGTAATCGGAAGTCCGAGGGCTGCGGCGACGGAACGAAGCGCTACTTCGACTCGCGCTTGGCGAGGACGGCGGCTCCGACGATGCCGACGTTGTCCGCGTCGTTGGCCGCGATGATCTCAACGCCCTTGAAGGTTCCCTGCATGGCGTAGTCCTTCGCGACCTCGGTGATGATGCTCATCATCTCGTCCTCCAGCGCATCGATGACGCCGCCGCCGAGGACGATGGCCTCGGGGTTGAGCACGTTGATGATGTTGGCGACGGCGATGCCCGTGTAGTAGGCGGCGTCCTCGACGACCTTGGTGACGAGCTTGTCGTTCTTGCGGATCGCTTTCCGGAGGTCGCCGCTTCGCATGTCGGCGAGGTCGTCGCCCAGCATCTCGGTGAGGACCGTCTTCTCGCCCTTCTTCACCTCGTCCTTGAGCTTTTTGAAGATGGCCGTGCGGCTGGAGAGCGCCTCGAAGCAGCCCTTGTTGCCGCAGCCGCATTTCAGTTCGGAGCTGGCGTCGATGACCATGTGGCCGATCTCGCCGGCGGTGCGGTTGAAGCCGCTGAAAAGTTTTCCGTCGAGGATGATGCCCGCGCCGATGCCCGTGCCGATGAAGATGCCGACGACATGTTTGAAGCGTCCTTTGAGCTGCCGCTCGAAGACGCCCAGGGCGCAGACGTTGCAGTCGTTCTCGATGAAGACCGGAACTTCCAGCAGCTTCTCGAGATCCTTCTTCAGCGGGACATCGGTCCACTTGAGGTTCGGGGCGAAGAGGACCTTGCCGGACTCGGGATCGACCGCGCCGGGTGCGCCGATGCCTATGCCTTTGACCTGTTTCATCGTCAGGTCGCACTCGTCCACCGCGTCGCGGACGACCCGGTTGATGCGTTCGAGGACGGCTTCGACGCCGCGCTCCGACTTGGTGCTGACCTTCTCCGTGCCGATGAGGCGGAGCTGCGTGTCGAACACGCCTGCCAGCACCTTCGTGCCGCCCATGTCGACTCCGACGTAGACCTCCTGCTTCGAACCTGCTTCAGCCATGGTGATGGTCGGTTGGGTTACTTGCCGCGCATGACGGCTTCGATCTTCTTCCGGAGCTCGAGGTTGATCTCGTCCGCCGAACGGCTGGCGTCGACGATGGTGAAGCCGTAGGTCTTCTGCATCTTCTTGAACATGTCCACGATCATCGCCTGGTAGCGGATGAAGCTGTCGAACATGTCGTGCGACAGGCCCAGATCCATGCCGCTCTCCCAGTAGTCGAGGGCGTAGTCCTTGGCGAAGTTGCGCTGCACCAGTTCCTCGGCGGGGACGTTGAGGTAGAAGACGATGTCCGGCACGAGCGCCATGCCGTAGAGGTTCCTCAACCAAGAGGGATCGGCTCCACGCGCCATGTCACGCGCCATGAGTGTGTAGATGTAGCGGTCGGCGATGACGATGAACCCGGCCCGGAGCGAGGGGATGATGACGTTCTCGATCTGGTCGGCGAAGTCGGTCGCATAGAAGAGCGAGAGCGTCGTCCGGCTGAGGATGTTGCCTCGTTTGGCCTGGTTGAGCTCCTCGCTGACGAGCGTGGAGCGCTTCAGGCCGACCTGCACGGTGGCGTGGCCGCACCCTTCCAGCCATTCGACCAGGCGGCTGATCTGCGTCGAGCGTCCCGAGCCGTCCGCGCCTTCGACGACGACGAGTTTGCCGCCCAGTTTGGAGGGGTCGAGGCCGGGAATGCCATGACCGTAGAAGCGGCGCGAACTCGGTTGCGGCACGACGATGGTCCGGCCGTTCTTGGGTAGTCGAAGAGAGGCTTTCATGGTCGTTTGGTTCTCAGGCCTTCTCGCGGCGGAACTTGTCCAGCGGGATGAACGAGCTGACGAGGTCGCGCACCAGCGCCTGTTGCGGCTCGATCTGCTGCGAGGCATCCACGATGTGGAATTTGAACTCCGTGCTCATCGCCAGATACTGCTCGAGTATCCGGCCCTGGAAGATGCGGAAGCTTTCGGTGATGTCGGTCGAGAGCCGCAGGTCCATCCCGGCCTCGAAGTATTTCAGCTCCGGACGGCCTTCGAGGATGCGCCCGAGCGACGTCTCGAGCGGCGCCTTGAAGAAGAACGTCATGTCCGGCAGCGCGGCGAAGTCGTAGATGCCGCGGACCCATTCCGGCGGGCAACCGCGGACCGTATCCCGGGCGAAGGCGGTGAAGATGTAGCGGTCGCAGAGCACGATGTAGCCGGCCTTCAGCAGCGGCAGGAGCTGGCGTTCGTAGCGGTCGGCGAAGTCCGTGGCATGGATGAGCGAGAAGGTCGTCGGGGAAAGCAGCTCGCGGCGTTTGCCCTTCGAGGTGGCGGCCTTCACGAGGACGGAAGAGTTCCATTCGCTGAAGAAGACCTTCAGGCCCTGGAGTTCCATCCAGCGTTTGAGGAGGTAGATCTGGGTGGACTTGCCCGATCCGTCGATGCCTTCGACGGCGATCAGGCGGCCACGGAACCCGAGTTGCTCGAACGTTTTCATCACGGCGTGCCGCGAGGCTATGGGCATAGCCCAAAGATCAAAGAGGAAAGTTCGGGACACCGTTGTGGTTCTTGGGTGGCGCAGGCGTCACGCCTGCTGTTCCGGGTCTCCGGCCCGGAACGGTTCATCGCTTGCGCCCGAAGCAATCGAGTCGAAAGAACCGGCGCGTCCGCCTCGCGGAGTTTGGGAGGCACTGGCTGGATGAGGGCGTCGGCTTCGTTTCGAGCACGGATGACGCTTCCCGGCGCGACGCCGGAAAGGGCAGGCCGGAGGCCTGCGCCACCCAACAGCCCGCGCTGGCTTCCCTTCGACTTGCAGTAAAACAAGATCAGCGCCGGTCTCTTTCCCCGAAATCTCGCCTCTCGACACCCCCGGCTTCGTTCCTATGATCCGCCCGCGTTTTGTAGAACCTAATCCGAACATGACTACCATTTCTGAGATCATTTCCCGCGAGATCCTTGATTCCCGCGGCAACCCCACCGTCGAAGTCGACATCGTCCTCTCCTCCGGCGCCATCGGCCGCGCGGCCGTTCCCTCCGGTGCCTCCACCGGCGAGCACGAGGCCATCGAGCTGCGTGACGGCGACAAGAAGCGCTTCCTTGGCAAGGGCGTGAGCAAGGCCGTCAAGAACGTCACCGACAAGATCGCCCCCGCCATCCTCGGCCTCGACGCCTGCGACCAGCTCACCGTCGACAAAACGATGCTCGCCCTCGACGGCACCGAGACCAAGTCCAAGCTCGGCGCCAACGCCATCCTCGCCGTGTCGCTCGCCAACGCGAAGGCCGCTTCCTCCGCCCTCGGCCAGCCCCTCTTCAAATACCTCGGCGGGCCCAACGCCAAGGTGCTTCCCGTCCCGATGGCCAACGTCATCAACGGCGGCGCCCACTCCGACGCGCCGATCGACTTCCAGGAATTCATGGTCATGCCGCACGGCTTCCCGACCTTCAGCCTCGGCCTCCAGGCGATCACCGAGATCTTCCACGCGCTCAAGGGCGTGTTGAAGAAGAAGGGCCTCAGCACGGCCGTCGGTGACGAAGGCGGCTTCGCTCCCAAGCTCGAAAGCGCCGAGGCCGCCCTCGACGCCATCGCCGCCGCCGTCAAGGACGCGGGCTACAAGCTCGGCAAGGACATCTTCCTCGCCCTCGACGTCGCCGCGTCCGAGTTCTACACCGGCAATGAGACCTACGTGTTCAAGAAGAGCAGCGGCCAGAAGCTCTCCGGCGACGAGATGGTCGAGTTCTACGCCAAACTCTGCGCCAAGTATCCCATCGTCTCCATCGAGGACGGCTGCGCCGAAGGCGACTGGAAGACCTGGAAGAAGCTGACCGACAAGCTCGGCTCCAACACCCAGCTCGTCGGCGACGATCTCTTCGTCACCAACGTGAAGTTCCTCCAGAAGGGCATCGATACCGGCACCGCGAATTCAATTCTCGTGAAGGTGAACCAGATCGGCTCCCTCACCGAGACGCTCGACGCCGTGTCGCTCGCCCAGAACAACAAATACACCGCCGTCCTCTCGCACCGCTCCGGCGAGACCGAAGACAGCACCATCGCCGACATCGCCGTCGCGACGAACTGCGGCCAGATCAAGACCGGCTCCCTCAGCCGCACCGACCGCACGGCCAAATACAACCAGCTCCTCCGCATCGAGCAGCTCCTCGGCAAGAACGCCGTCTATGCCGGCCGCGGCGCGCTGCCCAAGGGCCGCTGAGCTGTCACCATGGTGGGGCCGGCCGCACTGCGGCCGGCCGTCGAGTCGCAGCGCGACTCGACCCGCCTCGAATTCAAAGCCCCGGAGGCGTGAGCTTCCGGGGCTTTGCTTTTTCTGGTCAGGAGGTCTCCCGGTTCAGGGCAGCTCGATGACGCGGTAGTAGCGGACGCCGCTTGGGACCGAGGGTGTCTGGACCATCGCCACGTTCCCGTCTCCGGAGACAACCGACAGATAAAACCAGTTGGGCAGGCCCGTGGAGAAATCGATCCGCAAGTAGCGGCGGGCTGTCGAGTCGCAGCGCGACTCATGCGGCCCCCAGGGTTCCCCAAGTTGGGGCGGATCGGCCATCCGTATTGCTACGCAGTGGGTGCCATTGGGCTCCCCGATTTAGGGCCTGCCGATGATTCCGTTGGAACTCTTCAGCCGGGTTGCGGGCTTCGGTTGCCGTTGTCCCGCGTGTGCCACAATGCGATCACCAGACCGCAGACGATGACAAGGCTGCCCCAGAGGTGGTTCGCTCCGGGTTTGTCTCCGATCCACAGGATTGCGATCAGGAATCCCGCAACTGGCTGCATGAAGATCGTGAGGCCAGCAATGTTCACGTCCGTCTCTTGAATGACGACGAACCAGTAGACGTAACCGACGGCGGTGCAGATCGACGCCATGAAGAGGATCGCGATCCAACCGGCGAAGGTGAGGTTCGCGGCGGAGCGGACGGTTTCTCCGCCGTCGATCAGGACATTGCCCGCGGTGCCGATGAGCAGCGCGACCGTCGTGACCTTGGTGAAGTGGGACCGCTCGATCAGGCCCTTGCCCATGATGGAGAACGCGGTCTCGCAGAGGAACGAGCTGACGAAAAACAAACTTGGCAGCAGACCGACGAGCTTGAAGTCCGGGCTGAAGACGTTGTTCAGCAGCAGCACGCCCAGCATTCCGAGCGCGAAGCCGACGCCGCTCCTCGGATGGATCTTTTCGCGGAGGAAGATCGCCGCGCCCACGGCGGTTACGAGGGGCTCCATCGCCATGAGCAGTGCGGAGTTGCCGGCCGAACCTTGCTGCGCTCCGTGGACCTGGAGGCGGTGCCCGAGGCAGAAGACGATCAATCCCATCAGTCCCGTCAGGACGAGGTCCTTTCCGCGCGGAGCCTTGCCGGGGAAGAGCGGCCAGAAGGCCAGCAACATAAGGCCCGCGAGGCCAAAGCGCAGCGTGACGACGCCTCCCGGGCTAAGGGTGTCCTTCAGGTAGGTGAACGCCGAGGGCGTGGCCGACCAGCAGACATTTAGCAGCAGGAGGACGATGAGGTGGCGCGGTTTCACGAGGACTTGCCGGCGGTCGCGGCTGGAGGGCGGAGGCGACTCAAGCCACTTCCGGAACGCGGAGGTCGAACGCCGGGATGCGGGTGATGACGCGGCGCCCGTTTTCGTCGACGCCGAGGTAGCTGCCTTTGGCCACGGCGTAAGTGGCATCGAGCAGGTGGAATGAATTGTATGAGAAACTTTCGCCCGGCGGCAGTTCGGGGAACTGGCCGACGACGCCGTCGCCTTCGACCGCGGTCACTTCACCGCTCGCATCCGTGACGACCCACTTCCGCGCCTTGATCGTGACTGTGACGTCGGAGTCGTTGTGGATGGTGATGAAATAGATGAAGCAATGCGGCCGGTCGGGCACGCCCTGGCCCGGTTGGTAGACCAACTTGTCCACGGTGACCCTCAATCCCGGAAGCTCCACGATGTCCTTCTGCAAACTCACGGGCGCCAAATAAACAGGTCCACCGGGAAAGCCAAGGAATGTTGCGTGAAGAGATTGCGACTCCAGGCGGTTTCCTTACGCCGACAGGGCGGACAGGACCGCCATTTCAACCGCGTCGACCGTCACCGACTCCATCAACCTGCGGATCTCCGCATCGGTTCCGCGGATCGGCCCGCCGTCGTAGCGGTAGAAATCGAGGTTGCGCCCGGCGATCGCCGGATTGCGGACGAGTATCGTGTCGCCGCGCGGCGGGATGTTGGTGGGATTCAAGGTCGGCGCTTCGATCACGATCTGCTTCCGCACCTTCACGGCCGCAGCTAGGTGCATCAGCGCGGTGTCGACGCTGAGGAACGCCGAACACTTTGCGATCAAGGCGCCGGCCTGGCGGAGGTTCGGCGTTTCCGGGAAGAGGACGTTTTCCGACGGGACGGCCTCACGGATCATTTGGTGTGCCTGCTGTTCCTCAGGTCCGCCGAAGAGAAGAATCTTCAGGTTGGGACGCTTCGCCGTGAGCTGCTTGAATAGGCCGATGTAGAGTTCGAGCGGCCAGCGTTTGAGCGCGAGGTTTTTGGTGCCACCGGAACCGACATGGACTCCGAGGACTTGGGAGCCCTTCAGCCGGTGTTCCGTGACGTAGTGCTCGGCCCACATCTTCTCGGCTTCGCTCAGGAAAATCTCGTAGCCGTGCGTCTTCAGCTTTGGCTTGAGTCCGAGCAAGGGCAGCAGGCGGTTGTTGTTCTCGATGCTGTGGACCGAATAGTCCTGCGGGATCTGGTGTTGGACGAGGAGCCGGTCGGACACGCCGTGGTTCTCATAGGAATGGCTGTAGCGTTGGGTGGCGTCGATGAGCCGCGCGACGATGCGGTAGTGGATGCGGCCCTGGGTGTGGACGTTGATCGATGCGTCGTAGGCTTCCTTGCGCAGGCCGAGGACGTAGCGGAGTGCCTTGAAGGATCCTTCCTTGATCAGGTTCTTCTGGATGACGCGGTTGATGTGCGGGTTGCCTTCCAGCAGGTCGGCCGAAGCCTTCCAGAGCACGAAGCAGTCTATCTGCGCGTCGGGCAGGTTCGCGCGCAGTTCATGCAGGAACGGAGTGGCGATGAGCGTGTCGCCGACTCCGGACAGCGAGATGACGAGGATCTTCAAGCGGCTGCAGCGTGGGGAAAACGGTGCCTGGGAGGCAAGGGCCGGGAACACTCCGTAATCTTTCTCGGTCTCGCCCTCCTTCTCGTCATGGCATTCGTCGACCTCTTCGAACGAGGAGAAGGACGAGGACGAGAAGGAATAGGAAGTGGAAGGTTGGTCCCAAAGTCCCCTTTGAGCCCGTGCCGTCCACCGGATAGGTTTTACCGATGGAACAAAGGTTCAACGGCGGTGGCAGATGGATCCGGGCGTTCACGCTTGTCGAACTGCTCGTGGTCATCGCCATCATCGCGATCCTTGCCGGGATGCTGTTGCCGGCGATCGCGCGGTCCAAGGCCAAGGCCGAACGGATCTCCTGCGTGAGCAACCTGAAACAGATGGGATTGGCGATGTCCATGTATGTCCAGGACAACAACGACACGTTGCCTGGACCCATCTGGACGGGGCTCTACTCCACCTACAACAACGACACCAAATTCCTGCCCTACTACCTCTGGAGATACATCGGGATGCCGTCGCCGAATTTCCAGTTGAGGACGGCCCAGGTATTCGTCTGCACGGCGGCGGCACGAAATTTTCGGCCCGTTCCCGCAGGCACGGCCGCCACGTCGCCGAACCGTCCGATCAGCTACGTGTCCAATCCGCTGATCACAAATTCACCACCGGCGGATTTCGTCATCAGCCCGTTCGGGTATCCCACGAGCGCTGTCACTCCTGGACAACTCGATGCACAGCCGAAGCGGCTCTCCGCGATCTTCCGGCCGTCCAACGCGTGGGCCGTGTCGGACATCGATACGAACAACGCGGCGTCGGGTTCGACCTACTTCCCCTACATTTCCAGGTCTGTCGCCCACGGCGAGGTGCGCAACCAGATGTTCTTCGACTGGCACGTGGAGACGGTGAAGGTGAAGAAGTGACTGTGGCGACCGAGCGAACTTCTACTTCGAGGCCTCTGAACAACTCTGTTTTTGGGGCCGGATGAGGAAGGGAGTGGGATTGTGGACGTCGATGGACTGGGGAACGTGGTTTAGAACGGATCATTTTCTGAACGGGTGCCAGCGGAACGGATCGGACCCCGGACCTTGGGACGTGGCAGATCTGGCCCCGGGCGGCGATGTTGACCCAGCCCGACGAAACGACGCCACGACAGCCGGTCGCCCACCAGTTCCTCGCACTGCGGATCGGAGAGCCCGTAGCAGTGCTGCAGGAGTAGCTCGTTGAAGACGACCAGGGACGTCCGTGGCAACCTGCAGGTCCGCGCCAGCGCGCTCGTCCATCGTTACGGCCAGCTTGGCCATGCGCCGCGTCCGGTGTTCGACCTGCTGCTGCGCTACGCCGTGAGCGAGGACGGCTCGTTGCACGCGGAGAAGTTCTACCGAACGGCGTCCGACGAGTTCGCCTCTACCCGCTCCACCTTCCGTTGGCGTCATCTCGTGGCCCTCGCCCGCGTGACCGCGAGCGAGTTCGGCCGCCCGGCCCCGGGCATGGCCGAAGCCAAGGCCGTCTTGAAGGTGGCGTGACGAAATCGCGCCCGGGTGAGGTAGGGACGGCACGCTGCGCCGCCCGCGCCGCAGAGCGGCGCAACCTCAGCCGTGACGGACACGTTCGTGGATGGAAGTCCCCCTTGCCCGGCGCGGTTGGGGCGCCTTAACTCAGACCACAATGGAAACCGGATCGTCTTCCACCCCCCTCAGCTAGGAAAGACCGATACCATTTAGGCCCACTCCAAACGTCATGCACTCATCACCTTTTTCGCTACTGCTCGCCGCGTTCCTGATCGGCCTTTCCACCACCCGCGTCCACGCCGCGCCGCCGGGCAAGACCCAGAATCTCACTTCGTCAGAGCAAGTGCCGGAGGGCCTGGCCAAGTCCGACTGGTCGAGCATCCGCGCGGCATATCAGGCGGGGCGTCATGCCTTCCAGCCCACGGCCACCGGCTGGCAGGCGCGCAATCCGGGGCAGCAATGGACCACGAAGTTCGACGGGCGCGGCTTTGTCACGGAGCCGAAGGACGGCGCGTGGCAGTGGGGGCTGGAGTTGAAGAGCTACGGCTTTGGCGAAAACCAGCGGGCCATCAGCGGCACGCCCGCGGTGAAGGCGGAGGGCCAGCGGCTCACCTACCAGTGGGACGCAACGGTGCAGGAGTGGTGGGTGAATGATGCGCGCGGATTGGAGCATGGCTTCACGGTGAAGGAGAGGCCGGAGGAAAACAGAAATGGGAAGGCTTAAAGCAGAAATCCCCTCAGCTTCACCTTGGCCACCCGCGGCACGCTGCACCCGCGCGTCTCCGCCGATGCACTCGGCGTGCTCTTCCAAGACACCACCGGCGCGACCGTGCTCAACTACACCGGCCTCAAGGTCTGGGATGCCGATGGCAAGGTGCTCGCCTCTCACTTTGCGCCCGCCGAAGGTGGCGTGCGGCTCCTGGTGGAGGAACGCGGCGCGCGCTACCCGCTGACCATCGATCCCATCGCCCAGCAGGCCTATCTGAAACCGGCCCCCGACGGGGCCTTGCAGGCGGGGGATTCCTTCGGCTACTCCGTGGCCGTCTCGGGCGACACGGTGGTGGTCGGGGCTCCCACCGAGGACAGCAGCACGACGGGCGTGAACAGCACGCCCGACGAGAGCGCCCCCGACGCCGGTGCGGCCTACGTCTTCGTGCGCAGCGCGGGCGGGTGGACACAGCAGGCCTATCTGAAGCCGGCGGCCATCGGCACCTCGCAGGTGGGGGATCAGTTCGGCATCTCCGTGGCCGTCTCGGGCGACACGGTCGTCGTCGGGGCTTACGGCGATGACAGCAGCACGACGGGCGTGAACAGCACGCCCAACGAGAGCGCCCCCGACTCCGGTGCGGCCTACGTCTTCCTGCGCAGCGCGGGCGTGTGGACGCAGCAGGCGTATCTGAAGCCGGCCGCCGTAGGCACCTCGCAGGTGGGGGATCAGTTCGGAATCTCCGTGGCCGTCTCGGGCGAAACCGTGGTCGTCGGGGCTTGGGGCGAGGCCAGCAGCACTACGGGCGCGAACAGCACGCCCAACGAGAGCGCCGCCCAATCCGGCGCGGCCTACGTCTTCGTGCGCAGCGGGACGACATGGACGCAACAGGCATACTTGAAGCCGACCGCCGTCGGCACCACGCAGGCGGGGGATCTGTTCGGCTATTCCGTGGCCGTCTCGGGCGACACCGTGGTCGTCGGGGCTCCCACCGAGGACAGCAGCACCTTGGGCGTGAACAGCACGCCCAACGAGAGCGCCCCCGACG
>Ga0163144_10018859_pt1 | contig 13927 bp, 11 predicted proteins | sample OliLak19BULKMAT1_FD_123175 | JGI IMG/M metagenome (GOLD analysis project Ga0163144, IMG submission 123175) | Freshwater microbial mat bacterial communities from Lake Vanda, McMurdo Dry Valleys, Antarctica - Oligotrophic Lake LV.19.BULKMAT1 | ecosystem: Environmental > Aquatic > Freshwater >... | reverse complement strand
TGTTGCCGTTCTATGCGGCGATGTTCATCGGGCTGATCCTGATCACCTATTGGCCGCCCCTGTCACTGTGGCTGCCGAAGTTGCTCGGAGTGATGGATTGAGTAAAAATGCATCGCTCCCATTCTTCCCATTCTTCGAAGAAAATGAATGAATGAATGAATGAAAGCCGGGATGAATCCCACGCTCCGCTAGAGGCGCTGCCGCAGGCGGCTGATGGCCCAGGCGGCGTGCTCCGCGATCAGGGGATCGGGGTCGAGCGCCGCGCGTTCAAGTGCGGGAAGATCGTCGAGCGTTCCGGTGTTGCCCAGTGCGACGCAGACGTTTCGCAGGAAGCGCGGTCGCTTGATGCGCTTGATCGGAGACTTCGCGAAGAGGGTGCGAAATCCGTCGTCGTCAAGATCGAGGAAATCGCGGAGACGCTTTTCAAAAACCGTGGCGCGGGCATGGAAGGTCATCTCCCGCGACTCGACCGCAAACCGGTTCCACGGGCAGGCGTCAAGGCAATCGTCACAACCATAAATCCTGTCGCCCATGGCGATGCGGAATTCTTCAGGGATCGGCCCCTTGTGCTCGATGGTTAGATAGGACACGCAGCGCCGTGCGTCCACCCGCCTCGGCGCGGTGATGGCCTGAGTCGGACAGGCGGTGATGCAGGCGGTGCATTTCCCGCAATGGTCACCGAACGGGGCGTCGGGCGTCAGATCGAGCGTGGTGAGCAGCTCTGCTAGAAAAAACCAGGCTCCCATCCGGCGATGGATCTGCACGGTGGACTTGCCATTCCAGCCGAGGCCGGAATCGGTCGCGAAATCACGCTCCAGAACAGGACCGGTGTCCACGTAGAATCGCTGCGTGCCACCGAGCGATTGCAATTTCCCGTCGAACTCACGGAGGCGCTTTTCGATCACATCGTGATAGTCGTCATTCCACGCGTAGCGGGCGATCCGGTAGCCGCCTTCATGGCCTTCAGGAAACGGGCTACTGCCCGGATAGTAGTTGAGCGCGAGGCAGATGATCGATTTGCAATCGGGCAGGACCTCGCGCGGGTCACAGCGGCGCTCGGGCGTGCGTTCGAGCCACGCCATGTCACCGTGTTTGCCTTCGGCCACCCAATCGCGGAAAAGGTCGGCGTGACTGGCCTCTTTCGCCCTGGCGATCCGGCAATCGTCGAAACCGAGAGCCCGCGCCCACTCCTTGATTTGCTTTACCATCGGTTCAAAGGTGGCCGGTGAAAAAGTAGCGCGCGCTTTCAAGAATCCCTGTCGCGAGTTCGCCGCAATCGAGCCCAGTGGTATCCACCTTCAGATGGGCGGCCTCGTCGTAGAGCGGATTCCGGCTCTCCATCAACGCGGCGATGCGTGCGGCGGGATTGTCAGTGTGGAGCAGCGGACGGTCACGGTTCTTCGAGGTCCGCTCGATGATCACCTTTAGCGGAGCCTGCAGCCAGACGACGTAGCCGAGGCTGCGCAGGAGTTCCCGGTTCCGTTCCTTGCCCACCACTCCACCGCCAGTCGAGATGATGCGCCTGGGAGCGGACGGATCAAACAATTCCTCTAACACCGCGGTCTCCATTTCGCGGAACTTGTCCTCGCCATCATCGGCGAAGATTTCCGCGATGGACTTCCTCGCCCGTTGCTCGATGAAATGATCCATGTCCACCAAGGGGTAGCCGAGCCGGTGATGCAGCTCGCGCCCGACGGTCGATTTGCCACTCCCCATGAAACCGATCAGAACAATGTTCTTCGGCGGGGTCTGCGATTCGTTCATGAGTCGATGCTAAGGCGATGCGAGCCGGGAGATAAACCGCAAAAGCAGAGATCGAGCCATTTTGAGCGAATGACCGTCCCGGCGGATCCCGGAAATCACCAACAGGACGTGAAGACCGCACATCTTGCTCACACTCCATTCCTGATTCACGCCTGCCTGAAAAAAAATCATCGCGCCCCGGCAATCGCGCGCGACGGCGTCAACCTCCGCAAGTCCAATGGTTTCGGAACCCTGGGTATGATGATGGAGCGCTAAAGTTATGAGCACCAATCACTGCCATCACTAATGGCACGTCGATTGCTCAGTCGCAAGATTGTAACCGCTGAATTCAGAACCGAATCATCCGTTGTCATGAAACAAATCAAAATCCTCCTGCTCGCAGCCATCGTCTCCCTAACATCTCTAAGCCGCGCCGGCGCGGCACCGCTCAAGATCGGCTATTCCGACTGGCCCGGCTGGGTCGCTTGGGAAATCGGAATCAAGAAGGGATGGTTCAAGGAAGAGGGAGTCGATGTGGAATTCGTCTGGATGGACTACGTGAAATCCATGGAAGCCTACGCGGCCGGCAAGCTCGACGCCGTGTGCGTGACCAATGGCGACGCGCTGGTCACCGGATCCACCGGCAAACCCTCGGTCTGCATCCTCATCAATGATTTCTCCAACGGCAACGACATGATCGTCGCAAAGAAGGAATACAAGACACTTAAGGATCTCAAGGGCAGGACGATCGCGCTCGAGGAGGGGTTTGTGGAGCACCTTCTGTTATTGAAAGGCATGGAGATCAACGGCATGGCCGAGAGCGACATCACCATCAAGAACACTCCGACCAACAGCACACCTCAGGTGTTCGCATCCGGGCAGGTGGATGCCATCGGCGCTTGGCAGCCGAACTCCGGACAGGCTCTCAAGCTGGTCGCCGGATCCACTCCGATTTTCACCTCCAAGGATGTTCCCGGATTGATCTACGATGGCCTCTTCTGCGACCGTGACAGCGTGAAATCCCGCCGCGACGATTGGCTGAAAGTGGTGAAAGTCTGGTCGCGGATCTCGAAATACATGGCGGATGAGGACAACATCGACGACGCCCTCGCCATCCTCGCGGAGCGGGTGGGAGTGAAAACATCCGAGTATGAACCGCTTCTCGAAGGCACCAGGATCCTCTCGTCCGCGGAAGCACTCAAGGCATGGGAAAAGGGCGACGGACTCGGCTCGATCTACGGATCCTCCAAGATCGTCGATGATTTCAACGTCAAATACGGCGTTTACGAGAAACCGGCGGACGTTGATTCCTATTTCGATCCGTCGCTGTCCAAGGAAGTGCTCGGGAAATAGGCCGTCACGACAGGCCACGTCCCACCGCCAGAAGCGCCGGTCATGAAGTCCAAAACTCGCAGTCGTTGGTGGGCGGTCAGGAAGGATCTGGAGCATTCACGGGCATCGCTCCTGATGGCCCTCTCGTTCATCCTGCCCCTGGCCATCTGGTGCATCGCCGCCTACGGCCCGTGGTGGGATGTCGCCTATCAGGTCACCATTCCGGCCGAAAGTTCCCGCCTGCAAAGCGTCTATTCGGCAGGTGACCGCCTGCCTCCCGAGACCTGGAGCAAGGTCAACACCGCCCTCCTCGACGACAACGCCGAAATCCTGGCCGCGCGCGAATCCGGAACTCCCGCCACCGGCAGCACCCGCCAGAACAAGAAGGTCCTGCGGAAGCTTCATCCCCTCGCCTTCACCAACGGATGGCTCGCCCGGGATCAGGAAATCGACGACACGGCGATCCGCGGGACATGGATCAAACTCGCTGATGGAAAACTGGACGACTCCAAGGAACCTGTGACCGCAGAGAACATGAGGATCGTCAAGGCAAACGTCGAAATGCTCGCAAAGGCGGAGGACGGATGGCCCAAGGAATCGCTCCTGAACCTGATGCCACAATCCATCAAGGAATACGCGCGTCCCGTCTATCTGGTGCCTCCCGATGTGGTGGCGAAGTCATTCTGGAAAGGAATCACCGCCAGCAATCCTGACGCCGGCGAATCGGGATCCGAACGAAAGACCCTGCTCCAACGCTACGGTGAGTCCTGGCGAACCATCGTCCTGGGATTCCTGCTCGCCATTGTCGTGGCGATCCCGTTAGGCGTTCTGGCCGGCACCTACGACTTGGTTTCAAAACTCGCGGAACCCTTCGTCAACTTCTTCAGCTACATGCCCGCCCCCGCCTTCGGGGTGGTGTTGATGGCGATGTTCGGCCTCGATCTCGGGCCCAAGATCATGCTGGTTTTTCTCGGCACCCTGCCGTCGGCCATCCTGACGATTTCCAAAACCACGCGCGGTCTCGACGGCTCGCTGCTGGAAGCGGCGCAGACCCTCGGCGCCAACCAGAAGCAGCTCATCACCACCGTCGTCATTCCCGGAATCCTGCCCAATCTCTACAAGGATCTGCGCCTGCTCTTCGGCACCGCATGGACCTGGCTCGTGATCGCGGAACTGCTTGGATTCAAGAGCGGACTCTCGGAAATCATCGACACCCACGGCCGCCGCTTCCAGTTCGACATCGTCTATCCGGCCATTCTCATGATCGGACTCTCCGGCTTCTTCATGGACCAGATCCTCGCCTATCTCGCCCGCTATTTCTTCCCATGGACCGACCAGCCGAAGAAGGGATTCATCGGCAGGTTCTTCTCGGGAATCTCCGGTCTATCGGGAATGCCCCGCCTGATCAAGCCCTCCAGGCCAGCGCCGGCGGATGCCCTAACCAAAAGCATCGCCTCATGATCGCCGGCCTTTCCTACAAGGACCAGTCACCCGAGGTAAGCGCACGCTTCGACAAGCTCAAGGCACGGCCCGAACTTCTGGAGATCTCCAGCCTCTATAAGATTTTCGACTCGAAGGCCGGCGAGGTTGTCGCACTCCAGGACATCGATCTAACTGTCCATCGCCGCGAGTTCATGTGTGTGCTCGGCCAGTCCGGCTGCGGAAAATCCACCCTCATCCGGATCCTCGCCGGGCTGGAAACCCCGACCTCCGGCGAAGTCCTCGTGGACGGAGTGCCGGTCATCGGCCCCGGGCGCGACCGCGGCATGGTCTTCCAGAGCTACACCTTGTTCCCATGGCTCACCGTCAAACAGAACGTGATGTATGGACCGCGCATGGCGGGAAAGAGCGACATCACCAACGAAGGCGAGGCCCGCCAATGGCTGGCCTTGGTCGGCCTCGACAAGTTCGAGGATTCCTATCCACACCAGCTCAGCGGCGGCATGAAACAGCGCGCGGCCATCGCACGCGCCCTTGCCAACGAGCCACGCATCCTTCTCATGGACGAGCCCTTCGGCGCGCTCGATCCGCAGACGCGCCAGCAGATGCAGGCCTACCTCCTCCAGATCTGGAAAAACGTCGATATCACCATTTTCTTCATCACCCACGATCTCGACGAGGCAATATTTCTATCCGACCGGATCCTCGTGCTCGATCCTCGTCCGGGCCGCGTCCGCGAGGTCGTCGAGGTGCCGGTCCCGCGCCCTCGCGATCACGAACAACTCCGCTGCCCGGAATTTCTCGCCACCAAGGCCCACCTCGAGACGATCATCCATCCCGAGGACTCCAACGAAAAGCCCTCGTTCGACAAGCTGCCGATGGGCCGGATGACCGATGTCGGCGACAATGTGGAGTGAAGAAACCAGTATGATGATCCGCTCAATTTCGTCATACGATTTGCAAGAATTGCTTATCCTTGCGTGCTCCACGCTGCTACATCCGGCGCATGTCAGAGACACGAACCCGATCCGAACACACCGCCCATCGCGTCACGATTTCAATCCCGAACGAGCTGCCCCATGATTCCCACCCCACTCCACTCACGCACCCTGCACGGAGCAGGCATGTGGTCCGCCGTCATCTCGCGCGGCAAGCGCCTCCGCCTCACCGACATCAGCGGCGGTTCAAACGTCGGCATGTTGCTCTACAACGCGCTCGAACGCAGCGAACGCTATAACATGCCGGACACCCTCAAGGGCCAGCACATCTTCTATCTGCGCGCGCCCTATTGTCTCCACTCCGACATGGGACGGCTGCTCGCCTCGATCACGCACGACACCGTCGGCTGGCACGATACCGTCTGCGGCCACTCGGATGCCGCCCGTGTTCTCGCGAAATACGGCGAGAACGACTATCAGACCGCCCGCAACGACTGGAACCGCAACGGCCGCGACTGTTTCCTCATCGAACTCGCGAAGTGGGGCCTCGGAAAAAAGGACCTCGTCCCGAATCTGAATCTCTTCAGCAAGGTCGTCTCCGATGACGGAGGCCAGCTCACCTTCATCTCGGAAAACTCAAAACCCGGCGATGTCATCGAGCTGCGTTTTGAAATCGATACCCTCGTCATCCTCAACACCTGCCAGCATCCGCTCGACCCGGATCCCGTCTATCACCACCGCCATGTGAAGCTCGAGGTCTTCGCTGGAGATCCTCCTACGGAAAATGATCCATCCCTCACGGTCCGCCCGGAGAACCTCCGTGCTTGGGAGAACAACGAAACCTATCACACCCTTCGCTTCTAACTTCCATGATCGAAAGCACTCTCAACCCGGAAGCAGCCGTGTTCCGCGAAACCATTCCCGCAGGCGACTGGTGGGTCCATGAAATCAAGAAGGGCCAGACCCTGCGCATCCTCGATCTCGAGGGAAACCAGGCCGCCGACACGCTTTTCTTCAGCGCTGCAGATCCCACTGAACGCTACAGCGCCGACCGCACGATCCAGGAGCAGGCCGCGCTCTATCTGACTACCGGCACCAAGCTCATGAGCACCGAGGGAAATCCCCTGCTCACCATCACTGCCGACACCTGCGGCCGTCACGACACGCTCGGCGGAGCCTGCTCGCGCGAGTCCAACACCATGCGCTACGCCCATGACAAGGAGTGCATGCACGCCTGCCGCGACAGCTTCATCCGCGGCGCCCAGGAATGGAACGTGGAACTCAACAAGCGGGACCTCGGCCCTAACATCAACTTCTTCATGAACGTCCCTGTGACTCCCGACGGCCAGCTCAGCTTCGCCGACGGCATTTCCGCGCCGGGGAGATATGTCGAAATGATCGCCGACATGGACGTCGTTTGCCTCATCTCGAATTGCCCGCAGTTGAACAATCCCTGCAACGGCTGGAACCCGACGCCCGTGGAGGTTCTTATCTGGAGCGCGTAATTCATTCCGCCCGTACCGCCTTCGAAGCAACTTGCGGAATAAATTCCGCGTTCCATTTTCCCAATGAAAATCCTCATCGCCAATCGCGGAGAAATCGCCGCCCGCGCCATCCGCACCTTCAAGAAACTCGGTTACCAAAGCATCGCCGTCTATTCGGAACCTGATTCCGGCGCACCCCACGTCGATCTAGCGGACGAGTCCCATCTGCTAGGACCCGGCCCGGTCTCGGAAAGCTATCTGCTCAAGGAAAAACTGTTATCCATCGCCCTCGAAGCCGGTGCGGACGCCGTTTTCCCCGGCTACGGACTCCTCAGCGAGAACACCGGCTTCGCCCGGATGTGCGAGGATGCCGGCGTCAAATGGATGGGCCCGACTCCGGAACAAATCATCGCCTTCGGATTGAAACACGAGGCCCGCCGCCTCGCCGGTGAGGCGGGAGTGCCGCTGGTTCCCGGAACCGACCTGCTGGAAAATGCGGAGGCCGCGATTCTAGCAGCGCGGGACATCGGCTACCCCGTCATGCTGAAAAGCACGGCAGGCGGCGGCGGCATCGGCATGAAGGTCTGCCAGGATGAGGATGAGCTCCGTCGCGAGTATGATTCCGTGGTCCGCCTCAGCCAGCGCAGTTTCGGTTCCGGCAGCGTCTTCATCGAGCGTTTCATCCAGCGCGGCCGGCATGTGGAAGTCCAGATTTTCGGCGATGGCAAAGGCAAGGTGTTAGCTCTCGGCGAACGGGATTGTTCCGTCCAGCGCCGCAACCAGAAAGTCTTCGAGGAAACACCCGCTCCCGGTCTATCAGACAAAACCCGTGCCGCCCTCCACGCCGCCGCCGTCAACCTCGGCGAGAGCGTGAGCTACCGATCCGCCGGCACCGTGGAATTCATCTACGACGCCGACCGTGACGACTTCTTCTTCCTCGAAGTGAACACCCGCCTTCAGGTGGAGCACGGAATCACGGAAATGGTGACCGGCATCGACATCGTCGAGTGGATGGTCCGCCTCGCGCTCGACGAATCTTGGGAAATGCCTGACTCATCCCCCACCCCGCAGGGTTGTGCGATCCAGGCACGGGTTTATGCCGAAGACCCGAATTACAACTTCCGCCCGAGTTGCGGACTGCTCACCGAGGCGACATTCCCGGAGTGGACCCGTTGCGATGGCTGGATTCTTCCAGGCACCGAGGTGAGCCCGTTCTACGATCCACTGTTAGCCAAGGTGATGGTCCACGCGGAAAACCGCACGGCGGCAGTCGCCAGGATCGAGAAGGCGCTGGAGGAAACCCGGATTTCCGGCATCGAGACCAACCTCCGCTACCTCCGCGATATCACCCGCTGGAGCCCATATCTAATAGGCGGGGTCGCCATGCGCGACATGGCGGATTTCATTTACACTCCCCATACCATCGACGTGGTATCCGCAGGCACGATGACCACCGTGCAGGATTGGCCGGGCCGCGTCGGCTATTGGGAGGTTGGGGTGCCGCCATGCGGGCCGTTTGATTCCCTATCACTGCGTCTCGCCAACAAACTCGTCGGAAACGACGAGGGCACTGCCGGATTGGAAATCACGATGACCGGACCGACGCTGCGCTTCAATTCTCCGACAGCGATCGCGGTCGTGGGCGCATCCGCCTTGATGTTGAAGAACGGCGAACCCGTGCCGATGAACGAGCGCATCGAGATCGCCGCCGGGGATGTGCTGAAGATCGGTAGATTTGAAAGTGCCGGGGCACGGGCGTGTTTCGCAGTGGCGGGTGGAATTGACTCGCCGGAGTATCTCGGGAGTTGCTCGACATTTACGTTAGGAAAATTCGGAGGGCCTTTCGGTCGCGCATTGTTGCCCGGCGATGTCCTGGGCATAGGGAGTGGGGACATTCCTGTCCCCACAAAGAGAGGACAAGAGTGTCCTCTCTCCTTAAGCCACGAGTGGAAAATCGGCGTCCTCTACGGTCCGCACGGTTCTCCCGATTTCTTCCTCGATGAAGACATCGACACCTTCTTCGCCACGAAGTGGGAAGTCCACTACAACTCCGCCCGCACAGGAGTTAGACTCATCGGTCCCAAACCGAAATGGGCGCGCACCGACGGCGGCGAGGCGGGTCTTCACCCCTCCAACCTGCATGACAATGCCTACGCCATCGGCGCGGTGGATTTCACCGGCGACATGCCCGTCATCCTCGGCCCCGACGGACCGAGCTTGGGTGGCTTCGTCTGCCCGGTCGTCGTGTTAGATGCGGAGTTATGGAAACTTGGCCAACTCCGTCCAGGCGACCTCATCAAATTCGTTCCAGTGGACGAGGCATGGGCGAAAGCCCGGCAAGTCGAGGTTTCGGAATTCATCGCCGGTGATCGCCGCGAACTATCCGATCCTGTCGAGTGCGAACGCGGATCCTGTTTCATCGACTCCTTCGGCGAGGGAGACGACAAGGTGGTCGTCCGGCGTGCGGGTGATCGCTATTTCCTGATCGAGTTCGGCCCACATCACCTCGACTTGAAATTGCGCTTCAAGGCGCATGTGGTTCACGAGTGGCTCAAGGAACAAAACATCGCCGGCATTCTCGATCTAACACCAGGAATCCGCTCGCTCCAGGTCCACTTCGACCCCGGCGTCATCGGGCGCTGTGACCTATGGGAAAAAATCCGCGACGGCATCAACTCGCTGCCACCCTTGGAACAGATCGAAGTCCCGACGCGAATCGTCCACCTGCCATTGAGTTGGGAAGACCCCAGCACATTGGAAGCCATCCGTCGCTACATGCAGAGTGTCCGTCCGGACGCGCCATGGTGCCCGAGCAATCTGGAGTTCATCCGCCGTATCAATGGCCTCGAGTCGATCGCCGAGGTCTATGAAATCTTCTTCAACGCCTCCTATCTGGTCATGGGCCTCGGCGATGTCTATCTGGGTGCCCCGGTCGCGACTCCGCTAGATCCCCGGCACCGGATGGTGACGACGAAATACAATCCCGCGCGGACCTGGACGCCTGAAAATGCCGTCGGCATCGGCGGTGCCTATCTCTGCATTTATGGGATGGAAGGTCCCGGCGGCTATCAGTTCACCGGCAGAACCATTCCTGTTTGGAACCGTTGGCGGACCACGGAGGATTTTCAGAAACCGTGGCTGCTGAGATTTTTCGACCAACTCCGTTTCTATCCGGTGAGCGCGGAGGAATTGCTACGCCTGCGTGAGGAAGTCCCGCGTGGAAGGCATAAGTTGGAGATCGAGGAGAAGGTCTTCCGCTTCTCGGAGTATGAAGCATTTCTTGAAGCAAATTCCGCTGAGATCGATGCGTTCCAACAAAAGCAACGCGCCGCGTTCGAGGCCGAGCGCAAGCGCTGGGAGGAAGCGGGCCTCTCGATGGATGCGCCTGCGGAAGCCGTCGTCGAGGTGGTGGAACTAATCATTCCCGACGGATGTTTCACCATGGACAGTCCGGTGACCGGCAGCGTCTGGAAAATCGAGGTTACCATTGGCTCCCGGCTTGCATCAGGAGGCACCGCACTGATCCTGGAAGCCATGAAGATGGAAGTCCCGATGGAAGCGGATGAGGAGATCGAGATCGTGGAGATCCTCGTCGCAGAAGGAGCCAGCGTTAGAGCCGGCCAGGCGCTGGTCATCGTGAAACGTGGCAGCGGTTTCCAACCGCCAGCCTCTCTAACTTGAATCGGCATGGCGGTTGAAAACCGCCGCCACGAACCACTATGAACATCCAGCATCTGAAATCACGCTATGACGAAGGACTCACTCCATCCAAACTCATCGTTGAGATTTACCAAAAGATCATCGCTTGGAACGATCCTGCGATTTTCATCCATCTTCCTGAAGAGTGGATACTGCTGGAAATCGCGGGGGTCGTGGAGGCGATGCCCAAGGACTTACCACTCTGGGGAATCCCATTCGTTGTGAAGGACAACATCGATGTCGCCGGTTGGCCGACGACGGCGGCTTGTCCGGAGTTTTCATACATCCCGGAGAATGACGCTGAGGTGGTTAGAATGCTCAGGGCGGCGGGTGCCATCCCGATTGCCAAGGGAAATCTCGATCAATTCGCCACCGGACTGGTGGGAACCCGTTCACCACACGGAGTTCCACGAAACGCCATCGACGCTGGGTTTCTACCCGGAGGCTCCAGCTCCGGGAGCGCCTCTGCGGTCGCTGCCGGACTCTGTGCATTTTCACTTGGGACGGATACCGCCGGCTCGGGCCGGGTGCCTGCCGCGTTTCAGGAACTCATCGGCTGGAAACCGACGCGAGGACTCCTGAGCAATCGCGGGTTGGTTCCCGCCTGCAAATCGCTGGATTGCATTTCGGTATTCGCTAACACTGCGGGAGACGCGTCGCGGGTGGCGGATGTGGTCGGCGTTTTCGACCCGGAAGATCCGTTTGCTAGAGAAGTGGTCGCAGCCGAATCATTTAAAACGAATTTCCGATTCGGCGTTCCAAAGGATCTGGATTTCTCGGATGATCCGGACACCCCGGGACTCTATCAGGAGGCAAGGAAACGTCTGCAGTCAATCGGCGGCGAAGAAGTCGTGATCGACCTAACCGCGTTCACCGAGGCAGCCAAGCTTCTCTACGAAGGTCCGTGGGTGGCAGAGCGCTGGGCGGCGGTCGGGGATTTCGTCGAGAAGAATCCCGATGCGGTATTTCCGGTGACCCGCAAGATCCTCGAGTCATCCAAGGGTTGGGACGCTGTGGCCACCTTCAAGGCGCAATACAAGCTGCGGGAGTTCGCCCGGATCGCTGATAAGGTATGGCAGCGGGTCGATGTCATCTTGTTGCCGACCACGCCGCGGCTTTACACCGTCGCGGCGAATCTGGCGGATCCCATCGCAACGAATTCCATCCTCGGGAGATATACCAATTTCATGAATCTGCTGGATCTGTCGGCAGTCGCCATGCCGGCAGGCCGCGCGCGGTCAGGCCGTGCTCCGTGGGGAGTCACGCTGGCAGCTCCAGCGGGATTTGATAGATCGCTGCTGGAACTGGCAGGCCGTTTCGCCGGTGAGATGAACGATTGCGAATCGAGGGAGTCCGGGCGGATCCCGTTACTCGTCTGCGGTGCGCATCTGGAAGGCCTCGCGCTGCATTGGCAACTGGAGGATCGGGGGGCGGTTTTGCGGGCAAAGACCCGGACAGCTCCGGCCTATCGGATGTATTTGATTCCCGCCGAAGGCAGGATTCCAGCAAGGCCGGCGCTGATCCGGGATGATCAAAGTGGCTCGGCCATCGAAGTGGAGGTCTGGGAAATGCAGCCTGCGGAATTTGGCGACTTCGTTTCAAAAATCCCGGGGCCGCTTGGAATCGGCAAGGTTTTGCTCGAAGACGGCAGCGAGGTTCCCGGATTCATTGCAGAACCGCGCGCTGCCAATGGAGCCGAGGAGATCACGCGCTTCGGAAGTTGGCGGGCGTGGCTGAATTCGACCACCTAGCCAATCGTTTTTGCGGACGATGATATGTCTCGCCGTCCTGTTCTGATTTGGTAGTTTTTGGACCATGGACCGGATCAGGGAAAATCCCGCTTTTCAAACGACGATGTGGTCCGTGGTGATCCGGGCCGGCGGCAGCGACGAACAACAAAAGCGCGTCGCCTTGGACCAGATCTGCCGCTCCTATTGGAAGCCGCTGTTCGTGTTTTGCATCCGTGAGGGCAGGCGGGTTCAGGATGCGGAGGATTTGACCCAATCCTTCTTCGCGCATTTGCTGGCGAGGGAAACCCTGCGGGTGGCGGATCCGCAACGAGGACGCTTCAGGTCGTTTCTCCTGACATCGTTCCGGAACTTCATGGCCGGCGAGTGGGACCGCAACCGGGCGGGCAAACGCGGCGGGACGGCGACGCATTTTTCGTTCGATGCGGGTGCGCGTGGTGTCAATCTCGCGATCACCGATGGTTGCAGTCCCGAGCAGGCATATGACCGGCAGTGGGCGTTCGATCTGGTAGAGCGGGCGACTTCGGCGTTGCGGATTGAATCGATGAAAAACGACCGCGGCCGGTGGTTCGATCTCATTTCCGGCCCGACGGCAGGCACCGCCTATGAGGAGGTGGCGGCCGAACTCAACACCACGGAAGAAGCGGTGAAAAGTTTTGCGAAACGCGCCCGCAGGCGATTCCGCCAACTCATCGAGCGCGAGATCGCCGATACCGTGTCCAGCCCCGGCGATGCCGCCGATGAAATGGCCTATCTGGTGGAAATCCTGCGCGGTTGAGGAACGAAACTATTCACTCTGATAGATCCCCTCCCCTGCAGATGCACGAACTCATACGCTGCCCCGGCTGCGGCAGTCTCGTACCGGATGGCACGGGTCCGATGTTCTGCCCGGTATGTGTGATGTCCGGAGAGGAAGAGCCGGAGGAGGCAACGGGCGACGGAGCCGGGACCGGACGAATGGGCCGCTATTTGTTGCTGGAGGAAATCGCCCGTGGAGGAATGGGTGTGGTTTACCGGGCGCGGCAGGATGGACTGCACCGCGTGGTGGCGATCAAGGTGCTGCCCGGCGCGGCCTTCGCGGCACCGGAATTCCGCAGGCGGTTCCAACGCGAGGCAGAGACCGCGGCGCGGCTTGCTCATCCAGGCATCGTGAGGATCCATGAAATCGGAGAGGCGGCGGGCCAACCGTTCATTTCCATGGAATTCATCGAAGGACCGTCATTGGCGGAACTTCTGGAGCGGCAGCGGATGCCACCGGCATCTGCCGCGGACCTTGTCCGCCAGGTCGCTCTGGCGGCGGAACACGCGCACGGCCATGGAGTCGCCCACCGGGATCTGAAGCCATCCAACATCGTCATGAACGCGGACAATCAGCCCGTGCTCACGGACTTCGGGCTCGCCCGGTTTTTCGACCGTCTGAACCCGCACGAGGCGACGCTCGATTCGATGGGTTCTCCCGCCTACCTGCCGCCGGAACGGGTTGGGATATCTCGTGAGGAGAATCCCGTGGCGGAGGATGTCTATGGCTTGGGCGCTATTCTCT
>Ga0163144_10018858_pt1 | contig 13927 bp, 10 predicted proteins | sample OliLak19BULKMAT1_FD_123175 | JGI IMG/M metagenome (GOLD analysis project Ga0163144, IMG submission 123175) | Freshwater microbial mat bacterial communities from Lake Vanda, McMurdo Dry Valleys, Antarctica - Oligotrophic Lake LV.19.BULKMAT1 | ecosystem: Environmental > Aquatic > Freshwater >... | reverse complement strand
TACCCGCTTCGCCTTATCACTCATCGATAATGTGGCTGAATTGGCTCTTGTAAAGTTAGCTTGTACTTATGAGCATGACAATGAACATTCGGAGTTTTTTCGCCAAGAACCAGTTCATCCAATTAAGGAGGTTGAAAAAGCATCGGGGATATATTTCCCTGATAAATTAACGGGTCTGAAAAATCTAGGGTGCCTTTCTGAAGAGCAATCGCAAATACTAAGGAATCTACACTCATTCAGAAATAGCTCGCACCATTTCGGTGAAACTCATGAGAAAGTATTACATTCAATTACGTCTTACTACCTACAACAAACATGCCTTCTTGTATCTCAATATAAATCCCGAACTACCTGTTTAAATGATTGGCTTGAAATTCCTTTTAGAACCAAGAGATATCTTGGTGAAATAAAATACATACCTAATGATATTAGATCGATTAATACTGATGTCCTTTTTACCGCATACAACACCCAGTCTTTAATCGTTGATTCATTCAAAACTAATCTTTCTGAAACCTTGGCAAATGACTTACTAGATTCAATAGATTCTTTTGAAGGAAGTCTGATGTTTCTACTTGATGGAGGTCCAGCTATTTTTGAAACAAATGAGATATTTACCTATTTAGTAACTCCTGAGAAAACATTTAGTTGGAATGCTGAATCATACTGGTACGAAAATAAAAGTTCTGATGGATATAAGGATTTTTTAAAGAAGGAGTTAAAGCTAAAAGATAAGAAAAACCCTCTTGCTACATGGAAACAGAAGGCGGAAAAGATTAAAACTATGGAAGAGTCCAAAGCCCTTGAGACCTACTGTAGATTTTTGTACAAAAAAGAGGAATTTACCGTTTATAAAAATAAGCTGGATGAACATACCAGCGATCTAGACGATTGGGTTCAGTTGCAGATTGATATTGCTCGAGAAAAGTGATTCTGTACCTAAATTTGTTATAATTAAAGAAGATACGCTAGTTTTGGCCTACGGAGCATGCGTGTGGTTCAACTCCACATGTAGTAGTAGGGGCAACAGTCATTATTAGCCTGATGTTTAACTTCACAATTGATATGACTAATATTTTTGCAGTAGTACCAATGATTGTAGTGATGCTAAAGGGTCTTCATGCTCTGTACGCCAAAGTTCACGTATCTGGAGAATCTCTCTCCGCTACATAAAAATCAATCCGAGTTTTCCCAGACTCTCCAAACGGATCATCAAACGAAACAACCGGTGGTTTTCCTCGAGCTGAGTACTCAAGTGTCTTAAACAGATACCCAAGATACGAACCAGTATATTTATACCTGAGCATACACTCTACTATTTTGTCGGTTACTTCATCAGGATAGCCACGCCATTTATATATCTGAGGATACTTATCAATCCAGTCATTTACCACATACGTCACCCACATCACAAGTTCGTCCTTGGCACAGGAGTTGCCCTTCTGGGCAAGACGTACCAGAGCGACTGTCATGCGGTTACAAATCTCCTTATCGTTACCATCTGCTCGTACCATAAACAAATAGAGTTTATCTTTGTACTTGAGTAGTATTTTATCTACCTCTTCTCGCTTTTCATAAAATCGTATCTTCTTAATACGATGTCTACGCCAGCGTTTCTGAAACGGTCGGTCGATCTGTTCAGTTATTGAATCCCAATCAATCGTGTCTTGTTCGGTACGGAAGTTTTTTGACAAGTACTTATATAGAGGTTGGGACTGCTTAAAAATCCATGAACTCGTGAACGTCTCAGGGTTATGAGTTTGCAGTAAAGCGTTGAGCTTTTTGATGGCAGTTTTTGTAGTAATGAATATAGTTTATCCCTTCTCGTAAACCGACAAAACCGACACTTTTAATCAAAATCACTCTAGACAAATTGTTATTGTATTTGCCAGTTATTTTACCTGTGTATTACTTTTTGAATTTCATTTACAACACTGACACCCCACCTTCTTTTAGCTACCCACCCAGTCAAACAATCCTCTAATTTCTCTTTACACCTTTGACAGCCTCACTGATTTTTCATCAATTTTTTCCACTCTAAAACCTGCTACCCTCAAAGTACCAGAGAGAAGACGTTCTCTTCGGTATCACTTAAACAGTCGACGAGTCTCATTAATAAGTAACTTTAATGTATGAAGACATCTACTTCAACGTTGTCGGTAACGTATATTCCTGTAAGTGAACTGAAGCCGAACGAGTATAACCCTCGCACCCACACACCGGACGCAATTGAAAAGCTAAAGCAGTCGATTAAAGAGCACTCGATGGTAGATCCGATTATTGTAAACAGTGCACCAGAACGAACGGGTATCATCATTAGTGGTGAAATGCGGTGGAAGGCTTGCCAAGAGCTTGGACACGAAACGGTACCAATCATTACTCTTAATATCCCAGACCTAGAGAAAGAAAAGAAGCTTTGTTTACGCCTTAACGCTATCGCGGGAGATTGGAACGAAGAGCTACTCAAAGATTTTGACGAGAACTTCTTGCTTGATTCAGGTTTTGAGCCAGATGATTTAAGTATTATCTATGGCGATGTCATAGAAACTGAAGAAGATGATTTCTCGGTAAAGAAAGAACTGGAAGCCATCGGTGAACCGATTAGTAAATTAGGTGATCTATACCAACTTGGTCCCCATCGGCTACTCTGCGGTGACTCAACCGAACTAGAGACTGTAAAGCGAGTGGTCGGAGAAGCGAAAATTGATCTCATCTATAACGACCCTCTGTATAACATCTCATACGATTACAGAGCCGGTATTTCAGGCACCAAGAATTATGGTGGTTCAGCTAAAGATTCAAAGAGCGACTTTGACTACGAAACGTTTTTGCTTCAGACGATGAGTAATGCTCTGGCAGTCTCAAACCCAGAAGTACACATGTTTTACTACTCTGATCAAAAGTACGCTTCATTAGTTCAACGACTATACAGTGAGATTGGTGTTGACTACAAACGGACATGTATCTGGCTAAAAGGAATCGCCAATCCCACTCCGCAGGTAGCTTTTTCAAAGATATATGAACCCGTCACCTATGGCGTACGAGGTAAGCCATATCTCAACAAGCAGTATCATAACTTCAATGAACTACTCAATAAGGAAATGACTAACGGTCATCGAGTCATTGATGAATTATACGACATCATAGATGTATGGGCGGTTAATCGTCTTTCAACTAATGACTATGAACACCCCACTGAAAAGCCAGTAACGCTTCACGACAAACCAATTAAGCGTTGTACTAAAATTGGCGACAACATCCTCTCCCTCTTTGGTGGCAGTGGCGGAGAAATGATTGCTGCTCACCAGTTAAAACGCAGGATGTTTATGGTTGAAATAGACCCTGTATTTATTGATTTAATCATCAGACGCTATGAAAAGTTCACTGGAGAAAAAGCGGTTAAAATCAACTAACGGAGTGGTCTGGCAGGTAGGGCCACATCGTATTGCATGTGGCGATGCTAGAGATCCAGAACTCTTGAGTAAGTTGTTTAAGGGTGAAAAAGTAAAATCGGTTATCTGTGACGTTCCATACGGAATCAACTACACTAATGCTAAAGAAGATTATGTTGATATTAAGGTCAAGAAAGCCATCGCAAACGATGATATTACTGACGAAGAAAAATATGCTCAGTTTAACGAAGACTGGCTGAATGCTGTCATTCCGCACCTAGCCACGAAAAATTCAGTGTATATCTTCAATTGCGATAAGATGCTCTTTGCTCTTCAGGATGGTATGAAGCGAGCTAGTATTCGATTCGCTCAACTAATTGTTTGGGTAAAAAATCAGCCAGTCATGGGGCGTCTGGATTATCTTCCACAACATGAGTTGATTGCATACGGATGGTACAAGAAGCATGAGTTTAGACGAGCAAAAGATAAGTCAGTGTTGTTCTTTCCACGCCCCAGTAAAAGTCCTTACCATCCAACTACAAAGCCCATCGCTCTTATAAAGAATCTGGTACTCAACAACACAAGAGTTGGTGACGTTGTGTTTGATGGATTTCTTGGTTCAGGTACTACCGCCCTTGCGTGCCAAGAAACAGGTAGGGTCTGCTATGGCTGTGAGCTAGATCCTGAGTATTGCGACACAATCCTAAAAAGATTTGAAAAGCGATATGGTCTAACAGCATATGAAGTTACCTGAAGAAAAAAAGAAATTCATTGAGTTGATTGAAAAGGGTGTCTCAGTTACCAAGGTCTGCCAAATGCTGAATATTCACCGTAGTACCTTTTATGATTGGAAAAACAATAATGTTACCTTCGCCAAGCATTACATGCAGGCAAAATCTATCTGCCATGAAGAGACGAGCGACGCTGCCTCCTATCATTATCACAAGTTTGTTCGTGAAGGTAACCCAAAATTCTTGATGAAGTGGCTTAATGAGCAACATCCAGAATTTGTACAGAAACCACTTCGAGTACTTCTGCATAAAGTCGGCGATCATGAAAGTGGCCTAGTTTCTCTCACAAATGATGAACTCTTTAGATTAATTCATGCGTATCAAAATGCAGGATACAGTGCAAATGAAACCCTTGAAGAAAAACTCAAAGAGAAATATCTAGAATGGTTACTTAAAAACGACCCTAGCTTACTACAACACCACGACCCTCATCTTGTTGCTAGACACAAAGTGTATGGAGACGTTGTTCGCCACTCTATTGAGAAACATCGTCTATCCCAAGAAGACGAAGAAGAATAGTTTCTGGTAAAATCCTATGCTTCTTCAACCCATTACATTTCCTGCATGCGAGCGTCAGATTTCGAGGATGATTCGAACCAAAGTTCTGCGATTCCACTTTCATGCCAGTGGCAGGGATGAGCTTGCGCAACTCTTTGTTCAATACGTTAGATGCTAATGGGATGATATGGTCTGGCTCAAGGCCAGACTCTGGAGAACACTGCGGATGGATGCCAAGTTGGCACTGTCCGTGGTGTTTTTCAATAAGGTCGAGTAGTATCTTCTTCCGCACCTTATCAAACTCCCAGCGTTTAATAGCGTGGTGACGAAAATCAAAGAGATCTGAATATACATGGTCTAAAAGACTAACGTCACCATCTGCGAGAATATCAGCAAATAATTGCCTATCTTCAGGGTACTCAAACATTGTTGAAGAGGATGATCAAACTGATCACCACAACTATAACTACGCAGATCATTATCTTCTCTCCATTCGTATAGATACGAGGAAGGGTCTTTTCACTTAGAGCTTGTTCAAGGGTTTTACCTTGGTCAGCGAGGAGTTTCTGTCCAATCGGTGAATCAAGTGGAATGAGGTTATTTGAACCGCACTTCACACAAGTCTTATACCGTGAGGACGAACGCCATAATGAGTAGATGATCCCTGGAATGATGAAACATAACCATAGGACTATCTCGATTAAGATACTTCCTTTAATAGCAGTTTTGGAACTGCCAATATGCCCGCAAGCGGAGCAAATAAGTTTTTGGGGCATTTTTTTGCGTAGGATTTACGAGTAATTCTTGTGTAACACAAAAGGCCACACAAGACCGACGACAACCCCTTTCGGGATTATCTCTCACCCTTTCGAGTGAGAACCTACGCAAATAAGTGCCGGCTTATGTGGCCGTTTCTATTTGCGTAGGATTTTGTGCACCATGCCAGGATTACTCGCTGGTTTAGGTGTTGTTGAGGACAATAATACCGCAAATAACGGTATTAGTCAGTAGCTTAGCTTAGTTATTGGGTCTTGCGAAGGGGTCTTACAAGAAGTTGCAAAGTTGCACTTTAAGCATATTCTTTACATATGCCAGAAGAAGTTTATTCATTAAAAAACCTTGAACTTGCTTGGAAATGGATTAAGAGTAATCCAGATAAAAATTACAAGCAGTTTTTTCGGTCTTCATATCAAAAACACGAGTTGATTTGTGACAGCTTCCTCCAAGACTTACACGAGGATTTAACAAATGGAACATACGAACCCAGCCATGCGTGTAAAGTATATTTGCCAAAAAAATCTGGAGTGTTGCGTCCGTATTCATTATTAACTGTTCGTGATCAGATTGTATATCAAGCTTTTGCTAACCTAATCGCAGAATCATTAGTAGAAAAAATTGGTGGTGATTACTACAAGAAGATCTTTGGTCATTTGTACGCAGGAAAAGATAATATTTGGTTTTATAAAAAGTGGTCAACTGGTTATTCGAAATTTAATAAAAGTGCCGTTGAAGCATTTGAATCAGGCCAAATATATGGAGCGAGTTTTGACCTTACTGCTTGCTACGACAGTATTGATCATGGAGTATTGTCACACTACCTTAAACAACTTGGTTTTGATCAGGAATTTTGTGATGCATTATGTAAAAATCTATCTTGTTGGACAGTAACAAAATATGATGAGCCTATATATCAAGGGCACGGAATACCTCAGGGGCCTTTAAGTTCAGGACTAATCTCGGAGGTTGTTCTACATTCTTTTGATAATGAAAAAAGAAAGAATGATGTTACTTACTTACGGTATGTTGATGATATTAGATTGTTTTCCAAGTCAGACTCATCTATTAGATCTCAACTCGTACACCTCGACAGAGTAAGTAAAAAAATCGGACTCTTCCCTCAGTCAAGTAAAATTAAGATTCACAAAATTACAGATATTGAATCTGAGCTAAAGTCAGTCAGTCACCCAATTGATGTGGATGTTTGGAGTACCAAAAAGCAAAAACAAATAAGGAAAGATATTATTGACTCCAGTCCGCGATTTGTAGTTGAAGATGTTACAAACTTTAAGTTTAGTGTTGCATTATGCCGACCTAATAGTGAAGTTACCGTACGTCTTTGGAAAATATACGAGAAAGACCCTAGTATCTACCACACACTCTGTAACTACCTAAAGAAGCACTCGAACCTAGCGGATTACTCATTCACGAAGGTTATTCTTGAAGTAAAGAAAAAGAACCCTTATGACGTAGTTAAGGCTGAGTTTATTAGTGTTCTAGATGCTATAACTCTTGAGAAAAAACAGACAAAAGAAGCAGTAAGTGCAGTTAAGTACTCGGTGTACCGAAGCGGAAAATCTCTTTATTCGGAGTCCGATGTCCTACTCTCTTCTGAGGCTACAAAGTTTTTAATTAAACACAATGCACTGACTAGTAAGCAACTAGACTTTGCATCACACGCTCCATATTGGTTTACGCGCTTATCTGTAGCAGAAGCTTTGATTACAAATACGAATAATCTTTTACTTGATTCAAGAAATTACCTACTTAAGGATAAGTGTCTAGATGTTAGTCTGACAACGGCTGAGATAAGCTTTAGAAATAAAATACAGATTAATCCAAGAATGAAGTGCCATCCTTTAATTGGAGCCTACATGAGTAGTTATGCAATATCTGTTGATACAACAGCTGAATGTAAAATTGATCGTGTGTTACGGAGAATGTTTTTACTTCAGGACAAATTTCCTGCAGTCAACTGGACGAGTTTACTAGCTGGAGAATATCCTCACGCTCTCACGTGTATAGTTTCATGTAATTCTGCATATACTACAAACCCTGGTGCTTGGTTGAATGAAGTTGATACTTTTAACGAAATTGTGGTGAGAGCGTTATATTTATCTGACCCTTCTATTGGCACTTTTGGTGCGACGTATGGAAGCATTTTTACAGGTGGTAAAAATACACGTTTCTATAAAAAATCACGAATTCTATTTACTGAATTTGAATCAATCCATGAACGCAGAGTAACCAGTGTTACCTCGCATGCGTATACGAAAAATGGTCTTAAAAGTACACCATTTAAATACCGAGAGAAGAAAGATTACAGTCAGAAAATGCTAAACGTATTGATGGAGCTATCAAATCACTATCCCGTTTAATCTAACCTCTAGTCTATTCCAAGCTTATTAAAGAATACTTTATTTCTCAGCTCTGCATCATTAAGAAGCTTGTCCCAACTCAGCACTTCGATGTAAAGATTATTATTTTTGTACCACTTAAACCAACCCTGGTTATCTGGCATTGGTGTGTAATCCTTTATCCGTGTAAGCCAATTAATCACCTTTGGGGTTAGGTCGCAAACAACGTAACCATAAAAGGGTGTATTAGTTCCTATCAGGATTTGACGTCCTTCCGGAGTCTTATATTTGCCATCCGTAATATCATTAACATAGCGGATAATTTGCTCCTCCGGATCTTCTTTAGAGGAAGGATCGGTAAAATCATCTCTGCCCGGTCTTTTGAATTCGAAAATAGTTACTGGATTACTCATTTCACTACCTCCTCTAAAAGCGGATCGTTTACCAAACGCAAGAATATCCACTCGTTCGGTTGTGCCACCATTTAAAGGCTTATCCGATGAGAGATAGTGGGTGAAATTTAATCGTTCGTCGAGAATCCAAAGGTTGTGATTGGTGAATTTTGTCTTCTCCGTATCTGATCGCAGAGGAAAAATAATACTATGCACTGAACCTTCCAGATCGTATTTCCCATCATCTTTAAGTTCAAGACTTTTCTTAAATAGATCGAGAATCACTTTTCGTAAAGCGACATAGTGACCAAGCTCGTTGAGTTTTGCTTTTGAAATTTGACCAATGAGTTCAGTGACAGACTCATCAATATTTTTATCTGGGTTATTGACGATAGCTTCTATTTTAAGTTTTGCAGAGGTTTCTTGGTCAAACTTTACTTTTTGTATTTCAAGTTCGATAGCTCTTCCGTCAATATTGTAAGGCATTGAATTAACATCAATGTCATTAAGGTAGTCTCGATGCCAAGGAGCTTTTTCGTCAATGTATTCCTTTACTTTCGCAAGTTTCTTATCAGAGCGTACTTTCACTTCGTCACTAAACAACTCTTTTGTTATCTCAGCCGCTTTTCTCTCGATCTCTTCACGAGTGAAGTCGTAAAGTACAGATGTCCGATTATCAAATACGAAATCGCTTCTTTCGAGAGACACATGTGAGTCCAAATAATCACCCATGACATAAGTTTTAATCATGTAGTCTTTTCGGGTCTTTGTTCCGTCCTCTTTTTCAAATTCTTGATAAAAGTCATCAATAAACTCAGGCACGTAGTCATGTAATGAGTTTTCAGTCACTTCACGATTGTGTGCGGCGAGACTAATCTTGCTCTTTTTATTATCTGGGTAGAAAATCTTAAACACTTTAAAATTAAAAGACTTATTTGCGGTAGCATTAGTTATCTCTGCTTCTTGTGATGATACGAGCTGGATTTCACCGTTATCTTTCTTGATATAGTCGTTAAGTACAATTGAATCCTGCTTACCTGATTCCCTGATTGTAATGGTGGGGCATACATACTTATCATTGATAAAGTAAATCAGTAATTTCTCTACTAATTTTCTGGATATTGTTTCAAGCTTTTTCTCTAAGCCGTCATCCTTTAAACCATTTAGGTACAAGGTAGTGGAACACTCCTTATCAGCCGAGTCGGAAATTTCTTCATTAGTAACTATTTCTTTTTCAAAACCAAAATCAAATGTCCGAAGTTTGTGTTGCATACCATCAAGAAAGAGGCTGGCGACACTGACGGAGCTAAAGTATTTGAGGTAAGTAAAACGACCATAGCCTTTTCCGCCATTAAGTACCTTAAAACTACTGTACAAGGTATCGAATGAATCAGTATTTTCTTGATTAAACCCAACACCATTATCTGTAATTCTGATATCTGAAAAATTTGCCAACGTAGATCCTGCAAGACCAAGGGGCTGATTCACCGAACGAGTAAATACAATTTCAATTTTTCCATCATGTCTCCCTGAATGGTCTATGGCATCGATAGAGTTAACAATTGCCTCAATAATTGGAGTGTAAACGTTTGTTTTACCCTTGGTGATATTTTCAACAGTTCTTTTAATGTCTAATTGACTCATAAGGGTTAAGTAGGACAATTCTACAACAAAATCAGTACCTACATAACCCCTCTGGACTCACTAGAGAGGTTGCGTCATTAGTGTGGTGTATGAGCAAAATAGAAGCTCCAATAGGGGCAAAGCCACGAATAGAGCCATTATCAATAACTGTAAAGTACTGCTTATACGCTAGAAAGAGTACTGAGAGTGAGGAAGCCCAAATCCTATCAATCGACTCCCAAATCAAGGAAATGCTAGCAATGGCAGAAAGAGACAACCTTGAGATTGTAGAAATAAAGAAGGAATCTCATTCAGCCAAGGAAGCGGGAGCAAGACCAGTATTCAATGAGTTAGTGGAGGGTATCAAGGAAGGAAAATACAATGGAATCCTCACATGGGCAGCCGACCGTATATCTAGAAACGCTGGCGACTTAGGAAGAATCGTAGACCTGATGGACTTAGGGGTACTACAAGACATTCGCACCTACGGACAACGGTTCAGCAACAACCCGAACGAGAAGTTCCTCCTCATGATTCTAGGGTCACAAGCTAAGCTTGAGAACGACAACAAGATGGTCAATATCAAGCGAGGACTAAGAGCGAGGTGCGAGATGGGGTTATGGCCTTGTAGTCCACCGACTGGATACTTGAGTAACAAAAACCGTGACAAGAAGTGTCAGGTGGAAGTTGACCCTATGCGAGGACCGGTAATAAAGAAAATGTTTGAGAAGGTAGCGTACGAAAACTACAGTGGTCGCAAATTATACTTCTGGCTCAAAGATGAAATTAAGTTCAAAACTAAAAACGGAAAACACCTACACTTAGGAAATCTATATATAATTTTGAGAAGCCACTTCTACTACGGAACCTTCGAGTACCCTGCTGGGGGCGGTCAGTGGTATCAAGGAAAACATATACCACTGATTAGCAAAGCACTGTTTGATCAAGTGCAAGAAAAGATATCAGTTCAGATAACTAAGGGTGAGAGTAAAGAGTTCGCCTTCACAAAACTCATGTCCTGCGGACTTTGCGGATCAAGCATCACTGCTGATGAGAAGTTTAAAAATCAAAAGAATGGAAACGTACATCGCTATGTCTACTATGGGTGCACGAAGCATAACGATAAACAGTGTAAATGTGGCTACATAAACGAGGATGACCTTATTGAGCAACTTGCAGGGCTGATGGACCAAATTGACCTAGACAGTATTGGGATGAAAGAACGGATAAAAGCAGAAATTGAGAGGTTGAAGAAATTCCAGTCAGGTTTACTTGGACTGAAGGAGTCTAACGTGAAGGTATCAGACATAGATATTAGAAACTATGCCAAATACATATTACGAGAGGGGCAATTATTCGAGAAACGAGAACTGTTGCTTTGCATACGAAGCAAAATAACACTCTCAGATAAAAATGTAACTTTGGTAAAAATATGATGTGCAAAGCTCGGATTTATAACGAAAGTATTTGGTATAATAATGCTAAGCAAAACTTTTACATGAACGAAAAAATCGATTCAAAAATCGGACCTAACATAAAACAGCTTCTGAAAAAGTTGGGGCGCTCTAAGAGTGACTTGGTTCGAGAAACTGGACTGGATTACCACACAATATCGAAAATTGAACGTGGAGTGACGCCAGACCCAAGGGTTCATACTGTGGAGAAAATTGCCGATGCTTTGGGAGTAAGTATTAATCAGCTATTAAAATAATTTGTATGTCAGACGACCAAAAAAGACTTCTCGAAAAGCAATTGTGGGCGGTGGCTGACACGCTCCGCAGTAGCATGAATGCTGACGAGTACAGAAACTACATCCTTGGATTTATTTTTTATAAGTACCTCTCCGAGAAGCAGGAATCGTATGCTCAGTCTCTCCTCAAAGCAGACAAGGTCTCTTTTAAAGATCTTAGAGAAAGCAAAAATCGAGACAAACAGTACATCAATGCTATTAAAGAAGCCTCGCTAGAGAGACTGGGGTTCTTTCTCTCACCAGCCCAACTTTTTTCGGAATTAGTAAAGAAAGGCAAGGGTGAAAATGGGGAAGATAAATTTGTTCTTGAAGACCTTAAAGAGGTATTGAACTCAATCGAACAAACATCATCGGGCACCGATAGTGAAGATGATTTCAAAGGTCTGTTCGCTGACGTTGACCTCACCTCAGTACGTCTTGGTGCAACTGAAAAAATAAAAAACGAACGAATAGTGGAAGTACTTGGTCATCTCTCAAAAATTGATTTTAAGCTAGAGGATGCAAAAAGCGACGTACTGGGTGATGCGTATGAGTATCTAATTGCTCAATTTGCAGCTGGAGCTGGTAAGAAAGCTGGTGAGTTTTACACTCCAGCACAAGTCTCACGACTTATGGCTATGATTGTGACTGATGGGAAAAAGAAGCTTCGCTCCGTCTACGACCCTACGTGTGGATCTGGATCACTCCTTCTGCGTCTTGGTGATTATGCTGATATTGCCAGCTATTACGGTCAAGAATACAACACGACTACCTACAACCTTGCTCGTATGAACATGATCTTGCACGGGATTCACTACACAAAATTCAAAATAGAAAACGGTAACACTCTTACTGATGATAAGCTTCCTGATCTTAAAGCTGAAGCAGTAGTAGCAAATCCGCCTTTTGGTGCTAAATGGAAGGGCGATACAGATCCGTTACTTGCAAGTGATGATAGGTTTTCGCAATACGGTCGTCTTGCTCCTAAAGGAGCGGCTGATTATGCATTTGTTACCCACATGCTTCATCACCTCGCTGATAGCGGTACTATGACGGTTGTTCTTCCACATGGCGCACTTTTTCGAGGTGGAGCTGAGGCTCATATACGCAAATATTTAATTGAGAGGCTAAATTGTCTCGATGCTGTCATTGGTTTACCACCTAATCTCTTTTACGGCACATCAATTCCTGCTACGATTCTGATATTTAAGAAGTGTCGCAAAGAAGACGACAACGTTCTCTTTATCGAAGCTTCACGTGAGCTTCGTAAAGGAAAAAGTCAAAACTTTCTTGATAAAGAGCATATTGAAAAGATTTTTGATACCTACCAGAATCGTAGAGAAATTCAAAAATATTCTCACAATGCATCGTTAGATGAAATAGGAGAAAATGACTATAACTTAAACATCCCAAGATACGTGGATACTTTTGAAGAAGAAGCGAGTATTGATATAAAAAAAATTGCAACACAACTACAACAAATTTTAAAAAACGAATCGGGACTTCAAAATAAACTCGGCTTGTTTTGTGACGAATTAAAGATAGATAAACCATTTTAAATATGACTATTGCTAATTCACAAAATAAACCAGAAGTCAGATTTTTAAAATTTGAAGATGATTGGAAATCATATAGATTATCAGAATTTTTAAAAAAATATTCTCATAATAATAAAGATGAAGAATTTGGTATCGATGAAATTTTATCGTTGTCTTCGCACCATGGAATAGTCAGCAGAAAAGAATTACTTGAAGATACTTATGCAAATGTCAACCACATAAATTATAAAAAGACTAGGTTGAATGATTTTATATATGGAAAAAGTATAAGTGCTCGTTACCCTTTTGGATTATTTAAAGTAAATGACTATAAAGACGGTTTATTGTCCACTTTATATTTTACTTTTAAAGTAAAGGAAGGTGTATATCCAAGATTTTTAGACTGCTATTTTAGTTATCCAAATAGAGCGAGTGGTTATTTAATAAAATATGTTTTAGTTGGAGATAGATATATAACAGCCGATCCAGACTATATACTAAGTGGAAAAATAAATCTCCCAACACTTACAGAGCAGCAAAAAATAGTTTCTTTTTTTGAACTGGTAGATAAATGGATCAATAGTTTAAAAGCACAAAAATCAAAGCTAAATGAGTACAAACAAGGAATAACTAAAAAAATTTTCTCGAAGGAAGTACGATTTAAAGATGCTAGCGGTAAGAATTTTCCAGAATGGGAGCTAAAAAAGCTAGGTGACGTTTTTGATCGTATCACAACAAAGAATAGTGCAAATAATAAAAATGTTCTTACTATTTCGGCTAAGCAAGGTTTAGTGAATCAAGAAACGTTTTTTACTAAATCAGTTTCGTCT